>ERZ724522.748-NODE-748-length-19706-cov-5.275864_pt1 | contig 19706 bp, 23 predicted proteins | sample MGYA00376055_ERZ724522 | MGnify/ENA primary metagenome ERZ724522 (study PRJEB28724, sample SAMN07190884) | wastewater metagenome | isolation source: effluent of sewage treatment plant in Hong Hong | place: Hong Kong | collected 2016-03-17 ... | reverse complement strand
GAACTATTGGATACGGTGAAGTAGTTGAAGCCATCAAATCGTACGCCGCCCAAGAGGTCGCCAAGGAGAGGGAGGATTGTGCGAAGTTACTCGAGTCAAAATGGATAGAAATTCCTCAAGATTTTGGGGTTGAGGATTTGGATCTATGGGTTAAATCCATCCGTGAAAGGAAATCCCATGACCCAAGAGCTTAGTGATGAGGGGCTAGAAGCGTTACTAGAAGAAACGTCAATGAAGCTTGGCTACCACCCTATGCATCATCCACAAAGTATCGTGGTTCTTAGAGAAGCCCTCAAACAGGTAAGGCGGGAGGCACGGGAGGCTGATGCTAGGGTAGCGGAGGACTGGATTGATTGCGTAGACCACGCTGAACACAGCGTCTGCTTAAGCGACTGTCACAAGTTTATGGCGAAAACCATTCGAGCATTGGAAGGAACTAAGTGAAACCATGGCTGAAGGTTTTAAAATCCATCAAAACCAGGACAACCTATGCGCGTGTTACTACCGGCAAATGTTACGCGGGCATCAAATGCCTTATTACGGCTGATGAAATTCGTAGGCTTTGGGTTAGGGATAAGGCTTCAAAGATGGCAAGACCTACAATAGACAGGATCAATCCAATGGGTCACTACAAGTTTTCAAATTGTAGGTTTATAGAACTTCGATTGAATTGCAGTTTATCAACCAAGAATAAATCATCCAAGTATATCGGTATTTTCGTAGACAAGTTTTGTCCGTATAAAAAATGGCGTGGAGAACGTGTTGTTAACGGAAAAGCTATCAGGACAGCCAGATTTTATACCGAACAAGAGGCGTTTAAGGAATACAAAATGGTATTTAGCGTCTCACCGTCATTAAGGAGACTGCCATGAACAACAAGGTGAAGAAGCGGAAGCATAGGCACGTCTGGGTATTTATACCCCATTATTACAGCCCAGGAACTGAGAAGCCATACGGCTACGGATGCAAGACTTGCGGCGAAACAATGCGTTCGGCTAAGAATAGGCATAGGCACAGATACTTGCCTATGAACTATGACAAACCGACCTGCAAATGCGGCAAGGTTCGTCCTTTGAACAACAAGGTGAAGAAGCGGGTGAAGCGTCACATGCTTGGTTGTCCAGCGGCTCTTAATTGGCATCCCTGCGGGTGTAGGTGCTTTAAGAAGCGTCCTTTGAACAACAAGGTGGAGGGGTAAGGATGAGCGTCTATCCTCAAGACAGATGCTCCGTCTGTCACAAGCGAATCTACGAAGCAGCACCCTACCAAGACATTAATGGGCGGTCTTACTGCTCTGACTGTGAGGTAAAGTTTATCAACCACGATGATGATGAGGCTTCATGAACAACAAATCAGGAAGTGAGCGGGAGCAGTTGCTTGTTTTAAACACCCCGCCAAATAAGCGCCTTGCCGCCGCCCTGCCGAATGTCGTATTCCACCCGTATGATGTGGCGGGTGGGGTCGTTTCAGGCACCTCTCAGGTCAAATAATGCGACGCAAAACCTCCGAATCTACCAAAAAGCTCGAATTCTTCAAAAACACGCCCGCCTTCAAGACCGCATGGGCAAAGCTCTGCGTTTTCTGTCCAGACCATGTGGCACTCGTTATGGGCGAGCCGTCCCGCGACCCGCTGCCGGTCAGCCAGTTTGAACACCTCACCACACCCGGCGTCGTGAAGTTCTGCGCGTTCTGGAATGTCTGCGACCGGCATGAGGCTGAGCTGCTTGAGCGTGCCAAAGCGATTGACGAGAGCCCGGAACAAGCGCCGTTTTAAGCCCGTTTTCTGCTACAAATCCTGCCAAAAAAAGCGTCAAAAATCGAAAAAGCTTGTCAGACAGAAACCCCCAAAAGCGGTACCAGCGAGTGATACCAAAATAAGGGGGGTAAAAATATTTTTTGTGTTGCAAATAAAGGGGTTACGACAAATTAAGCGATAAAAAATGGCTAAATGTCGGGAGCAGCCCACTATAGTGAGGGTATGATGAACGTTTTTTAATTAAAAAGGCGTAATAAATGGCTCCCAAGAAACGAAAGAAAAAGCGCATCACGCGTCCCGGTTACTAAGAACGATCCCGCCGCTCGATTCACCGTTCAATTCTCCGTTCAAAAGCTACCTCGAATCGTTACCCTACCCGCTACCCTAACGAAAGGGTAAGGCTTAGGGTAATCCTTAGGGTTGCCAAACCCTACAAGAAAAGGAAGAGGAAGATCATTGAATTGGATGGGATTGATTGTCTTAATTTTCTGGATTATTGATTACTGACTGTCTTAATTTATTGATTATACGCGAATTGTCTTTATAGGCGCGCGCGTAAGAACCGGTCACGCGGTTAATCGTGCAGGGAGGTTTGGCATGGCGAAGAGTAAAAAACCGTCCGCTGCTGAAGCGCGACGCTTGGTTCTCTACGAACAGAATGTGCGCGAAGTTGGAATGGGCACGTACAACGCCGCGCTCGCCGCCGGATACCCGCACGCACAGGCGCTCAGTATGCAAGCCGAGTCGATGCTGACCGAAGCGTCAGGCGTCGGCACCGGCTTTAAAGACATTGCCGAGCGCAAAGGCGTCACGCCGTCACGAATCATCGAGTATCTTGCCCGCCGCGCTGGGTTCTTCGACCGGGAAGAAGGCGCGAAGAAGGTCGTTTCGCTCGTTCCAGCCATGAAGAAAATGATGGTCGCCAAGTCTCGCGGCACGAACAAACGTGACCGGCTGGCTGAACCAGATGACGCTGATCTTGAGCGAGCGCCCGAAACCGATTGGGATTGGGTCGAAGTGCCTGACGACGGGATTCAGCAAAAGTACATGGCTCAGCTGCTCGAGTTCTTGCAGTACACAGGGCAGGCGAAGGCTGGAAATCAGGTGCCGGTGGGTAGCGGAGCGCGGTCGATCAGCCTTCATTTCCACGTCAAAGAAGACGAGCAGAAGCAAATCATGCACAACGTGGTTGAAGAAATTCGAGTCAATGGCACCGAATACCATCCCGAGGTTGACGAATGAAAAACCTATTGAGAGCGATTTTAGGCGTCTCGCTGGTCTATCTGACGGTCGGGCTCGTGACCTTTTTGGTGACGCGATGAAGATTTGGAACACCGACAACAAAGATATCGAAAAGTCCGGCATGATCCTTGTCACCGACTGCGGCGATGTTCTTATCGCTGAGCACGAAGACGTCAAACCCATGATGCAGCGGCTAGTTCCAGACGTCAAAAAATGGAAAACCGAGATGGTTGAGTGTGCCGTCTGCGGTGAAAGCTGGTGTGAGATTTACCGCAAAGGCGGCGCTGATACGATCTGTCCGAACCCGAATTGCCAATCGGAGCTTGAAATTCGATGACGCTGACGGCATCGGAACCAGATAATTCGTTCAACTTCACGCTCTCGCGCAAGCAGTACAGCGCAATGCTGACTCTCAAAGAGGACGGCGTTGATGAGCTCATGTACGGCGGCGCGAAGGGTGGCGGCAAGACGGTGTTCGGCTGCCTGTGGATTTACACCGAGTCTATCGAAATCATCAAAGAGTTTGATTTAAAGCCTCAGACCGACTCCCGGCTCATTCCGGTGATCGGTTTCATGGGGCGCAAGCAATCGGTTGACTTCACCGACACGACGTTGCGCACGTGGAAGCGCATTATTCCGGCTGAGACGTATGAGATCAAGAAGCAAGAGCGCTTGATTGTCATAAATCAGACGGTCGCGATTCAGTACGGCGGCATGGATAGCTCAGATACGATCAAAAAGTTTAACTCCGGCGAATACGCGCTGGCATTCTTGGACCAAGCTGAAGAGCTTTCCGAGGATGAAGTCGGCATGATTCGCGGCACGTTCCGGCTGTCTTTCAAAGGCAAGCACCCGAAGTACAAGCTGCTTTTGACCGCGAACCCGGCGCTCTGCTGGCTGAAAGACGCGTTTATCGATAACCCGCAGCCCGGCTGCCGGTTTATCCAAGCGCTGCCGAGCGACAACCCGTTTCTACCCGACTCGTACGTGGCGACGCTCAAAAAGGCGTTCGGACACAAGCCGGAGCTGCTGCGGGCGTATCTGCTGGGGCTCTGGGAGGGGTTGGATGGCGCGAATGTTGTCATTTCTGAGCAGAACGTCAGGCTCAACGTCAACAACAAGCAGCACGACCTTTCAGTCAAGAAGCGCGTCACGGTTTGCGACGTGGCGGGCGACGAGGATTCTGCGGATGAGACGGTCATTTACGACCTTGAGAACACGCGGATCGCGGATCAAGAGATTTACAGTCACCGCTCTACGATGGACACGTGCGGTAGGCTTGTTGCGCACGCGAAGATCAACAAGTCGAACATGATCTGCGTGGATATCGTTGGAATCGGAAAGGGCGTTTATGACCGGCTGCTTGAGATCTATGCGGACGACGACGAGATGACGATTTTCGGATACGACGGGCGTGTGTCGGCTGACGACGACCTAACTTATTTCAATAAACGCGCTGAGGATTGGTGGCTGGCTGGCGTGGACTTCTTCGAGAAGCGCTGCGACATCCCGAACGACCCAATTCTGATGAAAGATTTGTACTCTGTCACCTATCACTTTCACTCAGGCGGCAGAATCCAGATTGACGACAAGCAAAAGGTGATTCGCAAGGCGCTGCGCAGGTCGCCGGACAGAGGCGATACGTACGTGATGGGGCTCGCGGCGCTCAGGATCGCGGAGCCGGTGCACAAGATCGACGCTTACATGCGTGACTCGGAAACTGAAACGTTCAACCCAATGACTGTTTAAGAGGGAAAAACATGAATCTCTTCAAATCAATCGCTCAAATCGAATCCAAGGAGGATTTTATTTGGGGTGCTGTGTTTGGCGCAGCCATTGGGACGTTCAGCGTCGGTTATTGGGCGTTCCTTACCACGGTGCTTTGCTCGCTATTTTGGGCAATGGGCGGGGACAAGAAGTTCAACAAGCTCTGGCGTCGAATTGGATGCGCTGCGACGTCGGCTGCTGTTTTGGCTGCGGTCTACGAACAGACGCTTTTCATCTACGCCGGGTTTGCCGTGTTCGCCATTTTGTCCATCGGTTACGGTCTGCCCGACCCGCCCGAGCGCGTTGATGGTGACGAGGGCTCGCCTCTTGGCATGTTTGCGCTGGCGCTTGCGGACAATCATTACGGTTTTGCGACCGTGATCGCTCGCGGCACGATCATTGCGGCTTCAATGTTGGTTTATGCCTCGGTATTTGTCATCAGCTTTTTAGCGAGATCATAAAAATGGCTTACGACACCCAAGACAAGACAATGACCAAGGCGACCGGCGATGAAAAGTCCAGCAAGGAATCGCTCGTCCTTGAGAACTTTCGCCGCGCCCGCGCCAAGAAAAAGAACTGGATCGAGCAGGCGACGCAGGATTATGAGTTTGCCGTCGGCGAACAGTGGAAGGATTCTGACGTTCGCGAGCTTGAAGCGGTCGGCGTCAAAGCGCTCACAATCAACAAGATTCAGCCCAATCTCTTTCTGATTTCGGGCATCGAGCGGCAGAACCGCACGGATTTCAAGGCGTTTCCAGAGGGCGAAGAAGACGGCGTGACGGCTGACATTGCGACCGGACTGCTCAAAAACTCCATGAAACGCACGATGGGCGAGTACAAACTGTCGGAAATCTTCGAGGACGGCGTGATTTGCGGCGAAGGCTGGCTCGAGCCTTACATCGATTACACGTACGACCTTGTGAACGGCGACTTGAAGCTCAAGAAGGTCAACCCGTTCACGGTGTTCCCTGACCCAGACGCGACCGAGTACGACATTTCAGACGGGCAGTTCCTTATCAAATTTACCGCTGGACTGACGAAATCTGCCGTGCTTCGCATCTTCCCGGGCAAGGAAAAGGCTATTGAAGCGGTCGGCTCTACGACGCTCACGCTTGACTCGGTTGCCGGAACCGACGGTACCGGTATCGAGATTCAGTCGCGCGGGTACAAAGAGAACGACCGCAACGAAATCGGATCGACCGATATCACCGAAGTTGAGTACGACCTGACCGAGTATTACTATAAAAATTACGTCTCAAAATACCTGATCGCGGATAAAAAGCTTGGAACGCTCAAAGAAGCGACCGACAAGAAGGAAGCCGACGCGTACGTTGAAACCGCGACCGTTAGCGACCCTGAAGGCGAGAAAAGCGCCGTCGTCATAACGCGCGTCATCCCCGAGATTTGGGTCTGCTGCCTCATTGGTCAGACCGAGATCGACAATTATAAGTGTCCGTTCTTCCCGCGCTGGAAGAGTTTCCCGCTCATCCCGTTCTTCGCGCACCGGATCACGACCCCTATTAAATCTAAAGAGCTTATGGTGCAGGGAATCGTGCGGTCATTAAAGGATCCGCAAGTTGAGCTTAATAAGCGCCGGACGCAGGAACTTAGGCACCTCAACTCGTCCTCGAACTCCGGCTGGCTCACTCAGAAGGGCGCTTGGGTCAAGAAAACGGACGTGAAGCGCTTCGGCTCCACTCCCGGCGCGATCCTCGAGTACAACAAGGGCGCGGACAAGCCTGAACGCATCTTCCCTATGCCGCTCTCAGCCGGTCACGACAAGCTTTCAGCCCAAGCCGGGCAGGATATCAAAGAGATTTCAGGCATCAACGCTGACCTCTTGGCGCTTCAGGAGGGCGGTCAGTCGTCCGGTCGCGCGATCCACTTGCGCCAACAGCAGGGCATCGTCATGCTTCAGCGTATTTTGGACAACTACGGGCAGACGAAGCAGCTCTTGGCGCGGTTCATCCTGTCGCAACTCGGCGACCTCTACACCGTGGACACGGCTACAAAGGTGATGGGTCAGGCGTTCATCCAAGAGAACTTCAGCGTCCCGATCCACGAGATCGCTCAGAAGGTTCAGGCGCGACTTGCAAATGATCCGCAAGCCCAAGTGAGCCCGAGTGAGGCGCAGATTTTAAAGCAGGTTCAAGCCAGCCAAGCCCAGCTTGTGCAGGCTCAGCAGGTCTCAGGCGTGCCGACCGTGGCTCCGACCGGCGTCTCTCCCGTGATTGACCCGAACGGTCAGCTTGTCATGGCGGTGGACGAGGAAGCTGTCGGGATCACTTTCAACAAGGTTTTGACCGACACTGAAGTCGGCAAGTACGACGTGGCAGTCGGTGAAGCTGCCAACTCGCAGACCGTCAAGTTTGCGAATTATCTGATGCTGAACGAAATGGCGACCGCCGGATTCCCGATTCCTCCTGAAATTATCATCGAGGAATCAGGGCTTCAGGTTTCGTCAAAGAAAAAGATTATCAACGCCATTGCCGCCGCTCAACAAGCGGCTTTGGCGAACCCACAAGGTGCGGGTAAAGCGCCTAAAGGCAAGTCATAAGCCAAGGAGATATGAAAGTCATGGCAACAGCAGCAGCAGAAAAAAAGGTCGAGAAGGTCATGGTCGAAGTCGCAGCCACGGAGAAGCCTGTTGTAAAACAGGTCACAGCCGAGGAAGCTGGCACGGCAGGACTGTCGCCTCAAGAGATTGAGATGGGCAAGAAAAGCGGGATGTTTGCCGACAAGCCCGAAGAAAAGCCCGTCGAAAAGGAAAAAGAAAAGCCCGAGACCGACCAAGCTGCTGAAGAAGTCACGGAAGAAGAGGCTGGCGAGGAAGAGGGCGAAGCGGCTCCTGAGCCCAAAGAAAAACCAGCGACTCCGGCTGCCAAGAAAGCTGCCGAAGAAGAGGCGTTTGAAGACCCGGCAAAAGAATTTGAGCTCGTCAAGACCTACAACCCGAACGAAAAGGCGCTTTATTTTAAGCAGAAAAAAGAGCGTCTGAAGCGGCAGGCTGCCGAGCGTGAGCGTGATTTCTTAAGGACTCAGAACGAAGCTTTGCGTCGCGAAGCCGCCAAGAAGACGAGCGCCAAAGACCCGAACGCTGAGCTTGAAAAAGATTTGGAAGGTCTGGATGACGACGGCGACGAAGAGGCAACCGACAAGGACAAACCTGTTACCGTTGGCGATCTCGAGGCTCGTGAGAAAGCCAAACAGGAAGCAGACAAGAAGTCCCGCGAAGCTGCGCGGCAAATCGCTGAGCGCATCGAGCTTCAGAACGAAGAGGGTCGCGCCAAACACGACGATTTTGATGAAGTGATGGACTTAGCCCAAGAGGTGATGTCCAAGGACAAGCACGGCATTTATGCCGTGAAGCTCTCGCTTTTAGCGGCTGATCCAGATGGGGATGTCGCGGAATATGCCTACTCGTTAGGCAAGTTGCATCCGAACTACGGCAAGCACCGTAAGACCAAAAAAGAAGAAGCGCCCGCTGCGGGTGCTGCCAAAACCAATGTTTCAAAAATTGTCGATAACGCTCAAAAGCGTACATCGTCAGCCGCGCTTGGCGGGGGCTCTGAAAAAGGGCGTCTCGTGAGTGAGGACGAATTAACCATGTCTGACGTTGCGGGTATGTCGCAGTCTGCTTGGGATAAATTGTCCGAGAAAACGCGGAATCGATTGATGCGCAGTTAGCGGATCGGCGGGAGAAAAAAATGTATCTCACCAAGAACCCCAAAGGAAACTCGGTTTCCATCGACGCTTTGCGCCCGGAGATTTGGCAGAAAGCGTTGTTCAAGGACGTCATGGACAATCTGTACTTCACGAAGAACGGTCTGATGGGCAAGGAAGATAACAACATCATCCAGCTCAAAGACGAACTTCAGAAGGAACAGGGTGACACCGTGACGTTCGGTCTGACCGCCAAGCTTACCGGCTCTGGCGTGTCTGGCGACAACGAACTGGAAGGCAACGAAGAAACGATTCAGGCGTACTCCGAGAGCGTGAGCATCGACCAGAAACGCTTCGGCGTGCGGTTGACGGGCGTGCTCGACGAGCAGAAAAATGCGTACGATATGCGCATGGACGCCAAGGAAAAGCTGACGATGCGCTTGACGGAGTTCATCGAACGGCAGTTCTTCCTCAAGCTCGCCGGTGTCACGAACCCCACGCTCGTTGACGTCAACGGTGTCGTGTACTCCGCTGACTGCGCGTGGTCGAATACCCCCGATTACATCCCCGATGCGGATGAAGCGGCGGGCTTCGGCAACCGCTATTTGTGCGCGGACTTCGCGAACGGTACGGACTCGCTGGCGACGACCGACCTCTTGACTCCGGCTCTCATCAGCCGTGCCAAGATCAAGGCGCAGCTTGCGTCTCCGAAGATCCTGCCCTTGCGGATCGACGGGAAGGATCACTACGTCATGTTCATTCACCCTTGGCAGGCGTTCGACCTTAAGAACAATGCCACCTTTGCGCAGGCGATGCGCGAAGCTGCCGAGCGTGGCAAAACGAACCCGATCTTCACGGGTGCGTTGGGTGTCTGGGACAACGTGATCCTGTTCGAGCACGAGTACGTTCCGTTCCTCGATATCTCCGTGGCGGGTAACTCCTTCCGTGGCGCTGCCACCGGAACGGACTGCACCGCCGACGCGTTTCGCGCGTTGCTGTGCGGACGGCAAGCGGCTGGCTTCGCCAAAGCCAAAAACCCGAATGGTTGGGTTGAAAAGACCTTCGACTACAAGAACAAAACCGGTTTTGCCACTGGCATCATCGGTGGAATCCAGAAGATCATGTTCAACTCGAAAGAGTATGGCGTGATCGCTGTCGATACCGCTGCGACGTCTCTGGTCTAAACAACCTGAGTTCGACGCTGTAGTCGCTTGAGCATTACCCCCGGAGAGCACCAAAAGCTCTCCGGGGACACCAACCAAACAAGGAGATACTCACATGGGTGCATTGGCAGTTACCTCTCTCAGAACGACCGAATTCGCGGGCACTTACAAAGTGGTCGCCGGAACGGTCGTCCCCGCATCGGCTTCCGACACCATCACGCTGACCGCCGCCGCGCATGGCATTTCGACCATCGTTGCGGTTGTCGCCACCTTCAACGGTGGGCTGGACGCGAACCTCTATACGCTTATGGCGTCGTGGTCGGGTCTGGTGATTACGCTGACCACGTGGAAAGCGGGCGCTGTTGCCGCTGACGACTGGACCGGCGCAATCGTGTCGCTCGTCGTTGTCGGTTATTAAAAATATCAGCCGGTGGGGATTAAACTCCACCGGCTGACTTTCACTTTCAAAAAGGAGCTTTCATCATGGCAATTTCAGGCACAAATTTCGCGTCCCTTTGGAACATTACGGACGACGTTCAGGGCGCGGCGTCGCTTGAAGTCGTGACGGATGTTGTCAAATCAAACGGCTTGAACGAGGGTGATCTCGTTCAGCGCCTCCGCACTTTCATCACCAATCACAACGCGGTCAACGCGAAGCTTGACCTTGACGGTGGTGTCGCCGATACGAACTACGCAGCGCTCACGAACATCACGGCGCTTGCCTCGAACCCGACCGAAGACCCCGGTGTCGCCGAGCAAGGGATCAACGATGCCGACCTCTTGGCGCTCTTCCGTCTCATCGTGACTCAGGTGAACACCCGCAACGCGAAGCTCGACCTTGACGGTACGGTCGCTGGCACGGATTACGCCGCGCTGCACAACATCGCCATGCCGGGAAGCGTTCAGTCGATGGACACCGCGCTTGGTCAACAGGAGATCACCGATTTCCTCGAGCTCATCATCACGAATCACAACGCTCTGAACGCCAAGTTCGACGCCGACTAAACGGTTTTTAAAAAGGGAGAACGACAATGGCAAAGACCAAAGTTCCGAAAGACACCGCGAATACGATGCTCGAGCGTGACCTTGAGCGGGACGTTGATACTGGCGCAGAGCGGTCGGCTGAAATCACGACCAACGCCACGCCCGGCACACTCACCACGATCACCCTGCCGGATGATGCGAAGGGGGTTCGTCTGTACGCTCGGTCGAATCACGTCCGTTTTGCGATCTACCCAAACGACGCTGCCCGCACGCTTGCCGCTGTGACTGCTTCGAGCGCGACAACGTTTGCGGCGGCTTCGTTCGCAGTTGGTGGGATCGCGAAAGCCGACATGTGGGAAACTCGTTTACTGCCGCCGTTTGACGGGCAGAACGCACGCATCCTGACGCTTCGCAGCATCACGGCTTCGGTCGTGGTTGATGTGGAGGTTTTCTAAGATGATCCAAGAAACCCGCGCCAAAACTCCGTCTGCCGGAATCTTGAAAGATAGCGCCTCAATCGGCGTTATGCGCGGGAGTTCTTCTGGTATCCCGAGCGAAACGCCTCCGCTTCCAAGCTCAACCGCTTGGTTTGCTTGGCGTCAAGCTCGTGTGAATTATTGGGATGCGAGAGCACAAAACGCCACTGTTGATGCTACTTATTATTTCGCTGCCTCTGGAAGCGATTTAAATGACGGTCTCACAACCGGAACTCCAAAGCAGACTCTTGCTGCCGCGAACGCGCTCATGGTCGGAGCTCAAAGAGTCAGAATTTTATTTAATCGTGGAGATAAATTTATTGGTGGATTGACGACCTCTGGAAGCGGCGTGTTTAAAATCGGCGCATACGGAAGCGGATCGAAGCCAAGCATCACCACTTTTAACGGCACTGGATACGCGGATGCTGACAACGCTTGGACTTTGGACACGGGAAATATGTACCGCAAAACCACAGCCCCGACCAAAGCGATTGGCTGGATTCGCGAGGTGGCAAATCCCTACAACCCGTATATGTACCTGACCACGACAGCCTTGGTTCAGCTGCTCCCATACTCTTGGACACAGACCATCGGCAGTGCGACGTTTACCGCTAACTCTGGAACTGATGTTTTTACAAGCGTTGGTCACGGTCTCACTCTCAATAAAATTGTTTGGCTCGACAATTCTGGCGGTGCTTTGCCCGGAAACGTTTCACGTCGCACGAATTACTTCGTTATCAATCCAACCGCTGACACTTTTCAGCTCTCACTCACTTCTGGCGGATCGGCGATCAATATTTCGTCGAATGGAAGTGGCACGAACACTTGGTACACGATGACGGGTCTTTATATCAACATGGGCGGGACCGATCCGAACACGGTAAATCTGGAAGTCACGCCGGACTTCAACGACCATACCGAGGGCTGGGCGAATACGACCTCGGGAGCCGGAAATATCTATCTGATCGAGGACGTCATTTTCGATGGGCATGGCGCTGTTCCGGGTCAAGATAGCGGAATCGCTTGCTATGGATTGCACGCTAACGCCAGAAACACGGACATTTTTGTCGTGAAGCGCTGCGAGACCTACTACAACGGACGTCACGGAATTGGTCATACAAACGGCGGCGACGGAGGCGTTTTTGTTGTTAGAGATTCGGGCGCTGGGTATTGCTCGATTGACGCCACGTCTTTCGTTTCTTTCGGAACAGGAACAGGGCTTGAATCTCATTACGAGAATACGTATAACCCTTTCGGAAAGCTTCCATCAAATGACTACGCTGGATTGTACGGTGGTCCGGCTTACCACGGTGGACCTTCAAGCAGTGGAATTTATGCTCATACGGGTGGAGTCGGAACGCTTAAAATGTTTTCCGTCTGGAATCACGACTTCCAAGACAATCGACTTACTTTTAATCGGGCAACTTACGAAATAGGCGATATCACCGGAGCGAATCTTCGCGGAACCGCAACGGATTTATCATCCATTCGGGCTTGGTTCAATCACTCTCCAATTGTACGATTGGCTGAAATTGATCCTGCTGTTGTGACAATTGACGCGACAAACGATATCGTTCTTCACTCTGGAAACACTTACAACGATGGCGATTTTGTGATGCTGCAAGCATCGACGACGATGCCGGGTAATGTCACAGCCAGAAGACCGTATGCAGTCATAAACCGAGATTCAAATGGATACCAGCTTACGACTGAAAGCATTTATGTTTCGAGCATTGATGCCTCAACCGACACGATCACCTGTATTTCGGCAACGTCTTTCAGCAACGGCTCAAGAGTCAAGATTATGGCTGAGTACGGTCAGCTTCCCGGTGGTCTCAGCTCTTCGATACTTTATTACGTTGTTGGGCTAAGCGGCGCTAATCTACAGCTTTCTCTCACGTCTGGCGGCGCTCCTGTAGATATCACGGATCAAGGATTTGGAAGATTTAGACTTTACGGAGCGATTGTAAATATAAGCTCTGCCGGATCTGGAACCATCACCGCCATAGGTGTAAGAGGAAATTCTGCTGCAATTCGCGCGGCTTACGCGTCTCCGGCTGTTTACATTAACTGTGCAAAGACCGGTCTTAATTGGCAGACCTACGGATCGGCTATAAATAATTTTTCATTTAACGAAATTATTTTAGCTTTGAATGCCGGTCATGGAGTCGGCTCTGTTTACGGTGGAGGATCGCTTACCTACAACGGTCACTATAGGTTTAGGACTCGCGGTGGGTTCTGGTATCTTGGAGTAATCAGCAATGGAACCGCTCAGCTTTTCAATTCGATTGTTGATAACCAAGGGTTCGTTACAGCGCTTAACGTGACCAACGATACGGACCACATGAGAGGAAACGCGCTTTACGACCCGAACGGAGTTCTTGCTTCACTCACATCAAGCGACGACTATAAGGTGTCATTGACTGCATCGCCAGACGCCGGGAGTGCTCCGCTGTCAACGTTTGACAATGAGGGTTTCCCGAATCCGAACAATATCTCGCTTGAGTATGACTTCTTTGGAGCAACGCGTAATGCCAACACTCCGAGCATTGGACCGGTAAAAGGCTAAGGGGGAAATATGAAAATTATAGAATTTGCAGTAAAAATCACTGAAATTGAAGCCGGAAAGACGCAAGTATCCATCGCGCAAGTTTTAGAAATTTTGAAGATTATCAACGCGCAGCTTTTTGGAATTCCGTATTTTCTTATCAAGATCAAAAAAAAGAAGTCTTAACCGTGGCAGACATCACATTTAACCAGCAAGACGCCGTTTTCAGCCATGACATGATTTCGTTCAACGGCGGTTTTGGCGATTTGTGGCTTAAGCGCGAAGAAATGCCTGACACTTGGATCAAGCGCCCTGAATAAAAAAAGGATTTAGAAAATGAGCACGCTTCAACTTCCGACCAGCGCATCAACTCCCGTCACCGCGACAAACTCATTGCGGCTTATGGACCATGCTCGGATGCACCGCGTTCTCGCGGTTTACGACGATGCGCCAGAGCAATCTCTTGTGGCTGGAACCAGCGGTCGTTTGACGGCTCAATACGGCTTGACTGTGAACGGTGGGCTTACGCTTGGCACAGCTTTGGCGATCACTCAAGGGGGAACCGGAGCGACGACCGTTGCACAGGCTCGACTCAACCTCGGGCTTGGCACGACCGACTCGCCTGAATTTGGTGGCGTCAACTACGACGAGCGGATCATCTACGTTTTGCCGGACCCAAGCGGCAGCTCGAGCGAAGTGCAAATCAATGCCGCGATTCAGCTCATTAAAAACAAGGTTTTAAATCAAGCCAACGGCGGTACGGTGGTTCTTGGCGCTGGCACGTTCTTCATCCACAATCCGATCATTATTGACAAAGCGAACGTCAAGCTTCAGGGCGGCGGCGGTACCCGCGCGACTCGCATCGTTCTTGCAAGCGGATCGAACTGCGACATGGTGCAAGTCACCGGCAGCACGACTCGCGGTGTCTACATCAAGGATATTGAATTTTACGGGAATTACGGAGTCGGAAATAATACGTCTGGAAATATCATTAAGTGGGTTTCGAGCGATGCGTCCGCTGACGCTGACAGCAAGCTCGAAAATCTCTTCATGATTTTCGCTCCTGAACACGGTTTTCTTTCTACCGCGCTCAACGCTCGCGGAATGCACTTCAGAAACGTCCGCGTCCTTTATGCCCTGAAGGACGGATTTAACATTGCCAGCTCTGACCACAGCTTTATTGAGTGCAACGCGGTCGCTTGCCATTGGAGCGGATTCCACATCAACGCTTGGGAAGCCAAATTCATCGGCTGCCGTGCTGACATCAACAACCAAAACCGCTACGTGACCGGCGGGCTTATTGGCACCGCCGACGAGGTGAACGGTTATGGATGGTGGATCAACGGAAATTACAACCAGTTCAACGGCTGCGATTCTCAGTTCAACTACACGCATGCGGTCTACATTCAGAACGGCACGCATAACGCGTTCAACGGCTGCAAATTTGAAGCCGACGGCGTTGACTTCGGCGGCGGCGTCACGGTCGCGGGCGATTGGGCGGGCATCTATCTGACGAGCAATGCCAGCAACACCGTCATCAACGGCTGTACCTTCACCGGCATCAACACCTCCGTCGCCAACCGGGTTGCGAATGCCGTTGTCGTTAATGGCGCTCAGAACACGACTATCACAAATAACCTTATCAACAATATGCATAAAGATGCAATTGTTATCAAGGGTGAAGTCAAAAACCTGATGATCCACAGCAACAACATCCGAAACTGTCAGGCTTCGTATTCAGGCATTAATATGACTATGCCGGACAACTGGAATGTAGCTCTTGAACAGCTTGATAACACCACTTCGACGGCTGGTGAAATTGTTTATCGCACCTTAAGTAGCATCGAACAACCATTCACCGGAACCAAGTGCCAATGGACAACCTCCGGCGGTGTGGCGGTTACTCAGTCTGTAGCCGCTATCACGACTTTCAAAGCTGCGTCAGGATCAGTTCCGTCTCTTGTCCAAACAAAAGCGGTGCAAGTTTTAAACGGAAATACGGGTGTTTTCTCTTTCGACGTGAACCCGACCGCTACCAACCTTGTGGTTGTGGCGGTTTTTGGAAGAAATGCCGCAAATATGGTATTCCCCACTAACGCAGTTACGGACAATCAGGGAAACACGTATACCCGCTCAAAACACGTTTCTCTTGGAATTAGATCGTGCGCTATATTTTATTGTGGAAACGTCACGGCTAGCGGAACGTTCACCATCACAATCGCACCAACAACGACCTCTTTGAATTATTTTGAAGCGGTCGCTTTTGAAGTGGCTGGAATGGCGACCACGAGCGTAGCCGACAGCATTGACGGAAATACTGGTGGCGCGAGTCCATCAACTCAAGCAGCGACACCGCTGAATACCCAAGCCGATGAGTTCGCTGTTGCCGTTTGCTCTGTCAACAATTCTCCAGCGACTCTTACGGTTGTTCCTAGAGACGTTGAAGCCGTGTTCCGCAATATCTCGATCCGAAACAATCACTTTATTGACGACCAAACCGTTAAGACAATGGCTTACGGCATCAAGGTCACTGGTCTCGGCACGAGCTACACGACGATCACCGAAATGGGCAACGTGTTCAGCGGAATGACTACAGCCGATATCTTGAATTTCCCAACGGGAGGCGTCACGAACACGGTCGGATCAATCGCCGTGAAAGACGAGGCGTACGCTTCCGGCTGGAACGGATCGCTTCAGGTGCCTACCAAGAACGCGGTTTACGACAAGATGGAAACGATGGCGTCGCTTTCAACCACTCAAACGTTGACCAATAAGCGTTTGACGTATCGCGTGACGACGATTGTTTCTTCGGCGACTCCGGCGATCAACACTGACAACTGCGATGCGGTGACGATTACGGCGCTTGCCGCTGATATCACGTCGATGACCTCGAGCCTGACGGGGACTCCGGTTGATTTTGACAGGCTCTTAATTCGGATCAAAGACAACGGAACATCGCGGAATATCACTTGGGGAACGTCATTTGAGGCGAAGGGCGTTGCTCTACCGACGGCGACGGTGATCTCGAAAGTGCTCACGGTCGAGTTTTTGTACGACGCCGTAACCGCCAAATGGGGCTGCATCCGGTCAGTCCAAGAAGCGTAAAAGGGAGGCAACATGCTTGGTTCTGATTTTTACGCGTACTGCCTGAGAGTCTTTAAGCGCACGGATAAAGAGACTGACTTTTACGAAGCTCTGACCGATGTGATTATGGACATAAAGCTCAGGTACTTCTTTGAGGACTTCAAGGAAGAAGCTTACTCAGGAGCGATTGTTTCGCTTGGAGACTACAAAATCCAACTTCCGCAGGATTTTGGATATTTGATAGGCGACGCTGTTTTACAAGACGCTGGCGGCAATGATAAGCAGCTCAAGAAGTTGGACAAGGCGACGTTTGATTTGAAGTACCCAAATCCAAATTCTCTCTTAGACCAGCGTAGCTTCCCTGAGCATTACTGCATTTATTCCGGTCAGCTGTTGCTCGGTCCTGTTCCCGACAGCATTGATTATCAGTACCAAATCAACTACTCAACCGAAGCCGCTGAACAGATAACAGCCCTGACAGCAAACGTTCCTTTTAGCGACAGATACAGATGGATCTTACGCTACCTTGTTCTGGGAGAACTTTATTCAAATATGGGATTTGATTCAGAGGGGGCTAAATTCAAATCCAAGGGAGAGGATGGAATAGCTCTCATGGTAGCGCGGGACGAATGGAATACCGACCCGTTTTCAACACAGGACTACAAGGACATTTAAGGAGATCAAATGTCGCAAAAGAAAGTCAGGGTATTGGACGAGTCTGGAAATTTGATTCGGGAAGGATCTCCAAGGGAAATGCAGTCAAAGAAGTTTTTCGATCTAAGCTTCAGCGAAATTATGAAGTTTACCGGCATTGTGATTGCCGGGTTTCTTATAGTTTCAAAAGTTGATGCTCGTCTCACGATTGTTGAGTCTGAGCAAAGACGGGCAAAAAAAGAAGATATTATCATGGCTCAGAGCATCGGAAAAATGGTCGAGTTTATAAAAAACTCGGACAACTATCACAGCACCGTAATCGGAGCTCAGTTCGAGAACGGCAAGCCTCTAGATGCTGGTTTCAAGGTCAACAAAATTCGAGATTTTATTAACCAGTAAGGAGCATCCAAATGCCAATTCCGACAGTCTCATTAGATGAAACAAGTCCTCCCGGCAATCAGGCGATCTCTTTGGGTGACAACCGGATCAAGGAATTTAAAACCCAAGTTCGCGAGATCGTTGGCGTTGACCATAAGTACGAATCTTCAGGTCAACATGACGACATGGGCAAGCATCGCAAATGCACATTTATTGAGTCGGCTGATATCGGAACAGGCGTTCCGAATTTTGGGATTCTTGGGGTTCAAACCGTCAGCACGCGGGCAGAACTCGTTTTTACGAACGAAAACGACGCCGATATCGTATTGACCTACAAGACCGGTATCGCTGGCGACTCCGTGCTTTTGTCCAACAACGTTTATTTGAAGGCTGAAAACGCTGCCGGAAGCGGAACTGTAAATCTTATAAAGGCAAACGCTTCCGATAAGCCGGTATTGCCCGACGGTGCTGAGCTTGCGACCAATGCCGCGCCCACGACAGACGTTCAGATCGCAAACAAAAAGTATGTTGATGATAGTGCGTTTTCGCCAACTGCCGGAATGATTATTAAAACCGATTATGCTCAAACCGGCGCGTTATTCACGATCAACAGCAACATCCCGATTGATGACACGATTCCTCAAAATACCGAGGGCGTTGAGGTTCTGTCAAAGGCTTACACGCCAACGTCGGCAACCAATATCCTGCGAATTGATGTGATCGTTCAGATTTATTTAGATGGCGTGAATACCACAGGATCGATTGCTCTATTCATGGATTCCGTCGCCAATGCTCTTGCTGCCGGAAACGCAACTGGCGGCTCGACCGGCGGTAACTTGGGACCATCAACCAGCGCGAAACTCACGTACTTCATGGTCGCCGGAACGACTTCCGCGATCACGTTCAAGGTCAGAGCCGGGGCGTCCAACACCTCTTACGTGAACGGTGGCGGCAGCGCTACCCGTATTTTTGGTGGAGTGTCCGCGACCTCAATCACCATCAGCGAAATCGTGGCTTAAACCGAGGGCTTATGGCGACCGAAAAAACTGGCGGCATCCTCACTATCGACGGAATCGACACCTCCAAGCCAGCGGAGTATTTGGATATCACAAATACCCCGAACTGCGAGAATGTTTCGATCAGTAGGTCGCTTATTCACAAGCGGGTAGGTGCAACGCAGCTCGGACTCACGATGTCCGAGGCTGTGATGGGAGGACGTGAATTTAACCGAGCGGGCGTGACCTACGTCGTCCGAGTTGGAATCACGACCGTTGAGGAATGGGATGACGTCGGCGAAGTCTGGGACGATATCACTGGCAGCGCTTTGACCGCATCAAACACCGATGCGGTGTCATTTGCGACGCCTCTTCTATCTGGTAGCCGTATTCTTGTTTTTACAAACTTTATTGACCCGATACAGAAATATGACACCGGAGGCGTTTGTGCTCCGCTTGGAGGCACACCACCTCTTGCAAAATTTGTTCAGGAGTATGGACCATATCTGCTTCTCGCCTATGTTGACGATGGTGCGGTCAGACCAGCCCGCGTTCAGTGGTGCGACACTGGTCTTCCTGAAACGTGGTCAGGCGGCAGCGCTGGGTCGAAAGATTTGATCGAGGACGGTGACAGTATCACCGGCATGGCGCTTTACGACAATTATGTCGCGGTTCATAAGTCCAAAGCGATTTACCTCGGCTACTTGGTGACGACTTCAGCCGTGTTTAAGTTTGATCGCAAAAGCACCGGCGCGGGCACGATTGCGAATAACTCGATCCAGAACCTCCCGAGCGGTGAACAGGCTTTCTTGGCAATTGACGGCATTCGCTTATTCAACGGAATCTCCGCGCCGCTTATCGAAAGCAAGGTCGCAGAAGACTTGCGCGAAGGCGTGAACACAACCTATATTTCACGAGTTTGGTCGGTGGTGGTCAAAGAGCTCAATGAATACTGGCTTGGCGTTCCGATTGGCTCTGAGGAAACCGGCAGCGTTG
>ERZ724522.746-NODE-746-length-19716-cov-67.069834_pt1 | contig 19716 bp, 35 predicted proteins | sample MGYA00376055_ERZ724522 | MGnify/ENA primary metagenome ERZ724522 (study PRJEB28724, sample SAMN07190884) | wastewater metagenome | isolation source: effluent of sewage treatment plant in Hong Hong | place: Hong Kong | collected 2016-03-17 ... | reverse complement strand
TTCACGCTTGGAGAACCTGATGTTGCATTCAATAGGAGCGATGGGCTTGCCTTGCCAATAGTTAAATCACCTGTGAGTGTGCCACCAGATAAATTAAGTTTAGCGTCTAGTGCTGTTTGCAAATCTGTTTGAGAAGATAGTGTTCCTGTGATTGCTCCCCAGGCAACTCCCGCTCCTGCCGAGGAAGCAAGAGGTCCAACCGTTACTCCATTAACTCTGACGTAGGCTCCTACGGTAGTTGTCCAAAAGTCACCATCTACTGGCGCTGAAGGCGCTGTACCATGTGGAAGGTTTAAACTTGCGTATCCAGTTGTAGTAGCAGCAAGTGTTGTCTTACCACCAGCAATGTTTGCTCCTGTTCCTACATATAATGTTTTAGCAATTCCCATACCGCCAGCAGTTTTAAAAGCACCCGTAACAGTAGAAGAGGAATCCGTTGTGTCTGCGCCAACCAGCGGGTAGGTTGCATTAAGCGTTCCATTAACAGTTAGTTGCTGACTAGAGGCAGTAGCATTAAATGTTCCATAAAGAAGGCTTTTTGTTTGATCGCCTGCTAAGTTTGTGCGATCTTGATTATTGACATAAAAGTATCCTGTGCCAGTTTCATATGCGCCAGCGTAGTATCCGACTGCAACATTTCCAGTTCCAGTTGAGTTTGTGTATAAAGCATATGTTCCTAGTGCAGTGTTGGTGCCACCAGTCGTAACATTGTATCCACTTAGAAAACCAATTGCTACGTTATTGTTAGCAGTAGTAATGTTCTGCAAAGAACTAGAACCAATAGCAATGTTGCTTGCTGGGTTTTGGTTAGTCGTTCCTGGGCCATACCCTGCATAATAACCAATAAAAACATTATGACCAGATGTTGCTACTCCATACCCAGTATTTCTTCCTAGAAAGATATTATAGTTTCCTGTTGTTAAGCGAGCGCCAGCGGTGTGCCCCATTAATACGTTATCATTACCAGTAGTTATTAGTGCGCCAGAGCCAGTGCCAAAAACATTGTTCTGAGCACCAGTTGTCAAAGAATAAAGAGTATCTTTACCAAAAGCGTTGTTTGATCCACCAACCGAAGTGCCCGCAACAATTGTGGCCAATGAGTTTCTACCAACAGCAGTATTCATGGCCGTTGCATGAAGAAGTGGGTAGTTTCCAGTCTCATCTTTTAATGGTTTAGTGGTTGTATTATCTTTATAGTAATATGAAGTGTTTGCTCCAGTTGGTGGCCATGATGTGGAGGCATCAGCAATATTGTCTGTATAAGTAGTAGTCGTATTATCGTTAATAGTTGCTAAAAGTTTTACTTCAACCCAACTGTTGCTATTGGCAGTATTGCGATAAATTTTTCTTGCAGTAACGCGAGTATCGCTTGATGTAGGAATCGTTACCGTTACCTGCCCATTAACTGTTTTATCAGCAACAGTAACGCTTGCTCCAGAACTTAGGTTTGTTTCACCATTAGCAGTTACATAAGTAACAAAGTAATAGTGGGTTCCATTGTCTACGTTACCTGCGCCAAGTCCAGCCAAGGCTACAGTTGGTGCTACTGGATTAGCGGTTGATCGTACTCGGTATCCAATACCTGCCGTTACGCTGTTTTTAACCTTAAAATCTTTATCGACTGTAGCCATAGGTTCACTTTCCCCTAAGTTTTAACCAGTATATCATGCATCAATATATTGAGCGATAGCCTTACACACAACGTTTGTTGTGGCAGCATCAGAAGAAGATACTGAAACTGTAACGGTTCCTGCGGCGTGTGTCGCTGTAACAGTAGCATTGGCTGCACCAGCAGTAGCATCAATAACACTATATTCTGATACCTGAACATCTGTACCGTCCCAAACAACCGCAACCGTAGTAGAAGTCATCTTTGTTCCCTGCTTCATCTGTAGAAGATACTGTGCAGTAGTAGTTGTTGCTACAGCAAATGAGTCAAGAGTGGTTGGAGTTGAGTTAGCAGAAACAGTAACAGTCTTAGATGTTACGTCACCACTTGTCATTGCTAGACCAGTAGCAGTACCAGAAATAGCACCAGATACATCAGAGCCAGGAATACTTGTTACACTTGTGAAGGCTGATGTACCGTTTGACTTGACATAGCCTGCCGTCAGAGTGGCTACACCAGTACCACCAGCAGTTACAGGCAGAGTACCAGTAGTTAGGGCAGAAGTGCTTGTTGCATAAACAGCACCACCAGAAGTGAATGACGTTAGCCCAGTACCACCATAGCCTGTGCCTACAGTGCCAGCATTAATATCTGAGCCTGAGAAGTAAGCATCAATACTTCCCTTTGTTCCTGAGAACACCTCGCTGGTATTAGTAGCATCAGCAATGAAGGTAAACTTGCCTGTTGAATCGTCAAAACCGAAGAAGCCGACCTTGGCTACAGAGCCGTTATGCCATCTAAATTCAACACCACGATCTTTGTTATCATCTGCACCTGGGGCTGTGTCACCACCCAGGGTAATGATTGGGTCATCGTATGTAGTTACAGTGCTGTTGACAGTTGTTGTTGTACCGTTAACTGTAAGGTTACCGCCAACAGTTAGGTTATTATTTACTGTAGTTGTACCAGTGCCAGCACCGATAGACATTGTGGTTGCGGCACCACCAATATTTACAGTGGTTGTTCCTGAGTTAAAAACTGTTGCTGTCGCAGCGGTAGAAGCAATACCTACTGATGTTGCGCCGTTAATGTTAAGTGCAGTAGCATTTGCCAACGTTACCGTTGCGTTATTAATTGTTGCAGTGCCAGTTGCAGCACCCATAGCAAGTGTAGTGGCTGCTCCAAAAGCATTTACTGTCGTAGCAGTTGTATTGAATACTGCCTGAGTGGTAGCCGACCCAACCAGGGTACCGTTAACAGTAACAGTGCTGGTTGCCCCAGATACAGATGAACCAAGAGCAATGTTTGTAGTAGAACCAGATGCACCAGCAGTACCAATGTTAATGGCTTTAGTGTTGCCTGTGGCAGTAGCGTTTGTTGCAAAGTTAAAGGTGGCAGCACTAGTTGGTGTACCGCCAATGCTTAGTGTTGTGGCCGCTCCACCAATATTTAGTGTGGTGGCGGTGGTATTAAAAAGATCAAAAGATGCGCTGCTTGTTACTAGCGAGGTGACAAAAGTTGGGCTTGTATTAAAAACAAGTTTATCTGAACCAGTCTCATCGCTAATTACCCCCGCTAATTGAGCAGAGGTAGTAGAAGCAAACTGACTTAAGGGGCTTCCTACAAGACCAAATGCTGAAGCATGGTTCCCATCTAACTGATCAGCGTTAAGGTTGGTTACAACAGTTGTTGATGCAACAGTTAGCGGTGCTGTACCAGTAGCAATGGTAGACTTAAGGATTGTGCCCTGAACACCATTCCTTGAAATAAAGTCTTTATTAACTGTTGCCACGAACCAAACACTCCTTGAAGTTTATTATATCAGATAGATTATGCATCATAGAGCAGTCTTGAGAACTTTGCCTCAACAGTTGTTGCATTGGCATTGCTGCAAGTTACTAACAACTCTAAGACTCCAAGCGAGTAATTTGTTGAAAATACAAAAGGAATTGATGTTCCAATCTCAGCAAACCCATACTCTGTAATTCCCACATCTGTACCATTGTGAATTAAAAGAAGTTTACAAACAGCAAAGTTGGTTCCTTGACTAAGTTGAACAGTGTATTCGGCAGTTCTATATAAAGTTGCTGAAAATGCATCAAGAAGGAATGGTGTAGTGACGCTAATACTTTTAAGGTCTGAATCAAGTTGAGCAGACTCTAGATCAATATACCCCGACACAGTTAGGTTGTCTGCCACAGAAACACTAGACGACAAAGAGATATCTCCTGTTGATCGTGCGATTGAAACCGGAGTATCTAAAAGCGCCCCAGAATCATCATACGACTGAACAACAAGATTTGAACCAGCGTTGGCCCCAGACTCAGAAACATTGTTTTTTCCAACAGACCACCTTTTAGATGTTCCAGTCCTAAAGTATATTTTTGCTGACTGAGCGGCAGTTGTATCAACATACAGGCTGCTATCGCCAGAAGTTGAATTTAACTGAAAGATAGCATTTGCCTTGCTAATTACTAAATCACCAGTAAGTGTGCCGCCAGTTATGTTTAGTTTGCCATTAAGAGCAGTCTGCAAGTCTGTTTGTGATGACAAGGTTCCGGTAATGCTTCCCCATGTCCCTGCACCACCGCCGCCAAACCCAACTTCGGTTTCTGACAACTTTCCACGATTTACCAGCCAACTAAAGCGGCGGGAAATAAGTTTAGATATGGGAACGGTATCACCAAAATTATAATCGGTATATCCGCCCTCTTCATCGTAGATTCTAACCCCATCAGGGTCAATTACGGGATAGCCTGCCATATGTTATATTATAGCATTTCCAGTTAAACAACACGAACAGAAAGAAGTGGAAGGTTGGAACTATTAGGAACCCAATCGTTATATACATCAAGCGCGCCAGTGACAGAACTTCTTCGATAACCCGAAAAAGTAGCGCTTATTGGATTGTCTGATGATGGATATACTCTTGAGTCTCCTGAAGAGTTTGACGTTCCATATACAGATGCTCTAGTTGACGACCCACCCTGATGAACAATAGCCAGCCAATAGGTTCCTGTTTGTAACTGCAACGAGTTTAATGAAATAGTACGAGTAGTTCCACTTCCTGTATCTGTTCCCGCAACCGTTCCTGCATCTAACAACAATGTTCCTGGGCTATAAAAACCGCTATCATTATAAATTCCTAAACGCAACACCGAGCCTGTGCTTCCATAAGTAGACAACACTATTCCAATTCTGTCTATTGTAATAGTTTGATATACGTTTAGGGCTGCTGACATTAACCTTCCTTCTAACGGAGTAAATGAAAGAGCAGATATGCTTCCCCCAGCCCATTCATATGTATACCATTTTCCAGAAATCAACGGTCTTACATTTCCTGCTGGCCCAGTTGCTCCAGTATCACCTTTATCTCCTTGAATACCTTGAATTCCTTGGATTCCTTGTGGTCCTGCTTCTCCTTGAATACCCTGAGTGCCTTGAATTCCTTGTGGTCCTTGTGGTCCTTCAGGTCCAACAATTTGTCCAGCACTCGTCCACCCATCTAAATCTGTATAAAAATACAGGTCGCCATCAGAAGAAACAACATACCCCTCCCCTGGATTAGCATTAGGCGGTAAATTTTCTATTGCCTGAACAGTTCCAAGAATTCTTACAGAAGTACCTGGCTCGCCAGCAGCCCCTTGTGATCCCTGCAATCCCTGAGGACCAATATCACCCTGATCGCCTTTTGGCCCCTGAACTCCTTGAATTCCTTGTGGCCCCTGTGGCCCTGTTAGTCCCGTGTCCCCCTTTTGTCCCTGAACTCCCTGTAGGCCAGTTTCGCCTTGAATGCCCTGCTCTCCTTGTGGACCTACCTCTCCAACGCTCTCTACAATGTAAGAAGTTTCATCATTAGTAACAACAACTGAGTCGGTCATCGTGTCACCTCAGGCAGAACAATGGCTTTCCCACGCAGAAGTTTCGTTACCTCTTGACTTGGGGAAATTAATTCTAGATCATAGTAATAAGTGGCCGCTGGAATAGTCTCTGTAACAGTATCTTCAATAGTAATAACAATGTTTTCAGTGGTTGCCCCCAGGGTAATACCATCAGCGTCAGTTAAAGAAACTAAAGGCAACCCCCTATCGTTATCAGCATAGTGTTTACGAATCATCATCCTGGCTTCCCAAGTGGAAAGATCATAGGCTGTACCCTCTGAATTTTGCCAGGTAATAGATTTGATCCAAGTTGATCCCTGGTCAATAGTAATATTGAGTTCAGTAGACATAAAATTATTATAGCATCTTGTCTTTAAGTGCTACCCCAGTTTCAAGGAGCACAAAGAAGTCCTCTTACACACTTGCCACATGACTGTGCATCTACATCACAACAAGCATGGTCATGGTCAAGAACCAGAGGAAGGTCTTGCTTACAAATCTTGCACACCCCGCCCTGAGAGCCAAGCATTTCAAGATAAGTCCCTTTGGATATGTTGTACTTCTTGAGATATCTTGTAAGCGCCGCACCTGACTTGGCGATCACGGGGCAAGCAGCCTCTTCCAATCTACCGGGCCTGGATCAGTGTGGTCGTTAGGCTTAGGGGCAGAGCGGTGAGTGGTATGTCCACTCTTTTTCCACTCCAATACGCTCCTATTGTCAGAGGTAATATTCTTACGAGGAACACCCCAAGAGTCTAGCCACTCCATAAGTTCCCTACGCCCCTTCATAGGAGACTTAACTAGTGGAGCATTAGCACCCCTACCAATAACACAAACCTGAATGCAAATCTTTCCATGACGATTTGCAGGAATGGTGTAGCCGTTCATAACAGCCCTAGCACCAACATCTGCTGGCATGAGTTGCCTAAACTGACCAGTGTAAGGATTCCAACAAATTGTGTATTCAGACTGTTGCTGCTTAACCCAATTAACAACACCGTCAATAGCAGAATGGTCGTTGCCAGACTCAGACGTATGCCATACAACCTTGCGCTCATTGCCTGGACCCATCTGTCCTGCTTCGCCATGATGCCCAACATTCTTGGCACCTGGCATCCACTTCTTAGGATCAAGATGCTGCGGGTGTTTAACAGCGTCCATAGCATCTAGATATTCCTTATGATGCTTCTTAGAATAAACTACACTTTTTCCGGTAGCCTTACCAATTCGTTCCCCAGCACTGTAGTTACCAGGCTTAGTTAGTTTAACGTCAGAAAGCAAATGAACAACGTTGGTATCAGTCTTGATAACAACGCCATTCTTTGCTGAATAAGCCTTGCCAGTCACAGGAGCATAGATGAATGATCCTGGGGCGGTGGCAAACTTAAGTGTCTTCTTGTTAAGGAGCCTGCGCTTTGGTTCAGAGTAGGGTACAGGTGATGCCATAATTACTCACCTGTGTAATCCTCTACAACAAACTCTTCATCAACTGGTGCCTCAGCAACAGCACCCTTGCCAAAACGGTTATCGGTCGGGTCCAGGGCGGTAACAATGAGGGGGAGCGTTGCAGCCAAACCAGCAGCAAGCCAAGACTTTAGATCGTTTGCGTCTACAGAGAATACGTCTGCTCCATCAGCCAGGAACAGTCCAATCACAACTGCGACAAAAGTTTTAATGTAAGACTTTACGGCCTTACCAGCGGTGGTTTCGTTGAGCCAATTCATATTGCAATTGTATCATAACTTTGATATTATGGTTGAATGAAGACGTTTATTGCTTGCCCGTGGTGCGGGTTGCAGTGGAAGACACAGCAAGAGGCAATCCGCTGCGAAAAAATATGCAGAGAACTTGTTATCTTGGAAAGAATAGAGAACGGTACCGATAGACCATGATTAAAGAAGCCCTATATCTAGCAGGAGATATTTTAGACATGATACTATTTCCCGTAGAGCAGTTTGTTGAAGAATGGATTTGGAATGATTAAGATTCTCGATAACGGATACGTTGGGGTAGTAAACATTCATGGAACCGAATTGGATATTGTTAATGCAGCACGACTATCGTACAATAACAAGTCGTTGGAATTATTGGATAAAGATATCAAACTCTTGAAGTTCTTGGTAAGAGAAGAGCACACCTCTCCGCTTAGACACGTTTACCTATCGCTTGAGTTCAAGGCCCCGCTTTTCGTGGCACGCCAACACTGGCGGCACATTGTTGGGGCAAGCACAATTGAAACAGGCACGCCGTTCTCTGAATTGTCTAGGCGCTATGTCAGGGGAGAGGAAGAGTATTACATTCCTTCAGTTTGGCGCAGTGCGCCAGAAAACAGCAAACAGGGTTCTGGAGCAGATGCCGATTCAAAGATTTCTTCCGATCTTGAAGAGATGCTAAGTGAGCACATTAATATTTCACAGTCGTTGTATGAAAATGCTATTGAGGCTGGGGTTGCCCCAGAACAAGCAAGACTGTTTCTTCCAGCATACGCTATGTATACAAAGTACCTGTGGACCCCAAGTCTGCACGCTGCATTAAACTTTGTTGAGTTGCGTTCAGCAAGCGACAGTCAGTTTGAGATTCAAGAGTATTCGCGGGCCGTTGAAGAAATCATCGAAGCCGCATTCCCAAACGTTTACTCCGCTTGGTGTGACAAAACAAGATGATACAATAGAGTTGTGATTGTCGAGTATAAAGCAGAAGGATACTACAACAGCGTCCACAGACAAAAACTATCAATCGTTATGTGCGACGACTGCAAAGAGACACGAAAGGTTCGGCGCGAAAGAACACTCTTAAACCCCGACAATAAACACATCTGCAAGAATTGCGCCGCGCGGCGGCGAGGACTATCTCTTAGGGGAACGACAAATGCCAATAAGGGCAAAGCCAGCCCATTTAAAGGCAAAACGAGAGGACCATATAAGCAGCCCGGAACAACGTCATACATTGATTCATATGGATATAGACAGGTATGGTGTGGAAAATTTGAGGGGTCGCGGGGAAGAAAAGACGGATATAGAGCAGAACATCATTTGGTTGCCGAAGACACTATTGGAAGAAAACTCCGCGATGGAGAGATTGTCCATCACATAGACGGAGATAAACTAAACAATGCCCCAGACAACCTTGTTGTTTTTGAAAGCCAGTCTGCTCACAGAAAAGCCCACGCACAACTTGAATCACTATCCATGTCTCTTGTAAAGGCTGGCGCAATAAAATGGGATGGAAAACAATATTTTCTAAGCGAGAAAACAGAATGAACAGAAACACCCGCCGCGCAGCGGTATGGAAGCATGTTCAAGAATACAAGCAAGCCGTGGGCTGCCGTGAATGCGGGTACAACAAAAGTGCTCACGCACTACAATTCGACCATCTGCGTGACAAAAAGGCCAACGTATCCGACCTCATTAGATCAGACTACGGAATCAAAACAATCTGGGAAGAAATCGGCAAATGTCAAGTCCTATGCGCCAACTGTCACGCAGAAACCACACACACAAGAAAAACTAATCCCGGTCCTTAAACGCAGGATCACTAAAATACGGAGGATAATCGTCCGCCGTCGAAACATACCGACGAAGTTGATTAATAGCCTTAGCCAAATCCCTATTTTCCTCAACCAACTGCTGATTCAACACACGAAGTTGCACAACCTCACTCTTCAAATGCTCAACCTCATCCTTCAAAGGCTGAACAGTAGACAACAACGACTCAACAGCCACCTTCGCAGCACTAACCGTCAAAGAATCAATCTCAGCAGACTGCTTACGCCGACCAAGAACCCACCCGCCAACAACAGCAGCAAAAACCAAAATCGGAGAAAGCACATTCGCAACAACCTGAAAATCCACTCACTCCACAACCCCTATTGAATTAGCGAACATACAACAATTCTACCACGAAAAACACACACAAAACCTTGACACAAAAATGAGCAAAATTTCAATAACGATTCAAATAATTCGCCGCGAGAAGTAGCAAATCTTTCCTGTCACCAAACACACCAAGACCCTTGTTGCACCTAGTACACAACAAGCCCCTAATGCACTTGCCACAACTGTTTAAGCCAGGACAGCACGAATGATCATGGTCGATAGCAAGCCTTTTCTTTTCCCTCTCAGGTTCGTTGCAAATAGCACACACACCACCCTGAGCCTTTTCCATCTCAATGTAAGACTCTGGTGTTAATCCATACCGCTGTAAATTAGCCGTTAAGCCTCTGAGCCTTCTGCAATCAATACAATAACTGTGCATACGTTTCGTCTTTTGGCTGAAATCAGCAAAATCTTTCATCTCCCCGCACATTCTGCACTCGCGATGAGTCGAAGTCTTCTTCAAAGGCTCAAACTTGCGCTTACCATCATAGCGACTCTTCCAATATTCGTGATAGCACTGCTTACACCAGGCAGTGTGCCCATCGACAGTCCTCTTCTGCTTGTGAAACTCAGAATAATCCTTGCTTGTTTGACATTTGTTACAAGTTTTCATAACACGATTGTATCATATGTTCAATCTTAATTGGAGACTTTCGGACAAATTCTGTTGTTGATACGATGCATGTATACACACATATGTCAAGCGTTTGATTAGTTTGCCCACATGGCATCCGTGTATACACAAAAATAAAAAAGGTACTCCCACTACTCCAAACGGGTGATGAATCCTGGCTTCCTGTTGCCAACTGTCGGGGGTGGCTGCTAGTCTGTAAGTAGATGGAAGAGAGAGAGAGTGATCAAGATGCTTACAGCAATCATCCTCATTGGTTTGGTAGTTCTGTTCACTACTGTGAGTGATCACTTCCATCATGAACCTACCCCGGCTGAGGTAGATGCCATGATTGGTGCTACTCAATCCGCTTACAGGATCAACCCTACTAACTAAGAGAGAGTGTGAGTATAATGTCCACTATGACTGAGTATCGTTACATTGTCACTACCCCCGACGAGTGGGGCTGGCAAGTCACTGTCACCGATAGCGGTGTCACCTACACTGATGGTCAAGCCACCTACTACTGGTCTGATGAGGACGAGGTAGTGGATGCTATCGAATCAGGCCTAGTTGATGATGAGCAATGGCGCTCAGAGCACAATGCGTGGGAGTGATCATCATGTATAAGCGTACCAAAGCCACTAACCTAGTAGATACCCTAGTATGGGATACCGTGTACTGTGCATCATGTATGCAGCAGTATATCAGGCCAGAGAATACTGATACCCCATGCCCATACTGTGAGGCGGTAGGACGATGATCACATTAGATAGTGGAGTAGAGACATTCGCGGGTATGCATGTGATCATCATGCAGATAGGTGAAGATACCTATGAACTATATAGGGTAGGCAATGACTTAGAAGATGCCCTTATTATTCGTACCGATCTAATCACAGAAGAGCATGTTTATCAGATTGCAGCCTTTTGTGCTGGCCTTGTAGATTCGTGGGATATTGCAGAATAAAGCATGGATTTGTAGCATAAGTGTTGCAACCCCGGCCAGGCCGCGCAATTCATGAATAACTCTACAGGTTTCTACGACTACATATTTTCAAGATTCACTAGGCCAAAAGGGTGATAGACTTGATTTCGTGTTGCATCTGTCGGGGGGTGCTGCCATACTGAAAGTAGATAGAGAGAGAGGTGAGAACGATGATCACACTGTTCGTAGTGTTCATGGTCCTCCTGTTCACATGGTCTGCTCTGTTCCCTGAGAAGGACGTTCCCGATCCTATGCCTGCTAACCCTTCTACTAAGAAGAATAAGAAATGATTACTCTCTTTATTGCCACCTTCTTTGTTGGCCTTGTGTTCTTTAACCTATGTAATAAGTGAGGTAGATAATGTTCCATGTTATTACTGATACTCATACTATCGTAGTAGAATCTTTTGTAATGGCTATTGCTATTCTTGATACCCTCGGCAAGAATGCCCGGCCAGGCCGCGTCCGATAATAGACCACTTTGCCCTACGACTACTCCATTCGGGTGACTGGGTATTGCATCTGTCGGACCCCTGTGCCATACTGAAGGTAGAGAGAAAGGAAAGATCATGAAGATCAAAGGCTCAGATATCACAGTTGGAACTACCCTTCGCTGGTTCGTTGAGGTTGGTCAATACTATAAGGCTACCCATGAGGTTACCCGTACCGTTTCATCCGTTTACACTGACTCATTCGGTCGTAAGGTTATGACGTTCGCCAATGAGTTTCCCCAATACACTTGGATCATTGACGATAGCAAAGACTATGAAACCGAAAGTCAGAATCGTACCTGGCTTGACGGTGATCCCAATAACCCTCTCTGATTAGGAATAATAATGAACGAATATCTTAAGGCTGGCTTTAGCCTCCTATTCTTTGTCCTGTTCGGTATTCCGTTCCTACTGCTTTTCGTCGGGGTAGTTATTGCATACCCCGTCGTTCTAGTCCCCTTTGTATTCTTTATCGGAATCGGACTACTCGCAAGCAATAAACAATAAGACTTGGGAAGTCTAGGGGTTGATCCTTTCTCTCTAAAATCCCCCTAGGCTTTCCTATCAACTTAGTGGGAAACCGGCCAGGCCGCGTTAGTCCAAACGGGTGAACCTTACGCTACGAACTTGCAATCACTGACCGACTACTGTAATCTGTAGGTATGAAGAAAGATCAGTTTAGCAAGCAAGACCTGCAACTCCTGTGCGATCTGGTGCAAGATGCTCTGCTTGCTAATGACGGCAAGTTTGGTCCCAAGAATCAGGCTTGGAATGATGATCTGCGCGATGTGCAGGACAAACTGTGGAATCAGATGGATTGGATGATGAAATGAAGACTGCTTTTACCGCTACCTGCGTTGGTTGCAATGATCTGCTGTATGTGGTGGCCGATTCTGCTGACTTTGAAAAGTGGGAGGGTGGAATGATGGTGCAAGATGCATTCCCCTATCTTTCTGCTAGTGATCGTGAGATTCTTATTAGCCGTACCTGCGAAAAGTGCTGGGATGAAATGTGGAAGGATTGGGAATAAATACATGAAGTAAAGTTCAGGTGCGGCCCCGCCGCTACTCCATTCGGGTGATAGAGTGCTCTACGAGTTGCAAAACGCTCCCCGATCTGCCACACTGAAGGTAGATGAAAGAGAGGTTGACATGTCAACACTTACCTTGCAAGATGCAGGAGTTGCCTTCTGCGAACTCTGTGACAATCTCGTCCCTACTGAGACTGTCCAGCATGGTCCTACCATGTTCGATACGCACGAAGAGTGCGCCTACTGCGGTGAAGAACTGTAGTAAAACTTATTCCCTACCGATAAGGTGGGGATGCGGCCCCGCCGCCCAATTCCTGAATAACAATTCATGTATACGACAACCTACGAAAATCTTTGGAAAATATTACTCCATTTGGGTGACAAGGGGTTGCGAAACGTCGGAACACGGTGGTACCCTGAGGGTAGAGAGTTAGAGAGGTAGACAAGATGTTTACAGCAAAAGACCTTTCTGTTGGTGATTTGATTGCCACTTATCGTCTTACCGTTACTGAAGTTAATAAACTTCCTGCTAAGATTTGGAATCATCAGTTGTATTCTGTGAAAGGTGTTTCTTGGGATACTAAAGAGATTCGTGATTACATTGTTACTGATGATCGTGAGTTGGAGGTTTGGGAATAATGAGTGTCTATTTTTTGGAAAATCTTTACCGTAATAATAACCCATATGGGACTTATTTTGATAAGGATACCCTCGCATTCTTTGGCTCTCGTTACCGCAAGGTGATGACTACCAAGAATGGATACATCTATTCTGAAAAACAAACTAATGCTCCTGAAGGTGTTGGACCTTGGGCAGCGATGTTTTTTGACCTAGATGGGAATCCTCACCCTACATCTTGGGGTGCTACCCGCGCTGAAGCGATCAAAGGATTAGAAAAATGAGCAAAGCAGTATTTCCCCGTAACCTTCGGGTAGGGGATCAGTCAGGGTCATTTACCTTGGCATCTATTAGCGAATACAAGCCTGATACTAAGGGATATATCACTACTTGGTCTACCCCGCGAGGATTGCAGGTAATGTTTTTGCGTTGGGATAACTATGTTGGTATCGACTACTTTGGGAAAATCTAATGAATAGGCTATCTGTTTGGACCATCGCTCCCCCGGCAGGGTACTCATTTGAAGTCCATGCCTATAACGAAATGCAGGCAAGAGAGCAAGCACGCTTTTATCTAGGTGTGCAAAAACTGCCTAAAGGCACAGAGGTATATATTTCATACTAAGTTTATAGGAAAGCGGCCCCGCCGCTACTCCATTTGGGTGAATCCTTACGAACAACTAGACTTTTCACTAGACATTGGACTATAATCAGAGTATGAGCAAGACACGAAAAGATCAGTCCATGTGGAAGATGACTCCTGAGCAACTTGAGTCTTGGCTGAGGATTAGGTCTAACAAAATCAATAGCAAGAAGCGTTACAACCGTAACGATAAGTCTTGGAAGAAGGATAACTGATGTTGCTCAAGTCTCGTACCCGCGCCAATACCAAACATGATCAGGGTCCTGGCGGTCGTCATTGCGTGTGCTGCGATGATGCCCCCAAATACAGCAAGAAGAATCGTCGTCACATGCGTCGTATCGAAAAGCGTGAATGGAAGAAGGAACTGTGAACGGATATCAAAAGCGGTACTCATTTGCCAATGGCTATGGTGCCAGTGTTGTGAGTCATGATTTTAGTTATGGCGGTAGTCAAGGATTCTTTGAGGTTGCTGTCCTTGATAGCAATGGTGATCTTTGCTACACTACCCCCGTGACTGATGACGTTATCGGATACCTTGATTTTGCTGGGGTAGCCGAAGTTCTAGAATCTATCGAATCGTTGGAGAGGTAAGAAATGACCACACGTTTTGCTATTGTCAAGGGTGCCAGGGATAAGTGGGAGGTTGTGGACTACCTGCCCTCTAACTATGAGGTTATCTTTTGGAATCATGAGGGTATCGTTATTGCTGGCAATGATGATGCTGGTTGGACATTGGATGACTATGTTATCCCTAGGCTTTTGTCAGGTAACATGGGCTGCTATGAGTTAGTAGAAGTGCCATTTTGATTCCTGAATTATAGATCAGGTGCGGCCTGGCCGCGTCACCCGTTTGGACTAATCCTTACGATAACACTAGACAACCCCCTGCCCTAGCGACTACAATGGGGGTATACCGAGTTAGGAGTCATCATGACCACACTTATCCGTTCCAAGGATCGTAAAGTTGCTAATAGCGTTACTAAGTCTGGCAATCCTAATATTGCTAATAGTTTCGGGCTTCCTGCGGGTAAAGAATATTCCTGCCCTGAGCAAACTGCATTCTGTGGGAAAATCTGCTATGCGGGTAAGTTGGAGAAAATCTATAAGGGTGTAAAGAATAACCTTCTTGAAAACTGGGAGACTTTGCATACCGCCGAGTTTATCGAGCAATACAATCTGCTTGATAATATGATTACCGCTTTTGAGGCGGAATGCGAGAAAAAGAATGCTGAAAAACTGTTTCGCATCCATTGGGATGGTGACTTTTTCTCGGATGATTACACCCGTGCTTGGTCATCCGTTATTCTTGCCCATCCTAACGTCCAGTTTTGGGTTTATACCCGTGTCCTAGCCTCCGCTATGGTCCTGAATATGGCTAAGCATTCTAACCTTGCCCTTTACTTTAGTGCCGATGAGAATAACCTGCACTTTGCTAATATCGCTAAAGCCAAGGGAATCAATATTGCTTTTGTTGGCAAGACTTTTGCCGAGGGTAAAGAATTATTCCCTAAAGCCACTAAGTGCCCTGAAAACAATAAGGCTATTCCCCTTGTGTCCCCTAAGGGTAGTGCCTGCAAGGTATGCGGATTGTGCATTAATGGTCGTAAAGACGTTCTATTCTCTACTAGTAAGAAATGAGGAATCGTGGGAACCATTCTATTCTTCTTGGTCGTAGGTGTCCTGCCGTCAATAATCTTTGGACCGCCCCTTGGAATACTCATATCTTTTGGGATAATCGGAATCACAATAATCATTGCAGGAATCCTAGAGTTTATTGGAGAGCCTAAAAACTGTTCAGATTGGGAATAACCGCATACCGGACGCGGCCTCGCCGCGTTTTCCCTATTTGTCAAGTCTTTAAGACAGAAAAACTTTTTTCACTGGGATTACTCCGAATGGGTGAACCTAAGTTGTGGACTGTCGGACCCTTCAACTACAATGGGGGTATAGACAGAGAGAGGTAAGTATGTATTCTTACACAGACCATTTTCTTAGCCCTACCGCCCGCGTGTCGGTGGAACGTGAGGACACTGGCGATGTGATGATTATGATTGAGGACTATGGATTCCGTTGCGTGTGGTTCGGAACCTATGATGAGGCCAAAAGTTTTAGCAATCAGTTTGATGCCCTTGACTACCACTACGCTTGGTCATTCCCCGGTGTTACGGTGTTTGACAAGTTGGAACAGTCTCACCTTACAGACCTCAAGTTTACTTTGGAGATGATGTGACTATGTGGCAAGATTCTGCTGCTTGTAGCGGTATTGATAGTTTTATTGGTCGTGGACATACCGCTGAGAAAAAGGCAGTTTGTGCCCAATGCCCTGTGGTGAATGAATGCTTGGCATTTGCTATCCGCAATGAGGATTTTGAAGCCACGGTATACGGTGGATTTACCGGTGCCGAAAGGCACGAACTGGTCAAGAACGGATATGTCTCATGAGTGTTGACAACGAAGCAACATGCGACTATAATGGGGGCATGAACACAGAGACAATGACTGATCTTCGTACCCTTACCGCCCTTGATCGGTGTGATTCTGGTCAGTGTGGTGCTGCTGCTAAGGTGCTAGTGAAGGGTTTAGAGGGGGAGTTGCTGTTTTGTGGGCATCACTACCATAAGCATGAGTCTGCTCTCTCTTCTTGGGCCTATGAAGTTGTAGATGAGCGTCACTTGCTACCCCCCAAATCTACCCATACCTCTTGACATAGAGGCTCCCATAGACTACAATAGAATCATAACCGAATAGCAAACCAATCACCATTAGTTAGGAACAAAAAATGTCAATCACCATTCGTACAGAGGCTTGGAACACCAAGTCAGGAATCGTTATCAAGGCTGTTGCCCGTGATGAGAAGGGCACTTTTCTTGGTGCTACCAATCAGACCGCCTCGGTGAAGGCCGCACCCTTGGTGGTGGGAGCGAAGTAAGCCGGGGTATAACAATAGGGCCGAGCATCCTAACTCTCTCTCCCCTATAGAACTAGGTAAAGGCCGGATAGCCTAGTTCACAACTACATAATGAGTTGGGTACAAGGAGGTACATAGGTTCGACTCCTATGGTCTGGGGGTCCAGTATAAAAGAGGCATCGCCTAGTGGTTCGATTCCACTGCCCAACACTTAGGCTCTCATAGTTAAGAGGTTATAACAATACCCTGTCACGGTATAGTCAGGAGTTCAATTCTCCTTGAGAGCGCAACTACCCGGCGTGGCCGCGCAAAGCGCGCTTGTCAACCCTATTACGATAACATTTACGATCACTAGATAGATTCACCCGTATGGACTAACTTTTGAGAAACTTGGGCCGTTCCCCTTGTGTTCTCAGTCTTGGTGCGACTATAATAGGGGTATCAGATAAACAAGAGACTAAGGAGAATCTGATGCATGATCTGGAAACCAATGGTACCGAGGCTGCTTTTGCTTCCCTGCGTGAGCCTGCGTGGCATGGGCTGGGTACCGTGTTCAATGAAGAGGTGACGACTGCTCAGATGCTTGAGTTGGCTCACCTTGATAACTGGAATGTTCGCCTTGAGCCTGTGTATGTGCAGGGTGTGCCTGCTGAGCGTTTCGCTGTTCCGTCTTTCGCTGTGGTGCGTACCAACCCGTTTGATGGTGAGGCTGATGTGCTGTCCGTTGTGGGTCAGCGTTACAAGGTGTTGCAGAACGAAGAATTGTTCGACTTCGGTGCTACCCTCGGCTCTGGTGCCCGTTGGGAGACTGCTGGCTCTATCAAGAAGGGGCGCGTCGTGTTCGGTTCGCTTGCCCTTGAGCGTGAGACTGTGCTTGACCCTAATGGTGTTGCTGACAAGGTGAACACTTACATGCTGCTCCACACTTCCCACGATGGTAGCGTGAGCGTTCAGGCTAGTATCACCCCCGTTCGTGTGGTGTGCGCTAACACTCTGAACTTCGCTCTCCGTAGCGTGAAGCAGAGTTTCAAGATTCGCCACACTCAGACGCTTGACGGCAAGATGGCCGCAGCGCGTGAGGCTCTGGGTCTTGCTGAGCGTTACATGGACGACTTCGATAAGGCTGCACAGGCTTTGTTCGCTGTTCCTGTGACTGATTCTCAGGTCGAAGATATCTTTGCAACGGCTTACCCCAAGCCTGACAAGGATGCGTCCAAGGCTGCTGTTACTCGCTGGGAGAATAAGCGTGTGGCTGTGGGAGAAATCCTGTTCAGTGACACCACTTATGCAGTGAAGGATACCGCGTGGGGTGTGCTTAATGCCCTTACCGAGAATCTGGACTGGAATCGTGGTGTGCGTAACGATAACCCTGAGTCGAAACTGACTGCTGCTAGTGGTCTGGATTCTATCGCTAACGCTGAGCGTAACCGTCTGTTCTCCATTGTGAAGGAAAAGGCTGGAATCTGATACTAGTCGGGAGGGGTGCCTATACGGGGGTGCCCCTCCCACTATCGGACAAAGACTTGACAACCTGGGGCTGCGCGGCGAGGCCGCGTTATTCATGAATCCTTATTCATGTTTACGATTACGATGATTCTTTTACGATCACGGGGTTGACTTCACTGGACTTGACCGATATACTTGGGGTATGAACTCAGCAAAGACACAGATCACCCGTAAGACTACCTCGGCTCCTATGCGTTGGATTGTAAACAACTTTTACTTTTCTCCGTTTGATCCGGTTTTGCATTTTGGGGAGGGTAAGGCTTTTCAAGATACTGAACTTTTGAGGCATCCTCCGTATGGTTCTGGTCCTGAGGTTGTGGCTTTTGACCCTAACTCGCCTGATGAGTGGAAGCGTGATCGTGCGATTCTGGATCAAGAGTATTTTGTTGGTGTGAGTGTGTATGTTTTCAATACTTTGACGCACTTTGATCGCCGTGCTGCTTATCTAGATATGCTTGGGTGCTGTGAGCATCTTCTTATTGCGGTGAGGACTGATAAGGTCAATGGTATCCCTCATGCAGATGGTGTGATTACCTCTCGTAATACTTTTCAAACTCAGTTAGGTGCAGGCCAGTGGTATGACTGGTTCAGGCAGCATTCACCCGAACGGACTAGTGTGACTCTCTTGCATAAGACGAGCGCATACGTTATTCTTGATATCAAGAGGTAAGGAGAATCATGAAGCAATACACGAAGCCTAGTGTGCGTGAGGGTCTGTGGTATACCTGCGTAGAATGCAGGGTAGACGGGAAAGATATCTGTATCAAGGTACAGATTCTTGACGGCACCTATCAGGACCACTACGCTATCTACATTAATGGCAAGCGGCAACGCAAGACTTACTTTGGTGAGTCTGCTCATCATGAGGTTGCGCGTGCATACAATGATCTTGTTGGTTGGCAGAATACTATCTTTGGAGATGAACTGTGATTACTGATACTGAGATGCTGCAAGGTGTGTGTAAGGACTAGGGGCTGGCATGTTTCTCATTTTAGTCATCCAACCCCCTAAGTCAATAATGAGAACCTTTGGATGCCATCTCGCCTATGGAGAGGATATCTAATGATTGCTGATCTAACTAGTGTTCTAGGCTCTATCTGTGAAGACTTGGGCATTGAATACAACCCTTATTACTCAGGGCGAGGAATGTATGGGGCTACCTGTTTTTCCATTGTTGGGTCTACCCGCGATCTTGTGAGATTCTTGCGGTCACTAGATGACGAAGATGCAGATGAACTGTCTGATCCCGCTATGGATTCTATGGGATATGACACGGTGTTCTATTGGCCTTATCAGTTGAGTACCAAGAAAGGGAGTTTCTAATGCGAGGAAGTATGAATAAGCGAGAGTACCTACGCAGTCTGGGTTTTGAGGTTGGAACCCGAGGTAGGTTTAGTGAAGAGATGCAACTAGCCTTACTCAACTATGAGGAAGAATCAGAACCAGAGATTGTCATCATTCCCAAGGTAAAGAATACTCCCAAGCGTAGTGATGGGATCACTGTCTATACAGCAGAGTTGCACACAGGACAGATTATTAGATTTGATATGTGTGCTGACT
>ERZ724522.745-NODE-745-length-19773-cov-7.002840_pt1 | contig 19773 bp, 17 predicted proteins | sample MGYA00376055_ERZ724522 | MGnify/ENA primary metagenome ERZ724522 (study PRJEB28724, sample SAMN07190884) | wastewater metagenome | isolation source: effluent of sewage treatment plant in Hong Hong | place: Hong Kong | collected 2016-03-17 ... | reverse complement strand
CCCGGGGGCAAGAGGGGCGGGGGGGGGGGTTTGGGTCCTGGGGGGCCGTGCGATTGCCCCCCCTACGCGGGATCGGCCGCCGGGGGGGGGGGGGGGGGGGTGGGGGCGGTTTCGGGGGGCGGGAAGTGATCGCGAGAGTTGCCGCAGGCGAATTTTTAAAATTTTCAGAACGAGATTCACGGAGCTTCATTTTGAAAAACAACACCCAGAAGCACATCCAGGTGCCCGATTGGCTCCTGTTCCTCCTCGCTGTCGCAGCCACCGCCCTCATCGTCTCCGCTGGTCTGGACTGACCCATGGCCGCCTCGACTCCCATCTACTCCCCCAAGGACGAACAAGCCTTGATGACGGAGATGTGGAGTCCGCAGCTGGCGGACGATCCCCGGGCATTCGTCCGCTTCGCCTACCCCTGGGGCAAACCGGGCACCCCCCTGGAGGGCCTCGATGGCCCCAGGGCGTGGCAAGACGACATCCTCCTGGCCATGGCCAGGTACATCAAGGAGGGGAAGAACTCCCTTCACGCCAAGGGCGAACTCATCAAGATGTTCCGAGCCGCCGTGGCATCAGGCCGTGGCATCGGCAAGTCCGCCCTGCTGGCGATGATTTCCCATTGGTTGGTTTCGACCCGCATCGGTAGCTCCGTGTGGGTCACAGCCAACGGGGAACCGCAGCTCAAGACCAAGACGTTCCCTGAAATCGCCAAGTGGGTGTCCATGGCGATCAACTCCCACTGGTTCGACATCAACGCAACCTCCATCCAGCCTGCCAAGTGGCTCACGGAGATGGTGGCCAGGGACCTGAAGATCGACCCGAAGTACTGGTACATCTCGGCCCAGCTGTGGTCCGAGGAGAATCCGGACGCCTTCGCTGGTGCCCACAACACCAACGGGGAGATGTACATCTTCGATGAGGCCAGCGGCATCCCGTCCCCCATCTGGACCGTGGCCCAAGGCGTGTTCACCGAGCGCATCGTGGATCGGTACTGGTTCGCCTTCAGCAACCCTCGGCGGAACGATGGGGCCTTCCACGGCTGCTTCTACGGCCCCGACCGGGAGGACTGGCGGACCTGGCAGATTGATGGGCGGAAGGTGGAAGGCGTGTCCTCGGATGCCTACGAGTCCATCATCCGGAAGTACGGCCCTGACAGTGATGAGGCCCGGGTCGAGGTGTACGGGCAGTTCCCGAACCGGGCTCAGAACCAGTTCGTGCCCCACTCCCTGGTGGTGGATGCGGCCCGGCGCGAGGTGGCTCCGGACCCCGGGGCTCCCCTCCTGCTGGGGGTGGACGTGGCCCGGGGCGGGAAGGACTACACGGTGCTGGCGTTCAGGAAGGGCAGGGACGCCCGGTCCATCCCGTGGCAGCGGTTCCGGTCGGACGATACGGTCCAGGTGGCCAACGCCGTGGCCGAGGCGGCGACCAGGTACAAGGTGGACGCCCTGTTCGTGGACGGCGGTGGCGTGGGCGGCGGGGTGGTGGACCTCCTGAAGAACTGGAGGTTCCGGGTGGTGGAGGTGCAGGGGGGCGCTAGCCCCAACGATGACAACCGCTACCAGAACAAGCGGGCTGAAACGTGGTCCCTGATGCGGGACTGGCTCGGGTTCGGGGCCATTCCCGAGGATGCGGTGCTCCTGGCCGACCTGACCGGGCCCGAGTACAAGTACCACGAGACGAGCAACAAGCTGGTGCTGGAGAGCAAGGAGCACATGAGGGAGAAGCGGAACCTGGCCTCTCCGGACATGGCGGACGCCCTGGCCATGACCTTCGCTCAGACCATCGCCCGGAACGATGACCGGCACTCCCGGACCTGGGTGGGGTCGAGGAACCGGGTGGCCAGGGACGTGGATTACAAGATGTTTTGATGAAAATGTTGCGAAACTCGGAACGTTAACCCAGAATGAGCGGCACGGAGGTAGAACCCATGAGCGGTCTGTTCAGCAAGCCGTCGATGCCTGACGCGCCTCCGGCCCCCACCCCTGTGCCCAATTCGGACAACGCGGCGGCCGACATGGACGCCATGGCCCGGCAGCAGGCGATCAAGATGCAGCGCGGGCGGTCCAGCACCCTGCTGACGGGTGGGGCGGGCCTCTCCGACATGGGCACCACCGGCAAGACCTTGCTGGGGCAGTAGGACCATGGAGGCCGCCGTGACCACAGCCAAGGACGTGAACGAGGAGCTGGTCGGCCAGCTCATTCGTGAGTTCTCCCAGGCTGAGGGGAAGCGCGGCATCTGGAACACCCACTGGGAGGACGTGGCCGAGCGGGTGCTGCCGCACTACATGAACTCGTTCTACCCGGCCCAGAACATGGTGCCCGGGGTGAAGCGCGGGTTTGAGATGTTCGATGTGACGGCGAACAGCGCCCTGTGGAAGTTTACGGCGGCGATGGAGTCGATGCTGACCCCGGCCAACGGGAAGTGGCAGCGGCTCCGGCCCACGGACCCCATCCTGAAGCGGAACATGGAGGCCATGACCTGGTACGACCTGGCCACGGATGTCCTGTTCCACTACCGCTACAGCCCCCACTCGGGCTTCCAAGCGAATATGCACGATATGTATGCAAGCATCGGTGCCTTCGGCACGGGCTGCATCTTCACGGACGCTTTCAACGATCCGACCCGTCCCTCGGTGAAGGGTCTGCGGTATCGGCAGATCCACCTCGGTGAAATCTATCTGGGCCTGAACCACCAGGGTCAGGTGGACAAGGTGTTCCGCAAGTTCAAGATGACCCTGCGCCAACTGGTGCAGCGGTGGGGCAAGGAGAAGCTGTCGGATGGTCTGCTCTCCAAGCTGAAGCTGAACCCGGACGAGGAGGCGTGGGTCGTTCACTCCGTCCGACCCAATGCTGATTTCGATCCCCGCCGTCTGGATGTGAAGGGGAAGCGGTTCGCCTCCCACTACATCCTGCTGGAGGACAAGCGGCTGCTGGAGGAGGGCGGGTATCGCTGTATGCCCTACTCCGTGGCCCGGTATCTCACGGCCCCCGGCGAGGTGTATGGCCGTGGCCCCGCCATGAACGTCCTCCCCAGCATCAAGGTGCTGAACGAGGAGAAGAAGACGGTGCTGAAGCAGGGGCACCGGGCTGTCGATCCCGTGCTGCTGGCCCATGACGATGGGGTGCTCGATGGCTTCAGCATGAAGCCGGGTGCCCTGAACTCGGGGGCCGTGAGCGCCGATGGCAGGCCCCTGGTCCACGCCCTGCCCACGGGCAACATGGAGATTGGGAAGGAGTTGATGGATGACGAGCGTCATATCATCAACGATGCCTTCCTGGTGACGCTGTTCCAGATCCTGGTGGAGACGCCGCAGATGACGGCCACCGAGGTTCTGGAGCGGGCGCGAGAGAAGGGGGCCCTGTTGTCGCCCACCATGGGCCGTTTCCAGTCGGAAGCCCTGGGCCCCATGATCGAGCGTGAGTTCGACCTCCTGGTGTACCAGGGGCTCATCCCCCCGCCTCCCCCCATCGTGCAGCAGGCGCGGGGCGAGTACCGGGTGGAGTACGATGCCCCTCTCAATCGGGCGATGCGGGCCGAGGAGGCCAGCGGCATCATGCGGACCATGCAGTGGGCCGCCGAAATCACGGCCCAGACCCAGGACCCCAGCGCCCTGGACTGGTTCGATGTGGACTCCATCATCCCCGACCTGGCCGACATCAACGGGGCCCCCTTCAAGTACATCCGGGGTTCGGACCAGGTGGCTGAGATTCGCCAGAGCCGCCAGATCGACAAGACGGCCGCCCAGGTCACCCAGGCCCTACCCGGCATGGCCGCCATGGCCAAGGCTGCCGCGCCTCAGGGCACCTCGCCCACGCAAGGTCAGCCCGGATGATGAACCCGGTCGAAGCGGTGAGGGACTTCCTGAGCAGGCGGCGGAACGCCTACTGCAAGACCTTCCTCACGCCCTATGGGGATGAAGTGCTGGCCGACCTGGCCAAGTTCTGCCGTGCCCACCAGACCACGTTCCACCAGGACGCCAGGGCCCATGCGGTGGCCGAGGGTCGGCGTGAGGTGTGGCTTCGGATTCAGCAGCACCTCCAGCTCAGTGACAAGGACATCTGGGCCATCTATTCCCGCAACCAGACCACGAAGGAGTGACGCCATGGCGAAGAAGGGCAAGAGCGAGGGCATCAGCATCACCAAGATGAAGAACGAGGAGTTCCACGAACTGGATGACTTCGGCTCCATCGCTGCGGAGCTGGGGGCCAGCAACATGGACGAGGTGGAGTACACCATCACGGGCGATGAGAACACCCACACGCTGACCGGCGTGTTGAAGACGGAGGAGTAGACACATGACGGATAACGCGACCCCTCAGGAAACGGGCAATCAGGAATCCACCCCCTGGTATCACGGGGCGGACGACCTGACCACGGGCTACGTCCAGAACAAGGGTTGGGCTTCCCCCCTGGAGGCCGTCCGCAGCTACCAGAACCTGGAGAAGCTGCTCGGCGCTGACCGGGCCGGGCGCACCGTGGTGCTGCCTGACGAGAAGGCTTCCCCCGAGGACATGGGCAAGTTCTACGAGCGGCTGGGCCGCCCCGCCGAGCCTGCCGGGTACAACCTCAAGATCCCCGAGGTTGGCGGGTCCAAGGACTTCGCCACGGCGGCGGCGGCCAAGTTCCACGAGCTGGGCCTGTCCACGAAGCAGGGCGAGGCCCTGGCCGAGTGGTGGAACAGCCAGTCCGAGGGCATCAAGGCGTCCCAGGAGGCGGCCCAGGCGGCCAAGTTCCAGGAGGATGACCAGGCCCTCCGGAAGGAGTGGGGCGCGGCCTTCGACCAGAACCTCCTCAAGGCCCGCACCTTCGTTCAGGGCATGGGGTTCAAGGCCGACATGATCGACCAGCTCCAGGCCGCGTGGGGCCACAAGGCCACCATGGAGTTCTTCCACAACCTGGGCGGGCGCATGGGCGAGGCCGACTTCGTGTCCGGTCAGCCCCAGGGGTTCACCGCTGCCATGACCCCGGCCCAGGCTCAGGCCAAGATCCATGCCCTGCGGCAGGACCGGGCCTTCGTGGGCCGCTACATGAAGAACGATGTGGAAGCTGTGTCCGAAATGAAGCGGCTCCACGCCTGGGCCTACCCGGAGGAGTAGTGGAAAACCTACGTCTGAGGTGCCTGGAGCTGGCCCTGGAGAAGGTTCCCTTCTCCGGGTCGCTGGAAAGTTTTCAGACCGATGTTGCGAATATGCAGGATTGGTTCTATTCTCGCATCATCCAGAAGGACCTTCCGGATTCGCCGCCCGGTGAGAACCAGCGGCTTCAGTTCCGGAAGAACCCTTCCAGGGCAAGGTAGCTCCCCCAGTACCCCCTCACGGATTGGCAGGACGCAAGGCCCCTCCTGAGACGAGGACAAGCCGAAGGTAATGGACCCTCCCAAAGTCCAGCGCTTTCAACTTTTCCATCTCAGGAGGACAACAATGTCCGTCAACGTGAACAACGCATTCGTCCAGCAGTACCAGACGAATGTCATGATGCTGCTCCAGCAGCAGGGCAGCCGCCTGTCCAAGGCTGTGCAGGAGTACAGCTTCAAGGGCAAGGCCGCGTCCGTGGTCGAGCAGTTCGGCTCCGTCAACCCGGTGCGGAACCAGAGCCGCCACAGCGACACCCCCCTCATCTCCACCCCCCAGAACAAGCGGTGGGCCTACCCCAACGACTACGACTGGGCCGACCTGGTGGATAACCATGACAAGCTCCGGATGCTCATCGACCCCACGGGTCCCTACGCGATGGCCGGTGCCATGGCCATGGGCCGCGCGAAGGACGATGAAATCCTCTACGCCATCTACAACAGCAACAACACGGGTGAGAACGGCTCCACCGCGACCGGCCTCCTGAGCGCCTACAACTCGGGCTCCCAGCTGGTGGCCTCCAACGTGGGTGCCGCGTCCGCGACCGGCCTCAACATCGCCAAGCTCCGTGCCGCGAAGCTCATCCTCCTGTCCGCTGACGTGGACATCGACAACGATGAGCTGTACATGGTCATCACGGCCCGCCAGCACGACAACCTGCTGAACGAGGCCCAGGCCATCAACCTGGACTACAACAGCAAGCCCGTGCTCGTGGACGGCAAGATCACCAGCTTCATGGGCTTCAACTTCATCCACTCCGAGCGCATCGCGGGTGCTGTGAACTTCAACACGGCCATCAACACCGCCGTGACCGGCTACACCACCGGCTCCCAGTGGCTCGTGCCCTTCTGGGCCAAGAGCGGCGTGGCCCTCGGCACCTGGAACGACATCACCACGAAGGTCAGCGAACGCCCCGACAAGCGGCATTCCACCCAGGTGTACGTCACCGGCACCTTCGGCGGCACCCGGCTTGAGGAAGGCCGCTGCGGCCTCATCACCTGCGTCTAAGGAGGACATGAACCATGGCGACCTACCTCTCCACCGAACTCGGCGGCTCTGCCAACCAGACCGCCGCCCCCGTGGGCTACAAGCCCCGGGCCACCGTCTACGGTGCGCGTCTCAAGCGGATGCGGGCCACGATCACGCTGGCCACGCAGGCCACCTCCGACACCCTGGTGTTCGGCATCCTGCCCACTGGCGCGACCTTCGCCTACGGTGTGCTGACCTCCACCGTGTCCCTGGGCACCAGCACCCTGGCCGTGGGCATCACGGGCACCACCGGCAAGTACCGGGCGGCTGCCACCTTCACCGCCGTGGACACCCCCACCATGTTCGGCACCGCCGCTCAGGTGGGTGCGGCTGACCCTGCCCTCTCCGCTGAGGAGACGGTCATCGGCACCATCGCCGTGGCCTCGCTCCCCGCCTCGGGGACGCTGGTCGTGGACCTTTATTACTCCATGCCTAACTGAGGCTTGGACTAGGCGGGGTGGGCTCACGCCTGCCCCGCCTTTCCTCAAGGAGATGACCCCATGACCTACTACTACGGCCTTAACAAGGGCGACAACGAGTACCAGGCGGTTTCGTCCACCTCGGCCACCACGGGCAAGGACGTGGAAATCGTGGTCAACAACACCAACGTCACGGATCGGCAGACCCTCATCTCCAACCTGGAGAAGCTGCTGAACTTCGTGGTCCGTGGCAACTACCCCCTGACCTGAGGCAGACATGACCACTCGTCGTTGCGATGCCACGAAGTACGACCTGGCCATCAACCTCTCGGCCACGGGCAACCCCGTGGCCATCCCTGGCGGCGAGTACGTCTTCATGGTGGAGGGCACCCCCACGGGTGCCACCATCAGCCTCCAGGTCCAGACCCCCAACGGCACCTGGGTGGACGTGAACGTGTACAGCGGCTCCAAGGTGAGCGCCACCGTGCTCCCCTACGCCCAGACGGCCATCGACCTCCCCGCCGGGAACGTCCGCATGGCCGCCACCAGCGGCACTCCCACGGGCCTCTACGCCTACCTGATCGGCCTCGGTTAAGGAGCGGAAGTCGTGTCCCAGAGCATCGTGGACCTCTGCAACAGCGCCTTGCAAAAGCTGGGCGCGACTTCCATCTCCTCCCTCAGCGACAACAGCCGCGAAGCCCGTCAATGCAACATCGCCTACGACAGCAACCGGCGCAGCGAACTTCGCAAGTACCGCTGGAACTTCGCCATCAAGCGGGAGATTCTCACGCCCCTGTCGGCCGCCCCTGTCTTCGACTACGCCTACGCCTTCCAGATCCCCAGCGATTGCCTGCGGGTGCTGAACCCCCCGGGGTCTGACTGGGTGGTGGAGGGCCGCACGATCCTCACCAACAGCGGGAACACCCTCTACCTCCGGTACATCTCCGATGTGACGGACCTCACCCTTTGGGACCCCGTGTTCTACGATGCCACGGCCATCTCCATGGCCATGGATATGTGTGAGGCCATCACCAACTCCAACGCGAAGAAGAAGACGCTGGCGCAGGAGTACAAGGACGCCATCGGCTACGCCCGCACCAACAACTCCTTCGAACAGCTGCCTGCCGAGCCTCCTTCGGATTCCTGGTGGGAAGTGCGGTACAGCGGCGTCACGGGTGGGCAAGTCAACTTCAAGATCTAAGGGGTAGAAGTGCCGAGGGCTACCTGGATCCAGACCAACTTCAACGGGGGCGAGTGGTCCCCGTGGGCGTATGGCCGGGTGGACCTGGACAAGTACAAGAACTCCCTGGCCCTCAGCCTGAACTTCCTGGCCACGCAGCAGGGTGCTCTCACTCGCCGTTCCGGCACCAGGTACTCGGCTGCGGTGAAGGATTCCACCTACGCCCCCCGGCTTCAGGAGTTCGAATTTAGCACCACCCAGGCGTATGTCCTGGAACTGGGCGCGGGATACATCCGGTTCTTCACGAACGATGGGCCCCTCTACACCAGCTCGGTGGCCGCCTACAACGGTGGGACCGCCTACGCCGTGGGGGACCTCTGCAAGAGCGGGGGCATCGTCTACTACTGCATCAAGGCCAGCACGGGGAACGCTCCTCCCAACGCCACCTACTGGTACGCCCAGAGCGCCGTGCCTGCGGGTGCCACGGGTGATTCGATCTACGAAATCCCCACAGCTTTCAGCATCACCGATGTGTGGGCTCTGAACTTCACCCAGAGCGCCGACACCCTCTACATCGCCTCGGCGAAGTACTCCCCCATGAAGCTGCTCCGGTATGGAGCCACGAACTGGCAGATCCAGACCATCAGCTTCCTGGATGGGCCCTACCTCCCCATCAACTCGACCGGCACCACGCTGACCCCTGGCGGGGTCACGGGCACGGTCACGGTGACGGCCTCCTCCACGACCGGGATCAATGGCAACGCCGGGTTCCGCGCTTCGGACGTGGGCCGCCAGCTCCGCATCAAGATCGGTGCGAACTGGTACTGGGGCACCATCGCCTCGTACACCGACCCCACCCACATCACCTGGACCGTGGCATCCCTCTCGGGGAGCGTCCCCGCCTACGCCGCCACGGGCGTGGCCAACGTCTCGGGTGGTGGCCTGTACAGCATCACCGTCACGGATGGCGGGGCGGGGTACGTCTCCCCGCCCACCATCACCTTCGGGGCTCCCGGCGCGGGTGCCATCGCCTGGGCCAAGCTGACCAACGGCTCGGTCAGCAGCGTGACCGTGGCCAACGCGGGCTCGGGGTACTCCGGGTTCCCCTCGCTCCCCTCCGTCACCTTCGCGGCACCTGCGGCCTCCGTGCCCGTGGCCGCCTCCTACCTGTGGCGCATGGGCCTGTGGAACGCCACGGACGGCTACCCCACCACCACCGTGTTCTTCCAGGACCGGCTCTGCTGGGCTGGGGCGAAGAACACCCCTGGCCGGGTGGACGGGTCCAACACGAGCGACTACGAGAACATGGCCCCCAGCAACATCGACGGCCTGGTCACGGACAGCAGCGCCATCTCCTTCACCCTGAACTCGGCCCAGGCCAACGCCATCGCGTGGGTGGTCCCAGATGAGAACGGCCTGCTGGTGGGCACCTCCGGGGGCGAATGGATCGTGGCTTCCTCGGGGAGCCAGCAGGCCCTCACCCCCACCAACGTCAACGCCAAGCCCATGTCCCAGTTCGGGTCCACGGCCAACGTGGTGCCCCTCAAGGTGGGCAAGGCTACGCTGTTCGTGCAGCGGACGGGCCGGAAGCTCAGGGAACTGTTCTACCAGTTCACCTACAACACCTTCGAAGCCGTGGACCTCTCGATCCTGGCCGAGCACCTGACCCAGAGCGGACTCAAGCAGCTCTGCCTTCAGGGCTCCCCCCAGCAGATCGTGTGGGTGGTCCGGAACGATGGCCGCATGGTGGGCATGACCTACGAGAAGGAGAACAAGATCGTGGGGTGGCACCAGCACACCCTCGGCGGGTTCTCTGACTCTGGGGCCACGGTCCAGGCCAAGGTGGAGTCCATCGCCTGCATCCCCTCCCCCGACACCAAGCGGGACGAACTCTGGATGGTGGTGCAGCGGTACATCAACGGAGCCACGGTGCGGTACATCGAGGTGATGGCCAAGCTGTGGGAGGACGGAGACGCGACCAAGGATTGCTGCTTCCTCGACAGCAGCGCAGCCTACACCGGAGCTGCAACGACGACTATCTCCGGGCTTACGTGGCTCAAAGGTCAGACCGTTGGAGTTCTGACAGACGGAGCCGTGCATCCCGATTGCGTGGTCAGCAGCTCCGGCACCATTTCCCTCAACTGGTCCGCCACCACGGTCCAGGTCGGCCTCAAGTACACCTCGGAAGGGCGGACCCTCCCCGTGGAAGCTGGAGGCGAGGACGGCCCCGCCCAGGGCAAGCTCAAGCGCATCGTCCGCACCGTGATGCGCTTCTTCCAGAGCATCGGGGTGGAGATGGGCTCCTCGGTCCAGGGAGTCGGGGCCTACCCCCAGCCCTGGCGCACCAGCGCGGACCCCATGGACGGCCCCGTGGCCCTGTTCGATGGGGACAAGCGGTGGTCCTACGACAGCACCTGGGACACCGAGGGCAGCGTGTACTTCCGCACCAGCGATCCCCTCCCCTGCAACATCACCCTTCTCACCGCGCAGCTTGAGACGAACGACGCCACATGAACATCCTCCCCTACAAGGCAGAGCACATGGAGGCCCTTCGGATGCAGAGGGGCCAGATGTATTGCCTCCCCTACGTCACCCCCGAGTACGCCAAGGCCCTGGAGAGCACCTACGCCTTCACGGCCATGGAGGGGGATCAGGTGGTGGCCATCGGCGGCATCACCGAGCTGTGGGAGAACCGGGGGCTGGCCTGGACGTTCATCGACCGCAGGGCCGGGAAGCACTTCGTTGCCCTGCACAAGGCCGTCTCCAAGTTCCTCGAGGATTGCCCCCTCCGGCGCATCGAGGCCGAGACGCCCTGTGAGTTCGAACAGGGCCACCGCTGGCTGAAGATGCTCGGGTTCAAGCTGGAGGCTCCTCGCATGGAAGCCTTCCGCGTGGACGGAGGGGACGCGGCTCTGTACGCAAGGGTGAAACATGACTGATCCCGTCACCTGGGGCGTAGTCCTCACCGGGCTGGGCGCTGGTGTCAGCGCCGTGGGTGCCATTCGCCAGGGCCAGGCCCAGCAGGCCATGTTCGACTACCAGGCCAAGGTGGCCCGTGGCAACGCGGGGGTGGCCGAGGCCCAGGGCGCGGCAGCCGTGGAAGCCCAGCAGCGTGACGTGGCCCGCAGGATGGGCTCGGCCACGGCGGCCTACGGAGCCTCTGGCGTGGCGTCCGACACGGGCTCCCCCATGGACGCCCTCATGGAGAGCGCGGCCCTGGCCGAGCTGGACAGCCTGACCCTCAAACACGCCTACAAGATGAAGGCCCTCGGGTACAACACCCAGGCCGAAATCGACAGCGCCTCCGGTGAGAACTCCCGTACGGCCTCCTACTTCAACGCTGCCGGGTCCATGCTCTCCGGCGGTTCCCGCATCGCCGCCTACTACATCCACTAGGGTTTCCCATGCCTCAGATCCCCGGCTACACCGATCACATCGCGGGCCAGTCGAACGGCGGGTATCTCGATGTCCACGCTTCCGAGGCCGCCTTTGGCGGGCAGATCGGGGCCGGGATGCAGCGGCTGGGCGGGGCCATCGAGGAAGGCACCGACACGATCATGAAGGCGCTGGACATGAAACAGGTGTCCAACGTCCACGCCCAGATGGCCAAGGCCCGTGAGGAGTGGAACGCCAACCTGGTGGAGCGGACCAACAAGGCCGTCCCTGGAGACGAGGGCTTCGCTGATGGCGTGGCCAAGGACATGAACGCCTGGATGGACAAGGCTGCCGGAATCGCCACGCTCCCTCGGGCCCGCGCCGTGTTCAACGACCTCCGGGCCAACATGGTGAGCGAGTATCACCAGCGATCCGTGGGCATCCAGGTCGAGCTTGCGAAGCAGGCTGCGGCCAACAACTACGACACCCTGAAGACCTCGCTGGGCAACGCGGTGTTCCAGGATCCGACCCAGTGGCAGGCTGTGACGGCTCAGGCCGAGAAGGCCATCCGGGACGAGGCGGGCATCTTCAGCAAGGTGCCCTCCACCATGCGGGACAAGTTCCTCATCGACCTCAAGCAGAACATCAACTTCGGGGCGGCCCGAGGCTTCGTTCGGGACAACCCTGAAGCGACCCTCGCCTCCCTGGACCCGGCCCAGGTCGAGATGTTCAAGCCGTTCCTCAGCCTGCTGAAGGGCAACATCGCCAAGGGCGGGAAGCTGGAACTCTCCCCCGAGACGGAGGCCAAGCTGAAGGAGCTGACGCCCCTGGCCGGAGCCAACGGCGTGAACCCTGCCGTGTTCGCCTCCCTGGTCGATCAGACCAAGGGGAAGGACGCGCAGGAGACGGCCCAGCGCATGGGGGCCCTGCTCAACAAGTACGGCGGGAACTACGACAAGGCCCTGGCGGCCTTCCAGATGGGCCCTGACGCCCTCGACAACGTGCTGCGGAACAACGGGGACGCCTGGAAGGGTGCCCTCCCCAAGGACGCGGCCGACTTCCTCTCCACCGTCCTCACCAACGGGGGCCAGGTGTCCCTCGGCGACAGCAAGGTGGACGAACTGAAGAAGGGCCCTGCCGACTTCCAGTCGAACGGCAGCCTGCCCTTCCTCAAGGGTCTGAGCTGGGAGCAGACGGACCACATCGCCAGTGAGTCCGTGCGGCTCATGCACCTCAAGATGTCCATGGCCGAGAAGGCGCGGGCCGAGCAGGAGCACCAGCTTCGGAAGCAGCAGGACGATGCTTTCAACGGGTTCATCAACAAGATTCTGAACCCCAAAGAGTTCGGGGCCTACTCCGACCTGGACGTGTCCAACAATGCTGTCCTGACCGGCCCTCAGAAGGAGTCGGTGTCGAACTTCTACCTGAGCCGGATGCGTCAGCTCCGAGCCGAGCAGGACGAGAAGACCCATCCCGAGGAGTTCAGGCGGCTGTTCAACCAGATTCACGCGGCCTCTGATGATCCCACGAAGACCTACAACGCCGACAACGTGATCGCCTCGTTCAGCGCCGGTAGGCTGTCCTACCAGGAATACTCCCGGCTCCAGAACGAAGTCACTCAGCTCAAGGATGGAGGCAACAGCCCCTTCCAGAAGCGTGTCCACATGGCGTTCCAGGCTGTGGACATGGCCTTCCAGAAGGACATCATGGCGTCCATCCAGCCTGCCGAGGTGGCCAACGCCTGGTATCGGTGCAAGCAGGACTTCGATGCCAAGGTCGAAGCGAAGCGCAAGGCCAACGAAGACCCCACCACGCTGCTCGATCCCAACAGCAAGGAGTTCTTCTTCACCCCTCAGAACATCAAGGGGTACATGAAGAACTACCAGACCACGCTTCGGGACGAGGCAGCCAAGGCCACGAAGTACGAGGTGGGCAAGACGTACAAGACGGCCAACGGCAAGACGAGGACCTACCTGGGCAAGAACCCCAACAACATCCTGGACCCCGCGAACTGGAGTGAGTGATGCCTGATCCGAACGAAGGGCTGCTGGCTCCTGACTTCGAACCCATGGCTCCTGATACGGAGCCCATGGCTCCCGACTTCCCCGAGGACAAGCAGAAGAAGGGCCGCATGGGCCTGGGCGTCTTGGCTGCGGCCAGGGCCGGGGCCTACGGCACCTTCGGACAGGTGATGTCCATGAACGCCCTCCGGCACATGGGAGAGCCCCATACCCAGAAGGAAGGCAAGAATCTGAACGATGCCTTCCAGGCCGGGTTCCAGGCGTCCAACATCGGGCTGCTGGGGCGGGGCAAGCTGCCCGATGTGTACCTCGATCCCCACCACGCCACCCGGCTTCAGAAGGCGGCCCAGGGCATGGGCCAGATCGCTGGCGACCTCCCCACCATGATCCTGGCCGGCCTGGGCATCGGGGCGGTCACGGCTGAGACGGGCCCCGGGGCTGCCGTGGCTGGTGGCGCGGCCTCCTTTGCGGCTCCCGCTGCCGTCCGCGAAGCCCTGACCATGGCCTACACTCTGGACCAGGTGGACACCCCGGCCGAGTTCCTGGACCGCACCACCATCGCGGCCAAGGCCGTGGGCAAGGATGCCGTCGTGGGCGGCCTCACGGGGGGCGCTGGGCACATGGCCAAGGTCTTCGGGACCAGCCTGGGCCTCGGGGGGAAGATCGGTGGAGCGGCCATGCAGGGCCCCCTCACTCCCATGGCCGCGCGGGCCGTGGGCGCTGGGGCCTTCGGGGCCGAGTACGTCACGATGGCTGCGGCCCCGAAGCTGCTGGAAGGCCAGCTCCCCGACAAGGAGGACTTCATCAACGCGGCCCTGATCGTGGGCGGGATGAAGCTGGCCCATAAATCTGCGTCTGGTCTACTCAGCATCTACAAGAAGACGGGCGTCCGCCCCGAACAGGTGCTGGCCGATGCGAAGGTGGACCCCACCATCGTGGATGACCTCCGTGCGGAGCCCCCTCACGACATGGTGGCCCGCATCCTGGGGCCGGAAGGCTACCCCGAGTGGAAGCAGCGCATGGAGGCCGACCCCCTCAGCCAGGGCATGAGGCACCTGGATGGGGACCGGGCCGTGCTGGTCGCCGGGGGCGAAGCCGCCCCTCAGGCCATCCTCGATGCCGCCCATGAGACGGGCTCCGAGGCCACCTCCCACATCCTGGAGGCGGTGCGCGGGCACAACATGAACCCGGAGCCTGGGCGCAACGGGAAGTTCGTGGTGATCGGCCCCGGGGCCAGCGGGAAGACCTACGAGGCTGCCCAGCTGGCCCAGCAGCCCGGCACCCGGTTTGCGCTGTCGTTGGGCCTCCACAGGTCATCCGATCCCATCGGCCATGCCATCGCCATGGCCAACGCCGGGGAGCACGGGGGCGTCAAGCCCACCGTGGTGTTCACGTTCAACCCTGACCTCGCCCAGGTGGCCGAGCGGTACGCCGAACGCACCAAGGTGGAGGGGCGCGAGATTCCTCTGGGCCAGATGGCTGCGGACTGGGTGGATTCCCCCGCCAAGATTCTCCAGGGTGCCATCGAGCACGAGGGGAAGTTCGACCTGGTGTTCAAGGACACCTCGACCGGCAACGAGTACCATGGTCCTGAGGCGGTCAAGCAGCTCCGGAACATGGCCGATCAGTTGAAGGAGGTGACCCATGGTCAAGCTGAAGATGCTCTCCGAAGCGGAATTGAAAGCCATGCCGCCCGTGGACCTGTCGAAGTACGGAGCCCCGAAGGAGACGCCCAGCGAGGCGGAACTGCTGAAGCAGCCGGTGACGGCGGCGGGGCCGCGCCTGCCCCGGTAGAGCCCCACGCCGACATCCCCAAGGCCTACCGGCCCATGGCCTCGCTCCAGGCGGCCCTTGAGGCCCTGCCCGGCGAAGGCAAGCCCGAGGTGCTGGACACCCCTTGGGGGGAGCAGCCCACTTCCCGGCTGAAGGGGTACATCAACACCAAGTACATCGAGGGCCCTGAAGACCTCGTGGCCCTGCTGAACCGGATGTCGGAAGTCTACGGCGAGGAGTTCGGGCAGCTGGCCCGCACGGAGACGTGGGAGGAAACGACCGAGAAGACGAAGGCCCTGGCCGACCTGGCCGGAACCGACCCCAAGGCTCTGCTTGAATCCCTCGGAGGCACGGACAACCTGGCCGCCAAGGTGGGCCTGCTGTCTGAAGTCCTCATGGATGCCACCACCCGGGCCGGGAACGCCATCCGGGAGTACAAGAAGGCCGGGGCCAACGCCACGGAAGCCATGAAGGTGGAAGCCCTGGAGGCCATCCATCGGCTGTCCATGATCCAGGGTTCCGTGCTCCAGCAGCGGAACGAGATTGGCCGCGCCCTGAACTTCATGAAGAACCTGAAGCAGATCAAGGAGGGGTCGGAGGGCATCTCCAAACTGGCCGACCTGTACGGGGAACTGACCCCCGAGGAACTGCTGGACCTGGCCAACAACACGGACACCCCCGAGGCCCTGGGCCGTTTCGGCAGGAAACTGAACCAGCCCACCAAGCTCGGCATGGCCATCGAATACTGGAAGGGGGCTGTGCTGGGGCCCCTGGCCTTCGGCAAGAAGTTCGCCTCTGACGTGGCCATGGTCGTGATGCAGCCCATCATCGACACCGTGGCCTACGGGGAGTCGAAGTTCCTCCCCGGGGCCAAGGCCGAGATGTCCGGGGCCCGTGGGGCCGCCCGCCTGGTGGGGAACTACCAGGCGGCCAAGGACGCCCTCAAGTCCACGCTGGCCCTGTACAAGGCCCTGGGCCCCATCGAGGCCACCAAGGAGGTGGGCGGGGAGTTCCTGTTCGGCAAGGACGAAGGCGGCCTCATGGGCAACCGGCAGCAGATTCCCGGGAAGCTGGGGAAGGCCGCCCGCATGAGCTTCAACAGCATCGAGTTCATCACCGAGTACTTCAAGACGCTCCAATCCCAGGGCGAGGCGTATGCCCTGGCCGCCGATGCTGCGGCCAAGGAGGGCCACAGCTTCGCCACCAAGGAGTTCTGGGAGGCCGTCCACCAGAAGGCCAACAACCCCGACCCCGTGCTTCAGGAGCACCTTGACGCCTTTGGCCAGCGCATGACCTTCGGGGACAAGCTGGGCCCTGCGGGCAAGGCCCTGAACAAGATGGTGCAGGAAATCCCCGTCCTGGAGTTCGTGATCCCCTTCCGCAAGGCCCCCACCAACGTGGTGAAGCAGGAGATTCGGCTGTCCCCCCTGGCCCCGCTGGTCGGCAGCTGGCGGGCGGACGTGAAGGCCGGGGGCGTGGCTGCGGCCAGGGCCTACGCCGAGATGACCATCGGTACCTCCATCGCGGCTCTGGGCTTCGGCTGGGCGTCCTCGGGCAAGGTCAGCGGGGCCGGTGATCCTGACCCTGCCAAGCGGGCCACCCAGATGGCCTCGGGCTGGCAGCCCCACAGCGTCAACATCAACGGCAAGTGGTACTCCTACGGCAAGGTTCACCCCCTGGGCATGGTCATGGGGGCCGCTGCGGACATCCATGAGATGTGGGCCTTCATGGACAAGGGGGAGCAGGACAGGGCCCTCAAGGCTCTGCAACACGCTTCAGCTGAGGCCATCAAGGAGCAGGCGTTCCTCCAGGGCGTCCAGAACATGGCCGAAGCCCTGGACACGGCTGAAGGCAAGGGGCAGAAGTTCCTCCAGAACTTCGTGGCTGGCTGGGTGCCCTTCGGCGGAGCCCAGTCGGCCACGGCTGCGGCCATGGACCCCCACATGAGGGAGGTTCAGAGCGTCCTCGATGCCGTGAAGAACAAGATCCCCGGGCTCCGTGAAACCCTGCCCCCCAAGCGGGACCTGTTCGGGGCTCCCGTCCCCGAGCCCGAGCGCATGGGCGGTATCAGCCCCATCAAGGTGTCTGAGCCCACGGATGACAAGGTTCGGCTGGAAGCGGCCCGCCTGGGCATCGCCTCCCCCAAGACCCCGAAGACCCTCCACCTGGCGGCGGCTGGCCAGAAGGACATCGGCAAGGTCGAGCTGACCCCCGAGCAGAGGGACATCTTCGGCCAGAAGTCGGGGGAGATGGCCTACTCCGTCCTGAAGCCCATCGTGGAGAGCCCCGGCTGGGAGCACCTGTCGAAGGGGGCCCAGATCACCATCTACAACAAGGTTCTGAGCGCCACCCGGAAGGAAGGGGGCATCCAGGCCCTGCCCGTGGAGCTGAGGACCAAGGAGTACGAGCGGATCATGAAGTCCCTGGATGACCTTTTTGCCGAGCCGTAGCGTTGTGAAATTCGCCCCCGAAACCTATAATCCAAACAAGCGTGGCCCCTTTCTGGACAAGCCCGAACCACGGAGGATGCCGTGACCGTCCAGAACACCAGCTATCGACAGGACTACACCGGCAACGGCGTCACCACGGCCTTCGCGGTGCCGTTCTACTTCGTGGACAACACCCATGTGAAGGTCTACCTGACCAACACGGCCACGGGCTCGGCTGTCCTCCAGACCCTCAACTCCGACTACACGCTGACCGGGGCTGGGGTGTCGACCGGGGGCACGGCCACATTCACGGTGGCCCCCACCTCGGGGTACAAGGTCACGTTCATCCGGAACGTCCCCTTCACCCAGCTCACCCACTACGTCCCCAACGACCCGTTCCCTGCGGCCACCCATGAGGCGGCTCTGGATCTGCTCACCATGCAGAACCAGCAGCAGCAGGAGACCATCGAGCGGTCCCCCCAGCTCCCGGCCCCCTACACCACGGCCTCCCCTCTCGGGGTCCCCACCGAAGGCACCGTCCTGGGCTGGCTGAACGGGGCCTGGACCTGGGTAGCCACGGCTTCCGCCACCCTCCAGGGCCTCCTCGCTGACGCGGCCAGCGTGGTGAATGGTGACGCCCTGGTCGCTGTGAAGAACACGGCCACCGGGGGCGTGGCCCGCACCCAGCACCTCAAGAACGCGGAGTTCGTGAGCGTGACGGATTTCGGCGCGGTGGGCGATGGCACCACCGATGACACGGCTGCCATTCAGGCGGCGGTGAACGCTGCGTTGAAGGTCTCCTTCGTGGGCCCCGAGAAGAGCTACAAGGTAACGAACACCATCACCCTGCGGACGGGCCAGATCCTCGACTTCATGGGGGCCACCATCACCCAGGCCACCTCGCAGAAGATCATGTTCGACGCCAGCGGCAAGTCGGACATCACGATCCAGGGCGGTAAATTCGTCGGCTACCGCACCGACTACGTAGACAGCCCGTCCTCGCAGGCCGTCGGGATCTATTGCTTCGACGCGGTCAATCTGCTCGTCACCAACAACCGGTTCAAATGGTTCGCGTACAGCCCCCTCTACGGGGAGAACATCACGGGTCTCACCTTCACGGACAACACCGTCATTGGCCCCGGCCTGATCGCTGCCGGTGGCTGCCTCAACCCCACGGCCACGCCCACCATCACGCGGAACAACACCGGCATCACGGCTGGCGGTTCCAGCATCCTCATCGCCAACAACCGTATCAGTGAGACGGGACAGGGGTTGATCGTGGCCCAGGGCTCCAGCAAGGTGACGGTGGCCGACAACGTCATCATGGACGTGCGAGTTGAGCACGGTATGTATCTCGACACCGGCCTCATCGCCACTACCGTGTCTGGTAACACCGTCCGTAACGCCTACCAAAACGGTATTAAATTCCAGTGGTATGACAGCTACGGCATCACCCCCCGGGGTGTCAGTATCACGGGTAACACGGTCCACACGACCACCACGGGGGACGGTATCATCGTGATTAATTCTTCGGGGCTCACGCGGCTGGCTGAAGATGTGGTCATTGCCGACAACGCCATTTCTGCGGTCGCGCAGGACGGTATCAGCGTCCGGTACGCCAACAAGGCCACGGTCAGCGGGAATACGGTGGGCACCTGTGGCCGCACCGGCATCTACGTGCTTGGGTCCACCGCTGTGCTCGTCTCCGGAAATACTGTGGCCGACTTGCAGGCCACGGGCATCGACATCAGCGTGGGCAACACCTACGTCACCGCTATGGGCAACATGGTCCTGCGCTCCGGGCTCAACGGCGTGGGCGACTACACGGGCAGCCTCATGCTGCTCACTGCCACCTCCAATGCCGTCCTGGATGGGAACATCCTGATCGGTGACCCGGCCAAGTCCGGGTATGGCATCTACATCACGGGCGGCGACCACTCCACTTTCACGGTCACCAACAACAAGGTGTTCACGACCCTGCTCTATGGCTTCCGCGCCGACACCACGGTGGCCCTGCGCGAGTACCGGGACAACTTCTTCAACGGCGCTTCGGTGGCCACCTACAACGACCCGCTGCCCCCCGTCATCGATTCTGCTGCCACGTTGGTTATCCCCCAGGGCGTCACCTTTGCCACGGTCAGCGGAACGACCAACATCACCACCATCACGGGCAACGGGCATGGGGGCAAGACCGTCACCTTGGC
>ERZ724522.744-NODE-744-length-19773-cov-7.629932_pt1 | contig 19773 bp, 29 predicted proteins | sample MGYA00376055_ERZ724522 | MGnify/ENA primary metagenome ERZ724522 (study PRJEB28724, sample SAMN07190884) | wastewater metagenome | isolation source: effluent of sewage treatment plant in Hong Hong | place: Hong Kong | collected 2016-03-17 ... | reverse complement strand
GACACAGACGTAGTCTCGGGGTAGCCGAGATGGCGCCGTACGCGGCTCTTCTCGTCGGGTGTAAGTGCTACAGGCATACGAGAATCCTATCAGGGTAGAGGTTCGAGTACAGCACCCTTCGACATGAGCATTCGCGCATAGTTGGGGTCGGTGATGATTTTTCCCTTGGGAACCTTGGTCTTGTAGATTTCACCGCTGGGAGTGAACTGAAAATCATTCGCCACACGCCACACTGCCGGCTCGTGCTGGACTTCCGCCGCTTTGGCAGCTTCCAACAGCGCGGCGTGTACTGCTGCAGGGCTTACGGAGCCGGCCATTGCCACCCTGCTGTACTCCTGGTGTGCCCGATGCTTCTTGCTCATCGGTTGTAGAATACCAGAAAGACAAAGGCCCTGGGTGCGCAAACACCCAGGGCCTTGCCTCCCGACCAGGGGAGTTCTCACCCATCGTACCCGTGCAGAAGCACCGACTGGCGTTTGTAACGGGCGTTGGTACCGGTGGCCGCGTCGGTGCGCTGGGGCCAGTCACCGACGAAGCGCCAGGAAACCGCAACCGTGTCCTGCAGGCGGTTCTGCGGGGCGCGGATGATCAACTTGACGCGGTCCGAGGACACGTCGATCCCGTTGTTCGAGACAGCGAGATCGCCGATCTTGCCCGTGATGCCGGCGTCGGTGAGGTACATCATGGGGTCCTGGAAGTACTCCATGATGCCGCCGAAGCCGGTGAAGAGGATGCGGTGGACCTCAGCGCCCGTGGTAGCACCCGTGGCGTAGAGCTCCGGAGCGAACGCGTCCTCCTCAGCGAACGTGGTGCCGTCGCCGGGGTACACAGTGAGGCGCGTAGGAGCCTCGTTGTTACGTACCCAAGTGACGCCCAGGAAGGGCGAGCCGAGTGCGAACTCAGCGTACATGTAGTTCGAGGGACCGGTGCCCTGGTTCATGCGCTGGAGCTCGGCGTCGGCCATCAGCGCCGTCTCGGACACAGGGCCGAGGTGGGCGTGATAGGTGCCGTCGGGGTGCACCGGAATGTTGTTCCGGCGCAGCTTGTAGAGCGCGTTACGGATGTCCTGGAGGCGCGGAAGGTCCGTAGTGGCAATCGCGTCTACCGAAGAGCCGCCGCCGACGTAGGTGACCTCCGAAGCGTCCATAGCCACAACCGCGTCGCGGTTTGACCACGTGGCAGCCGCAGCAAGCGTCAGCACGCCAGGGCCGATCTCGTCACCGGGGGTGTCCGGTGTGTAGCCCACCACGGACGCCGACGTCGAAGCGCCGATCGTGATGGCGAGCGGGTTGGTCGCGCTCACTGTCGAGAACCGGACCTTCGAGGCGCCAGTTGTCGAAGGATTGCGCGCACGGGTAAAGCCGTTCAGGCGCATGACACGCAGCGAGGTGCTCGCCACGCCGGCACCGTTCGCCACAGTGCGGCCCGACTCGGCCGCATTGTAGAGGCGGTTACGCACGAGACGATTCAGCGTCTGCGCAGCCTGGAGGCCAAGCTGGTGCGTGTTGCGCATGAGCAGGTCCACAATCGCCTGCACCGACGTCTGCATGTTCACGTCGATCGTGCTGGCGTAGTTGTGGAGCTGCGCCTCCCACTGCTCGAGAGCGTAGCTCACCGGCACAGGATCGACACCCGGCGCAAGCGGCTTGCCGTTCGGCGCAATCAGACCCGGAGCGGAAGCGATGTACGTATCGCCGACACCCTGGGGCCACGGCATCGCGACAGCTTCCTGGCGAAAGATCATGCCAGGAAACAGCGCATCGTGGAAAGCGCGCTCCAGGAACCCCTCCTGGACGATGGCCCGGATTTCGGGCGTCTGGATGATCGTTGAAAAGTCAGGCATGGTCTCTCTTCTCTTCCGCTCGGGCTAGCGCCCTTTTCTTTCCGGCCCGAACGGGCCTGTCCTCACACCATGTGGGCGGGATTGCGAAACCCGCGCCGCTCAAGCTCCTGATGATACTCGTCCCGCGACATCTTCCGGGCATCGCGAGGCTTCTGCACCTCGGCCTCCTCCACCTTCACCGTACCGGGCGAGGGGGAGCGGGGCGTGCCGCTGACCGGACTGGTCGTGGGAAGAATCTCCTCGACCTTGTTCACAACACCGCCGCCGAACAGATGCGGCTTCTTCGTGCGCAGCTCACCGAGAAACTTCTCGGGCGCAAACTCCTTCTGCTTCTCCGCAGGGAGCTTGGCCCAGGCATTCCCGAGCTGCGACGTCACGTACTCGATATCGTCAGCATTGACCTGATTCGTGTACGCAATGTGCCGGAGCTCCAGCTCCGTGTCGCGGGCGTCGAGAGCCTGCTCGAGCTGCTTGATCCGACGGGCCTGCTTGGCGATGATCTGATCCTTCTGGTTCAGCTCATTCTTTACCGCAGGCGAGTCGATACGGACGTGCTTCACATCCGGCGACCCGTCAGCCTTGACCTTCTCGAACATCTCGTCGAGGGACGAGAAGCCGGCCGCCTTCGCCTTGCTGTTCCAAGCCTCGCGCAGAGTCTTCTGCGCGGACTCCCGCGCAGCCTTCTGCTTGGCCGCGAGCTCCGCAGCTGTAAGCTGCTTTACGCGCGGCGGCTTGTTCGTAGCAGCCGGAATGACGGGCTTGCCCGCAGTAGGAGCCTCAGACTCCTCATCACCGGCCGACAACAGCTCGACCTCGGGGTCGGCGTTGTCGGGAAGCACCGCGTTCAGTGCCTCCTCGACCTCTGTCTCTCGCTCGTTCTCAGTTGTCATCGTTACTTCCCTCGCCTTGGAAGTTGCCTATCAGAGACCCATCTGCTTGAAGACCGTGTCCAGATCGGTGTGCGGCTTCGGCATGTAGGTCAGGGTGAACGCAGTTACGGTCGTCGGGAAAGTCAGGGTCTTCCCGTCGTCCGAAAGAGTCGCAAGGCCGACGTTCGCGCCGGCCGTAGGGCTCACAGCAGTGCCGCTGGCATCGGTAATCGCGTACGACCCGACGCTGTTGGCAGTACCAGACGCCGTAACACGCAGGCTGCGCACAACCGCAATCGCGGGCAGCGCATCCGTGGTGTTACGGTCCAGGCCCGTGATCGTCGAGGCCGCGCGAACAGCGCTGGTCGTAATGTCGAACGACGCGGCAGCCGTAAGACCAGTAGCCACGACCTTCACCTCGCCACCGAGCATGTTGCCGAGCTTCATGAGCTGGAACACGGTGGGCAGGTAATTGAGGTTCGACTCGTTGAGAACCTTCTGGAGAGACTTATCGGCGGTCGTTGTCATGTCTGTTTCTCTCAGCTCTTCTGTCCGAGGACCAGGAATACCTCGGTTTCAATTCCTGCTTCGCGGGTTAGGTCGATCGCTGTGATGTTTACCGAATCACAACGCAAAATCAAAAGCGGGTCAACCGGGATCGCCTGTGCCGTACCGTCCGAAGACGTAATTCGTACACGGACCTTGCCGCCGGAGGCGCGTACCGACAGGTAGTTGACACCCGTAAGTGGCCCGATCGACACCGAAGCTACAGCATCGGAAGACAGCGTTACGTTGGTAGACAGCTGCCGGTCCAATGCGACCGACTCGTTGAGCGTGAGCAGAACCGACGGCTGGCCCGACGGGCTTCCAACAGGCGGCGCCAACGAAAGGCTGCCGTCCAATTTCAGCATCTGGTAGCTCACTTACGCTCCTGCTTCTTATCTACCACAGAATTGTCCGTCGCAAGATGTTCTGTTTTGAACCTTGCAATGAACAACAGCAAATCTTCGAGCTGCTTTCGCAGTTTGTAACCGCGAATCCGCGACATATTTACTTCTTCTTGCGCTTGGGCGGCTTCTTCGCACAGCCTCGCTCTTCAAACATCTTGTCGAAGAGCTGCTTGTCCTCAGCCTCGTCGCTGTGCTTCTTGCCCTTGGGTGCAATCTTCTTCTTCGCCATTTTTCGCCTCTACGCCAGCTGTCCAGCCCGGAAAACCCAGGCGCCCACGAGAATCGGCTCCACTTCCAGAACCGAATCATTGACCATCTCACTGAGGCGGATAGCGTCCGGCTCGGTAATTCCGCTAGCCAGTTCGCTAAAACCATCGCCCCAGGTGTCGATCATTTCGAGAATCCGATCCGCCTCTTCCTCCGGGAGCTCCGTCTCCACAGCCAAAAGCGACTCGGGATTCATCATCTGAATCTGCGTTTCGATCTGCGGCATGTGCCGTTCTACAGACATGGCGAGGTTTTCCAGCTCCTCTTCCGACTTAGCGGGAGGGCCAGGATTCATCTCCTCCTCGGGGACGTCCTCTTCGGGAGCCGGGGCCGCGCCGCCTCGCGACTGCGACCACGCGTTCATGTCTACAGCCATGTCTACCAGTTGCCTTCCGCAATAGCAGCTGATTCTGCCACGGGATCGAACGCGTCGAGAAGCTCTTTCTCTTCTGGAGCTACCACGAGATCGCCGTAAGGGTTCTCCGTAGCAAGATAATCCAGGAACTCCTGCAGCGCTTCGTCAGGCGTCTTTTCGGGCTCGGCTTTGGACTTGGGCGGCTTAGCCACGTGCATTTCCCCTGTTCAGCAAACCGCGACGGGCGAACATGCGATCAAATTCGCGTGCGATAGGCGCAAAATCCCTATCCGACCACTGTGCTGCGTATCCGTGGCTGGCCCAAATTTCACGCGCTTCACGCACGCCCCCCTGGACATGCGCCGATCCAGAACGCAATCCAATCCACTGCGCGTACGCGCGTGCATACAGTTCTGGCTGCATAAGTAGGTAGCGCGACGCTTGGGTGTGCCTGTAGTCCCCGGTGTCAACGTTTTCCCTATGCCGCTGCACGAGACTTTTCACCGCTTCAGATCGGTGGATAGCCGTCATTACACCTTTGAGCTCCGGTGCTCTCCGCAACGTCCCAACTGCACTGATCGTAGGTTTTCCAGTTCCGTGCAAATGGTGATCAAGAAAATGCCCATACTCGTGCACCATGGTTGCCGCAACACCGTGAACGCCATGCTTGGCGATATGAATTTGGCTACCGCCCAGTGGGTTGTAGAAGTAGTACAGCCCGCGCGAACCTCCTAGATACCCTTTTACTTTTACGGGCACATTCGGAATGCTCGCGGGAACTCCGTGCACTTTGGCAATAGCCGCCATGCCATGATCCACACCTTCATTCGTACTCTTCGACCACAACCAGCCATAGCTGATCTTAACCCGCTGCCGCGGATCAACTTTGGTGGTTGCAATGCGGTAGCCACGGTCGTTTGCGACGGCTGTGTGCTGCTGCTCTGTCTGTGTTGCAGACTTCGCGTTCGGGTTGACCCAGTACGTGCGTCGTACAGATCCGTGCACGCCTCGCACGGTCATGATTTTGCGGATCAGGTGATTCACGCGCCGCTCAAAAGGTTTTTACGTCGCAGGCGCGACGTAATAGCAGCACCTGCAGCGTCGATGCGCTTATGAGACAGTTTTTCACCAGCAGCAGAACCCACGGCTTCGCCTACATGCTCACCAAGTTCGCGCGCGGCCTTTCTGTGTTTGCGGCCCAAGACACGTCCGGCAAGGTCGCCCAACTTACCACCAAACCGCGAACCGATTTTGCCGGCTACATGACTGGCAGCAGCTTCGAGTCCTTTGCGAACAAGATGGCCAGCCAGATTCGCCCCCGCGCCGCGTCGGTATGCAGTGGCACGTTTGCTCAAGGCGGACGCACGATGGCTGATCGACGACTGGTGCTTTCTAGCCAGCAAAGCGGCGCCAACCAATGCAGCGGCCGTAAGAGCTTTACCGCCGTGGGCGCGTACAGCATCTCCCGCACGCACAAAAATAGTGCGCTGGTATGCTTTGCCCTTCTTGGACCGTACGGTCACCTTTTTGCGAACAAGACCGGCCATACAATCACCTATCGGCGAAGGTACTCTGCGATACGCTGCGCGCCCCGCGTAATATGTTTCCCGCCGTAACGAGAAGCGAGAAATCCACCGGCTTGGCTCCCAAAAAAGCTGCCAACAGGGCCAAGAAGCCCGCCAACCATGCCGCCAACGCGCGAACCGATGTGTCCGGCAGCTGCGTGGCCGCCCGATTCCGCAAGGTGTTGGGCAAGGTCAGATCCAACACCGCGGCGCCAGTCAGTTAGAGCTTTGCCCATACGTCCGGGCGTCTGCTGTGCTCGATTAAAGGCATAGCCGGCTCGGGCCATGCGAAACATATCCTTGGCACGCTCGGAAAGCTTGCTGCCTGTGCCGCTGTGCGCACTATGCGCTAAAGACGCACCACGGATAGCACCGGCAATCGCCGTGTTTCCGCCCCAATGTCCGTGAGCAACCTTCGATGCAGCATATGCTGCACCTGCAAGTCCGGCAACTGTGGCAATCTTACCTGCGTGCCGCCGCAAAAAGCCTGGGCGCTGACCGTTCGGTCCGGCATCGGCGCTTCTGAGCTTACGCATTCCAGGTTTTGCCGGGTTCGCCTTGACCCAATACGTCCGCTGTACTGTTCCGCGCTTTCCGCGAACAGACTTTTTAACGCGTTTGAGCCCCGGGCGATTCATTAACTACCTCCCAAAGCGATGCTTCACAGCAGAGGCTACACGGTGAACTGCGTAGCCTGCGGCAGCGCCGATGGCAGCACCACCGGCAGCGCCGACAACCGCTCCAGCACCTCCGCCGCGAGCCATTCCGCCGCCGTAGTGACCGGCCATCATCTGGGGACGTGCCCGCAAGAGGTTCGCCATCATGCCGTGAGCACGGGGTGTGCCGCTGCCAACATACGACCACGGGTCAGCTTGTCGGATTGACGCAGTAAGTTGGCGGTGCCGCACAGCAGCGCCAGCACCGGCACCCGCAAGAGCGCCAAGAGCTCCGCCGAATACTGCGCCTACAGCAGCGCCGACCTTGACTGCACGGCGGCCAGAAGTAACTGGCCGCGCAGCCGCTTCCTGGCGCATCCAGTAAGAACGTCGCACAGTGCCGCGCTTACCGCGAACTGTCTTTTGAACGCGGCGAAGACCGCTTTTCATAGCTTAGCCTTTCAGCTGACGCACAACACTGCGCATACCGCGACGTGCGCGGAAGTCCGACACAGCGAGCTTAGCACTGGCGGCCCGGCCCCAACCAGCCGACGAGCCGCGCTTATACAAGTCACGAGAACGCCGAGCATCCTTTGCCAGCCCCTGAGCAAAGTTACGGGCACCGCTGGCAGCGCCGGCAACAGCAGCGCCGGCACGGCGGGCGCCGCCTGCAACAGCAGCGCCGGCACGGCGGGCGCCGCCTGCAACAGCGCGACCGGCCCCCACACCGACAGCCTTCAGGCTGTTGATACGGTTACCGCTGGCTACCATGTTACGCAGATTGTCCTTCAGCGCCTGCTTGTGTTCGCCGCTCAGGCCGCTGTAAGCACGATGACCTTTGTACGCGAGGGCAGCAGCGCCGGCAAGGGCGGCGCCAGCCGCGATCTTGCCCTTATGACGGCCGACAAAAGCCCTCACTTTCTTGGCAGCGCCCTTCACAGCTTCGGTACCGCGAACCCAATACGAACGCCGTACCGAACCGTGCTTACCGCGGACGGTCTTGGTCACCTTCTTCAAACCAGCACGATTGGCCATTAGTTACTCCTGCTTTTACGGTACAGGAAAAATCTACCGTTGGCCATAAGATCAAGAATCAGCGTACTCGACATCCGGCAACTGGTTCAACTGACTTTTCGCTTTACGAAGGTCGAGCCTGTCCTTCAGGCCGCACCAACGAGCAAAAATCCAGTACTTGATGCACCAAATGGCGAGCCGTACTGCGATCTTGGCGGACATGTGGAAAGGGTACACCTCTTCACTGCCGGGTTCAGTTACATACATCTCCACCATGGCATTTCGTGAAAATGCAGCAACTTCTACGTAGCCGTCCGTAACTCGCAAAGGCTTCATCGCCGCCCAACCTTTCCACTTCGCTGCAACGCCCCGAGAAGCGCTTTTTCTCTAGCAGACGTAGCTTTTGGCGCAGGTTTCCAAGCTGCGCCGATTTCTTCAGTTTCTGGGTAGCTCATCCACAGAACTTCAGTTCGGCGCTCTTCGCCAGTCTTTTTCATCTGTCCAGAAAAGGCGACATCGTACTCAACGCGGCGCCAATCCGCATAGAGCTCCCGATCATACAGCTCTGACGCGTATCCGGAGATCGCGACCCGCGAACCTTTGGCAACAGCCTTACGCAGTTCCTCTGCCAGTCGGCGGTGCTGATCTGCAGTCATCTCATGCTCGTACATATCCGAGCGTCGCGTTTCGGGCACGTACGGCGGGTCGCAATAGATAAACGAGTGTCCGCGATCCCAGTGTGGAATGAACTCGATGGCGTCGCAGTTATCGAAAGCCGTAGTGCGCAACGCGGCTGCATACTCTCTGAGCTGCTGCAGCTTTCCTTCGGCACGCCTGGGCGGCCAGTTAGTACCGTCGCCACGCCCCCAGTTGCCGGCATGCGTAGCGGTGCCGTTGAAACCCTGCCGCGTTCGCACCCATACGCGGCGCGCTTCCTCCAAAGGGTCCTCGGACTTTTCCAGGCAAGCGGCAAACTCGTCTTTACTGAAAGGCGACAGCTCGCATGCAGCGACCAACTCGTCTGTACGATCTCGGAGGACGCTGAAGAATGTGTAGATAGACTTGTCCAGGTCGTTTACTGCGTAACGCTCGTAAAGGCCGGTGGGCAACGCGTAGTAGACACTGCCTCCGCCAAAGAATGGCTCCAGGTAGAGCTCGGCTTTCGCAAAGTGCGGAATGATCTTGGGCGCAACCCACCGCTTACCGCCACGGCGGACAATGCACGAGCCCACGAATTCGTTAGCCATTACCGCATCCTGGCTTTTCTGGCGCCGGCTGCGCTCTTCTGTGCACGAGGAGCCTTCGCTTTGCCGGCAGCTTTTCGCGAAGCAGCGATCTCTTCGTTTGAGTACCAAGTACCCTTGCTGTCGTACTGCCCGAGCTTGGTCTTCTTACCGGTCAAACGCAAACCCGCACGCGCGCGAGCGCCGGCTGTCTTCATCTCCTGACGAGCCCGAACAGCCTCGTTTACGTGACCGGATACCTCACGCAGCTGCGCCATTTTCTGCTGATGAAGCTCATCACGCTTCTTTTTCTCCGCTGCATGTCGTGCATGAGCCAGCTCCTGGCGATGAGCGTCAGCGTCTGCCCGAGTCGCTCTTGCCGTCTGATTACGTTCAGCCTGCGTTCGCTGCGCCCGGCGCTCGAGTTCACGCTGCGCATTTTGCGCAATGCTAGCGTGATCGGCGCCGCCGTAGCTTTTGGCGTGCTGCGCCACGTTACGCAGCTCTTCGTGCGTCATGTGCATGATTTCCGGATCGCCACGACGAACACGGGCCACATCACGAAATGTGCGGTGCTCGTGTCCCAGTTTTGTGACGTGGCTCTGGATTGCACTCGCGGCAAATTGGTACAGCGAGCCGGCAATGTAGCCGGGACCGTCGCGCTTACCCACGCGCTTTGCACGATCGCTGAGAAACCGCTGGAACGAAGACGCAACTGTGTAGCGGGCGTTTGCGCGCCCCTCATCCGACGTTAGGTAGTCGCGGGCCTGACGAGCGCGCTCGTCAATGCTGCCAGCAGGTCCGAACGTTTCACGCGCGTAATCACGCACGGAGCGCGCCGCTCCGGCTACGCCGCCGACAGCGCGGTAAGCCTGGGAAACGCGCTGACCGGCTTGAGCAGCGCCCTGCCGAGCTTCTCCGTTTACCGAACGGATGTGCTCACGAAACGTTTTACCTTCGGCCATGGCGAAACTGTACCAGAAATCAGGTTCCTGGCCCCGTTACAATCTTATCGACACCCGGTCCACGGTCGATAATAACCACAACCCAGTCCGGATGCTTGGCGGCAGCCTTGTCGGCCTCGGGCGTACACTGCTTGCAGGCAAAAGCCATAGACAACTTGATGTAACGTTCGCCCTTGCGCGTTTTGTGCAGCATGGCCGCGTAAGTCTGCGGATCGTACTGCCGACAAATCGCCAATCGCGGATCGCGCTTCAGCATCTCCGCCTCTTCTGCGTAAGAAAGGTACTTCACCAGAGGCGGCCGGCCACACAGGCTGCAGCGGGCTCCCGGCGGAAGTCCCATCTCCATGTGCAGCTCTTCGGGCGTCATCTGCCCGTCCATAAACTTCTTACGCGTCTTCAAAGCCAGCGCTCCTTCTTCGGGCGGTGCCCTGTCGGTTTGGGTGCGGGTTCCTGCGCAATAATCGCCTTGCGCAAGATGGTTTCCCGGTCTGCTACACGAAACATAGGGATCTGACTACCCTCCACCACTGCAGCGTCGATCAGCCCAGCACGGACCTCGGCGGCAATCCACTTTTCGTCCCGGCCGAGAAGCTGCTTCATTGTCGGCATGTCCAGCCAGTCGTCGAGGTTTACGTGCCTTCCGATGACCCTGTACCGGAGACCCCAAGGACCGTCATAGAACGACTTGGTCTGCGGGTGGATGTACCCGATGGGCTGCGGAAAGTACTCGTCGGCCAGTGGGCGATGCCTGTCAAACGTGTACGGGACTCCGTTTACGATCAACCGACTAGTCATACCTGGACATATGTTCTAGTCCAGGTTACATACAGTCGTCAACCTCGAACGTATAGGAGTTCCATGCTGATCGCTTCGTTCGACGTATCCATGACGGCAACTGGTTGTGTGCTCGTGGACTACGATCTCAAGACAAATAAGTTCGACTTGCTCGACGCGAAAGTGTTGACCACCAAAAAGAATGAAACGTCAGAAAAGGTTTCGTCTACTCTCGACTCTGTCCGCCGCGCGGCGCAGGTCGGAGCCGCTGTTGCGGAGTTTGTACGCGACCCGCAGCCGACGCTCATTACGGTCGAGGGAATGTCCTGGCCGCGTAACGCATCGTCTGCCATCAAGATGGCGTTGGTTTGGGGGGCCATTTCCGAGATCCTCGTCCGGTACCCGCTGATCGAGGTAGGGCCGCAGGATATCAAGCTCGCCTGCAGCGGCATCCGCTCTGCGACAAAAGAGGAAGTGGCAAGCGGGGTCCGCCAGTATGCCCGCCATCCTTTGGCCTGTCAGGAAGTCCTGCAGAGCTACGTACCCAAAAAGGCGCTCCACGAGCACTGCTGGGATGCCATGGGCGCCGTAATTGCGGCATCCAAGACGCAGAAATTTAGCTTGCTTACGGCGGTGGCGCGATGAGCCGGCATTGGGTCGTTCTCGGTAGTTTGAGTCCGGGTACAGGTGTCGGGGCCACACGACGTTCGTTGGCGCCGGGTCACTACGGCGAAGAGAACCGCTGCCACATGTGCGCCCTGCTGCGAGAACATGCTGCGGAAGTTGAAGCGCTACGGCATAAACTGCACAAGGCCGAGGGTAGTTACGCCGCTTTTCGCAAAGAGCGCGATGCCGCCAAACGGCAGTTGTCCGAAACAATCCACGGACAGGTTGCAGGTCCCTGGCCGCCCGATATCGCTCAGCGGTTGGCGGACAGTCAGCTTCTTGTAAACGCAACGTCGCTTCCCTTGTTGGAAGCGACATTGTTTTACGTTGCGGCAGCGAAACTGCTCTATGGGGCGGCAACCCGGCCTACTGTCGCCGTAACTGCGTGGCGCCACGACCCTGTTCGCTGGGGGCTCCGCGGATACGAAACGGTATCCGCGGATGCCCATCTACCGTCTAAGTACCTGACTCTTTTGTTTCAGCGGGGGCTTCTGCAGAAGCGGACTGCTGGAGTTTACGAGCTGACTTCTTCTGGGCGCGAGGCGCTTCAGAGCTTGTCTGCTTCTGGCCCGTCTTCGGCCTCCCCGGACCAGCCTTAACGCCCTGCTGCGGCACTGCACCGGGCTTACCGGGGACAGGCCCCTGCGCGCTATCCTGCGGCATGGGCGGCGTAACCGCATTGTTGATCGCCGCCTGCGACGCGACGGCAGCTGCAGCCGTAAACAACTCGGCGTGCATGGCCTTGTATTCAGGCAGTGTGTAGTCGCCGTCAGGCAGCGCACCGAGCAGCAGCACCTTTTCGCGGTACTCGTTGATCGTGCACAAACCCTGCTGCAGCGCCTCTTTCCAGGCGGCGGCATCCGTTTCGGCCTCTTCTGGCGCCCCCTCTTCGGTGCCCTCTTCCTCGGGAGGCGGAGCATTGGCCTCCGCCTCTTTCTTCAGCGCCAACAGCTCCTTGAGCGGATCGACGCCCATCAGCGGCGCAAAGTAATTGACGGCCGAGGTTTTCGTAAGGACCTCCGAATCCTTCGCCGTAGTCGCCAACCGGATTGCTGTATCCACGTCGTTGAGCGACGGGCTGTAGTACGGCGGCCAGATCACACGGACGAGTGTGCCGCGGCCAATATCCCGTGGAATCTCGACAGAGTCGCCGTCCCCCTGCTGCACTACGCGCGGGGACACATTGATGCGGTAACGGACAAAGCGCCCGTCTTCGAGCTGGCGAACCGCTACCAGCATCCGCACAGCCTGAATAAGCTTCTGACAGATGCGCACGATGGCCGGCCCGTACTGGCTCCGCAGCTGGTCAGCCTTTTCCAGCATGCTGGAGAAGACGCGCTCGATTTCCGTAGCAGTCTTCTCGCCGCCCGTTTCGAACAGCACGTTGTCGGGAACGCACTGGGCGAGCCGGAAAATACGGTCCTCGAGCGCCTTCGCCACCTCCAAACCAGTACGCGGGCCGTTGCCGCCGAGTTCGAGGTACTGCGCACTCGACCCCTGGTTCATGCGAATGGCGTTGTCTGAACCCTTCTTGATGGCGTTCAGATCCATGTCGGTGATCAGCGTGAGCGTCGGGTCGCAATTGCTGATCGTGCCCGACCAGACCTCCGAAAGCAGCTGGTCTACCGTACGTACAAGATCGTAGCAACCAACCGCATCCGGGTCGCCGTCGAGCTCGTCGTCAGATTTGATGTTCTGAATCCACTCGTAGGGAACAAACCCGTAGTTGTGGGCGATCGTGTTCTTACGCATGTAGTCCCACGGTGGCTCTTTGTCGTGGTCTTTACAGCGAATCGGTACCCACACCGTGTCGGTCATCCGATCTACAACACGGCGAAACCAGTACCATTTCTGGGTCCAGCCACCCGTAACCTCGTCACGTTCCTCCTTGGAGTACGTGTACTGGATCGTGATCTTTTCAAGGTCGGTGTAGCTGCGCCCGATAAACTCGGGGGTGCACCATCGCGGGTCGAGAGCCTCGAAAGAGACATTGCCCTCGTTTACGCGAAACCCGATGCAGGCACTGCCCATGGCGCCGCCATAGTTACGGCAGAGGGCCATGGTGCCCCAGAACATGCCCTGTTCCATCAGGGCATTGATGTAGTCCTCGGTATTCGGGTCGCCAGGAACCGTAACGCGGGGATGGCGACGCTCGCTGAACAGTAGCCCTGTAAAGCGCGCAACGATCGTCCGTACAATCCCGAGCGGGGCCGCTGGGCGGCGAAAGTCCATCGGCAACGTGTCGCCGCCGGCATCGTAGAATCCCGGCGGGATGTACCCCTGTCGCGAGATGGCGTCCCTGGCCGCCCGACGCATGACCGGCTTTCCCTGCCAGTCCACGCCCTTCGCATCATGCTCGGCCACCTTGTAGTAGGCGTAGAGCTCGTTCAGCTCTTTCTGGCGTTCGGTAAGGCGCATATGGCGCGTACCAACACCAGATTCGTCGAGGTTCATGTTGTTGATGACGGCCCTGCCGGCGTCGGGATCGCTCGTGATGGACATATTTTCCTAACTGACCGTCTGTTCTACTGCACATCTGTGCTAATGTCGATCTGTGAAACCGACAGTCAGGCAGTTGCAGCTCTTGAAAATCATTCAAGAGTACATCACAGAGTACGGATATCCACCATCCCGTAGAGAGTTGGCCATTCGCCTTGAGGTGTCCAGCACGAACACCATCCAGGGTATGCTTGCAATTCTGCGGATGCATGGGCTGATTCATTACGACAAGTCTATCGCCCGCTCGATCTCCGTGACACCGACAGGCAAGGAGCTCCTGGCGTGACTTTCAAACCCGGCAAAGTGCAGCCCGGCCTTCCGGCCTGGAATCCACCGAAGTGGGCCGGCGCGGAGAAAAACGAACGGGATCTGCCCGTGCGTCCCGGTACTCCCAAAGAGGTCAAGCCCCCCGAAGGCACCCAGTTCGTAGCTGCCGGCGTGACCATCGCTACGGCAGAGCAGGTGCCAAACAAGCGCGGGAAGGGTGGTCGGCCTTCCAAAGCACAGGAGCGCGATGAAGGAAAGCTGAAGGGGGCCGCCAAGGCGCTCGAAGAGGTGCGTGAGGCGCACCCGCCCACGAATCCAGTGCCTGGGCGCCATTCCAAAGCGTCCGAGCAGCGTCGCTGGGAAAAAGAGTACGAAGAGGAAGAGGATCGGGTCGAGCGCGAGGAGGCAGAGGCAAACCTTCGTGCCCGTCAAGACCGCCTGAATGCTCTTCGAGACGAGACTCAGATGCGCCGCATCAGCCGCTCAGCGGCTATCGGCTTTGGCGGTACTGCGATCCGCCTTATCGGTACGATGACGGCCGCTGCATCTGAACTGGATACACGGGTAAAGGAAAACCCACAGTCGCTGAGTATCAAAGAGCTCCAGGCTACAATTCAGCTAGCTGCGTCTACTGTACGGCAGGCGAGTGGCGCTATGGAGCTGGCCGCCCGCATGGAACGTATGTGGGTTCGCTCCCCGCTCGAACCGGAGGCAGCCGATCTTGGCGACGCTCCCGCAGACCCCGCTGCAGCAAAGGTTCGCCTGGAAAACGTGCTGAAGAGTCTGCAGGCGGCAGCTCATCGTCACGGAATTGCTGTTCTCGATACCAAGGCCGAAGAGACCGACAGTGCAGAAGTTCAACCCGAAACTGATTGAGCGTATCGCTGAGGACGATCCCGAGCTTGCGGAGCGCATGTCCCGCGAGTGGCAGGAAGCGATGATCGTTCTAGCGCGCCATGATCCCAGTGTGTTCTGTGAATACGTACTCCGTAACGAGCGTACGAGCGGGCCGATCTATCAGCACGCTGACCACGAGCGCGTTCACAAAGTCATCCAAGAGAATCGCCGCGTGTCCATCTGGACGCACCCTGAATGGGGTAAGTGTTTGGGCGGCGATACGAAAGTTTTGTGCGGGGACTGGACCTGGAAACCCCTGTCGTCGATTGCCGGCGATAAAGAGTTGGTGATCTGGGATCAGTACAATCTGCGCCTCAAGAAAGCCATTGCTCGCATCGAGCCGAACGGTACAAAACCGTGTTTTGAGCTTCAGTTTTCCAATGGCGCATCCATGATTGCGTCGCACGACCACCCGTTTTTGTCGGCGACGATGAACTGGGTCAACGCGGTCAACCTGACAGTCGGCGAATCGCTGATCAGCCTCGGTTATTACACCCCGCCGGCCGAAGAAGCGCTGGACGAGGACGACTTCACACTAGACGAAGCCTTCCTGCTGGGAGTTTTGCTGAACGGCCGCGTTACGGAAACCGGACGAATCGTTTTGCGGTGCATTACGCGCAACGAAAAGCTGTCCAAGATGCGCGACGAGCTGTTCGCGTCTGTGGGATGGGCTACGACGCTGTTTCGTAGCCGAACCGAGTTTGTTGACCACGACGAAACATGCGTTTTGCCGCCGCTCCCGTTCTTGCTGGCGCACGCAGAAGTCCAGAACGGCTACCCGGTGGCGCTGAAGTCTTTTGCTTCGCGTCTTTCGCGCCGGCATATCGAGCGCATCTTGTCCGGATTCTTTGCTTCAGCATTCGCCGAGACAACGCCGGGCGAGGAAGGCCGTCTGCACAAGACTATCGGTGTCGGAGACACCCGTGTTCCGGCTGGTATGGGCTCTGAAAGTCGCGAACAGCTGGAGATGATTCGTCTCCTACTGCTGCGTGTAGGGGCACGCGCCACCGTCAAGCAGTTCCGGTACTCGGCAATGCGCTCTGCTGGAGGCGGCATCTGGCCTGTGCACGGCAGTAAGTACGTGCCGGTGTGGACTTTGGCCGTGGATCATGCGGACATTGCGTGCTTCTGGCCGACTGAAGCACCCGCGCCTGCCATCCCGCGTACGCTCACTCCCGTAACCCTCACGTCGAAGACACCGCTGCAGGCTCCTGTCTGGTCTGTTTCTGTCGCGGACGTAAATCACACCTTCATCGCCGAGGGTTTGGTTACCCACAACACGAACCAGATCAGCATCGGACACGTTCTCTGGCGTATTGGCAAGGACCCGAACTGCTCCATTGCCATCCTCAGCAATACCGGGTCGATGGCGAGCAAGATTGTCAGCTCTCTGAAGAATTACATCGCAGGTTCCCCTGAGCTGCACGACGTATTTCCGAACTTGAAGCCGGGAGAGAAGTGGGCGGAGTACGCGTTTACCGTAAACCGCGAGACACTCCGTAAGGACCCCACTGTTCAGGCCATCGGCCTTACCGGAAACGTCGTAGGTTCGCGCTTGGATGGTCTGATCGTAGACGACTTGGACGATATTGACACTGTCCGAACTCCCGAAGCCCGAGAGCGTACGCAGTCCTGGGTACGTAAGCAGGCGCTTACCCGCCTCGGACCCGATGGATGGGCGGTCATGGTGGGTAACGTCTGGCATGAGAAGGACGCCATGCACACCCTGTCGCGCAGCGGAGACTGGAAGCGGGAGCGGTTTCCGGTCATGTACCCCGATGGCGACGGTGGTTGGATCTCTCGTGATCCCGTAAACTTTCCCATCGAGCGCATTCTGTCAATTCGGGATAACGACCTCGGTCCCGTAGCGTTCCAGCAGCTGTACATGCTGCAGCCCCGTGTCGAAGGCGAGCAGCGTTTCCGCGAAGAGTGGATCAACGCTGCACTCGAAAAGGGTAAAGGCACCGGCCTTTATCGAGACGGCTTGGTGCGCACGCCGACTGGTTGCCGACTCATTACCGGCGTGGACCTTGGCGTGAAGAAGAAGGCTTCTGCAGATCCGACAGTCATCACCACACTGCTCGAAATCCCTCTGGGTGGCGAGAAGTACGAGATGCACCTCGTCAACATCTGCAAAGGTCGGTGGAACGCTGCGGAGATCATGGAGCAAATCCGCAAGCAGCAGAAGATTTTTGGCTCGGAAGTCTGGGTCGAAGCCAACGCTGCCCAGGATTTCCTTGTCCAACTTATGAACATGGGCGGCAGCGAAGGTGTGCCTGTAAAGAGCTTCTACACGGGTCGTAACAAACACGATCCCATGTTCGGCGTCGAGTCTATTGCGGCCGAGATGAGTGTAGGTTTGTGGGCGCTGCCGTCTTGGGACGGTACAAGGGAAGGAACGGACGAGGAGGTGGAGATGCTCATCGACGAGATGCTGGAATACACGCCCAACAATCACACGGGCGACATTCTCATGTCGCTCTGGATCGCACGGGAAGCCGCGCGAACAAGCCGCAAGCAGAAGACTGGCACTGTCCAGTTTGGTCGTTTGAACTTCAGGAAGCGCTGATGGGCGACGACAAGCGCAGCTTTTGGAAGGAGCTCGCCATTGCGGTAGCTCCAGTCGTCGTTGGTATTATCGGCGACGCTGTACGTGACTGGCTGCACCACCGCCGGCAGCAGCAAGCGGCAATGCAGCCAGATCCGAAGCTTCTGAACTGATCAGGTGGCGATGAGGCCGAGGTTGCGAAGCGCCGCCGAGACCTCGTTCAGGCGGTTCTCGATGAGGTTGAGGCGCGTCGTAATCTCGGTGGGTGTCGGACCGGGGATATCGCCGGGAACAGTGGGCGTAAGAGCAGTCTGCGCGGCCTGCTGCGCAACGACGGAAGTGGCAGGGCCGTAGCTAGCGTCATCGTTGGCGCCGCTCCAGCTATCGCCGAGATCCGTGATCTCGAGCGCGCCATTCGTAACCGACGGAAAGCTCGCCGTAAGCGACGAGTAGGTCATAGAAAGGAGCACGGCCTGCCGGCCACGCAGAATGCCCTGCAGCGGATGCGGCAGCGCAACGGGTTCGAGAGAGCTATTTCGAATCTGGACGCCCATGAAAACTCCTTGTCGCCTGACGCTAGTTCATCTTTTGGCAAAAGCCAAGCATTAGCGCGTAAAGCGATTCGCGGCTTTGTAACCGCCGTAGGCGCCGGCCAAGTGCGCCGCGAGATGCGCCCCCACTACAGCCGCCTTGCCACCAGTGCTCAAACGCTGCAGATCGCGAATTCGCGCCTTCCCACCGCGGCTGTTCGCCTCTGCAATGACGCCAGCCAGACCAGCAAGGCGCATTCCGACTGCCTGACGCGCACCGGAATGGTTGCCGTGTACTTTGCGGTGCAGCGCTGCACCGTTGAGCATGCCCGTAGCCAAGCCGTGGGCTGCAACCCGCGCTCCGTGTCGCTTTGCAAACTGCCCCAGCGACATCGGACCGCTATCGCTGCGCACCATCGTGCTGCGCATGTAGGTCTTGCCCTTCTTGCCGCGCACACGAACTTTCTTACGTACCAGTCCTGCCATCGAAAAATCTCCTGTTCAGAAAACATAACAGGCCCTAAAACCGGTGCCGAGGTTTATGACGGCGAACGACTGGAAACAAATCCCCACCGGCTGTTGGTACCGCAAGCTCCACGGGCACGACTTGGAGGTGCGTACCTCCAACACCAGCTCACCTCCCGGAAGTTCCGGAGGCCGAAAAGAGGTGAGCTGCTGGTACCGAATCAACAACGGCCCCTGGAAACGCTCCCCGCACGACAACGGGATCGCAACCTGCCACGGCCTGCAGGTCCTCGTCGATCAGATGATCATGTGGGCATTTCTCTGCCCCGGTTCCGATGGTCTGAACGACTGAACAGCACCATGTTTACATTTTTCAGCATCGTTCTGGCCCAGACAGCCGCCCACATCCTCTGGTACGTCGGTGCCCGCGCAGCCGTAATGCAGCACGTAGGTACTTCGGTGTGCTTGGATGCCGCCTACGGATTGCTGACCGTCTACACATACAGAAGCGTAGTTGACCACTCCGCCCCTCCGAGCAATATCGCCGCCTTCATTCTTGGTGGCATGCTCGGTACTGCAGCCGGCGTAGCCTTCCCGCTCTAGTTACAGCGCGAAATCGCTTTGTTTTCAAGGGTTACAAACAAAGTGACAGACCTCTGTCGATTTCTGAGTAACTTTCGAGCCTTCCCCTCGTACCCGCTCTCGCTTTGAGTTGCGGGTTACAAGAGTCAGCAAGAGCCGGAATAACTCGGAAAGTCGATTTTCCGCAGGACTACACGTATTCGGAGGGGACTACCTCCCCCGCCCAAACGCTGTACAACCGCCCCCCTCCCCCCGTAAGTGTGCGAAAACACACGGGAAACGCCTAGCGTGGCACACACAACGCTAGATGGAAACGTTGTACAAACCTTGAAAACCCGCTGCGGGGCAAGGACGCCCACCGGGACGGCTCGAGGCCTATGCCGGGACCGATCGGGCCGCGGCGACCCCTCTGCGGCCGTTTGCGGGGTAGGTGCGTTGACGCAACGCTGGCACCCTAACGAGCGGGTTCCGTTGCGCTCACGCAACGGAACCGTGCGAAACCCTATGAACGCAGGGTTGTACAGGGTTATGAACTCGAAAACGCCCTTGCAGCAAGGCATATTGCGAGAGTGTGGGTAGGGCTTCCAAGGCAACCCTATACGGCACTGAACGGGAGGTACTGAACGGGAGGTAGGGATGTTCAGTCCCGAACAAGCGTATTCACGGCGGGTGTAAGGGCCGTGACCATATACTGTTCAGTAATACAATCTCTCTCTCTTCTCTTAAAGAGCAAGGTTTGTGCCAAAGGGAGCGCGGCGCCGAGGGTATGTCGCCATATGTGGCACTAGGTTGTTCAGTGTCGGTTCAGTGCTCTGCCAGGGGGGCGCCCTGCACCGGG
>ERZ724522.741-NODE-741-length-19794-cov-9.576372_pt1 | contig 19794 bp, 22 predicted proteins | sample MGYA00376055_ERZ724522 | MGnify/ENA primary metagenome ERZ724522 (study PRJEB28724, sample SAMN07190884) | wastewater metagenome | isolation source: effluent of sewage treatment plant in Hong Hong | place: Hong Kong | collected 2016-03-17 ... | reverse complement strand
AGCGAGACAGACAAGAGCGACAGTAATGGAATTTGTGTTGCTGGAATTGATGATGAAGGGAAAATTTATATTTTAGATTCCTGGGAAAAGAGGGCCACGCCTGAATTTACTTTGAGAAAAGCCCTATATTTTGCGATTAAATATAATTGTGACCTTGTACGCTGCGAGGGGAACCAGGGCGATTTTTTGTGGAGAACTCTCTGGGAATCCATCGTGGAAGAATCCGGCTTGAGCGATGACCGTATTCCAGGTTTTGAAATTGTGAAGGCTACATCTGGAACGGGTGGAAAGTTAGAGCGAGCGGCTATGATGCTTGTCGATTACGAACTAAACAAAATTTTTCACGTTATTAACCCGCAAAATACTTATTTGGATTTGGAAGCCGCCCTCTTGCGTCTTGGCATCAAGAAACCTTTTGATTTGGCCGACGCAACTTTTTGGGCGTGGAGTGAGTTAAGGGGGGCGTCAAATTGGTTAATCTAACGACAAAAATCTTCGATGAATCAGAAGATTTTATCAATTCTCTTTCTTCTTCTTCTAATAAGAAAGTAAAAGTAATTTGTCCAGAATGTAAAAAAGAAAGAACCGTAGCTTTTTGGGATGTTAAAAGAGCAGGACACACTTTTTGTAAAAGTTGTGCCAAGAGAAAACGCTCTCATGACTGGATGATTGGTAATAAATTTGGACGTTTAACCGTTAACTCTTACGCAGAACCTCGCAAGTATAAAGGTGGCAGTTTTGTGACAATGTTTTCTTGCACCTGTGAGTGTGGAGCGCAAGTAGTTGTTTCTGCCTCTCATATTAAATCAGGCCACACAACTTCTTGTGGATGTTTGAGGGCAGAAATGCTTATAGGTGAAACAAACCCAAATTATAATCCGAATATTCCGCTACAAGAACGTAATGGCAAGCGTGGTTATGCAATTACAAGATGGGCTACTCAAGTAAAACGGCGTGACGACTTCACTTGTCAAGTTTGCGGTTCAAAACAAAAACTCATTGCTCATCATTTGAATAGTTATAAATCCGACAAAGAAAACCGCTATAATGTCGAAAACGGCATCACTCTATGCAGGGAATGTCATACAGACTTCCACTGTAATTTTATGGGAGATTACAGACAACCTTGCAATGAAGAAGATTTTGAACAGTATTTATTGCAAGTATAAGGGGAAAAATGAAACAAAATTTTTATCAATTGATTAGTCCAGGAGCGGCTAAAGCTGTTTCCCTGGAAGATTTTAATAACGACGCACTTTGGCGCACCAACTCCATTGATTCCGCTATGCGTGCTAGGAACAAGCAGGGCGAGTTGATTCGTTCCTCGAATTACAGGGACGTTATCGGAGTCGTCTATCGCTGCATCGACGTGCGAAGCGCCGCTATTTCTAGCCTGCCCTTCACCATCTTAAAAAAAGACGAGGTTTTTCTCGACTCCGAAACTGCTTGGGAGAAGCCAGGATATGAGTGGGTTAATAATTTATCAAATTTGTTGTATTTAACCGAAGCTTCCCTACTTTTATCCTCAGAAGCCTTTTGGTTGAAGGACAAGTCCCTAACTTCCAAAATGCTTGACTTACGCTGGCTTGCCTCTCCGTATATTGACCCTGTTTATGATTCCCAAAAAGGCATTATTGGATTCAAGCGCAACTTGGGGAATAACGGCGGCCCAATTGATTTGGAAAATGGGCAAGTTGTCTATTTTTGGGTACAGCACCCCCTCGCAGAATTGACGCCCGACATCCCACAAGTTTTGGCTGCAATCAAGTCAGCGGACGTTATTTTGAATTATGAAGAATTTGTCAGTAAGTTTTATGAACGTGGCGCTGTTAAAGCAACAATTCTAAAAGTAGACCGTTCAACACCCCCAAAGGAACGAAATCGTCTGCGTGAATTTTGGCAGGATTTTATGTCGGGGAAGAAAAGTGCATATAACACAGAGGTTATTTCTGGTGATGTAGAAGCGGAGGTAATCGGTGAAGGCGCAGGAGAAAGTGAAAAAACTGAAATTTTGGTGTCTCGGCGCAAGGATATTGCAACTGCAATGGGTGTTCCCTACTCTATGCTTTTTGGTGACACCAGTTCAAGTTATACCGCAGGCCCAACCGAAGAAAGAAATTTCTTGAATTATTCTATTATTCCTCGTGCAAAATACATTCAAAGTGTTTTGAATACGCAGCTTTTTAACGATTTTGGCTTGCAATTTAGATTTAATTTTGGTTCTCTACCTGCTTTCAAGGAAGCCGGAGAAGTTATTTCCAAAATATTTACAACGTACACCGAAGCCCTCCTTCCCCACAGTGTAGCTGCTCGCATTGCAGGGATTACACTCCCAGAAGGAATTTCTTATGAAGATTTGGACAAATACGCTGCGGAAGAAAGGGAGCGCCAATTTAAGGAAAAAGAACGCATTGTTCAGTTGAACTCCAAGCTTGTCGGCGGCGATAATCCGCAAGATAGTAGGCCGCAAACGCAAGAGGCTCCGGCAGCACGCCAAAGACAATCCGACCCATCCGAGGACAATAATCTCAAAAGTGTAGAAATCAAAAGATTCCAGAAATGGTTGAAAAACCGTAATGGTGAAGATATTGATATAGAAGATTTTGAAACGGATGTTTTGGACGAAGAAGAAAAGTTGTTAGTCTACAAGATTTTTGTAGATAAGCGAGGTGGTGGCATCGCCCAGGCCCCTTTTTCGTGGAATAAACCTTCTATAAAATCCATGCAGACGTATGGTGATTTAGAAGGCAAAGAGCCGGAAGGACTTGATGAGTTGGATAAGCAACATGCTTCTGCAATTGAAGCTGCGCTTACCACACAACTTGGTAGTTTGATTCGTCCCGATGCTGAGATTGATGACGCAGAATTGTTGAGGGATTTTGAAACTATTTTCTATGCCAATAGCGTCGAGTTAAAATCTGCGCTTTATGCTGCACTCTTGGCCTATGCAGATTTTGGAGTGGAAGTAGCAATGCGCAACGTTAACCAATTTTACCCTGGTTTTGACCCCGAAGAAAGCCGATATATGGCGAGAGATTGGGCCACAACTAGGGCATTGGAAGTTTTTGGCTTGGTGATGGCGGCAAGTCTACGAAGTGTAAAGAAAAGTATTGACGAATATCGGCAAGGGAATCTAAGTAGAGAATGGTTGCGGCAGGAAATTATGAAAGCCGCCTCTCCTGAGCGTGCCCTTTTAATCGCAGAAAATGAAAGTATTGCTGTAATAACGCAGGCAGCCTACATTGTATATTCAAATACGAAGCTCGTTCAATATGTTCGTTGGGTGACAATGCGTGATGAACGTGTTTGTCCCCGCTGTGGACCGCTACACGGCAAAGTGTACCCGATTGGCGGGAATCCCGCAATTCCGGTGCATGTACGTTGTCGCTGCCAGATTTTGCCGATGGTTGACGGGCGCATTTTACGATTGCTTGCGGGGCTTTTATGACGGATACAGTTAGATTAAACATACGTGCTTATGGTATGCCGCAATACAAGAAAAAGATAGGCAAATTGGCGAAAGATTTAGAAGAATTAGACAAACCGATGAAAGAGGCTGGAAAAATTGCACTTGCCGCTATTCGTTCTTATCCACCTTATGATGGCGGATGGAAAGAGGGCAAGGAAAGCTTTACCCCTGTGCGTCCTGGTTCAAAATATGTTCGTAAGGGTGATGCGGGCGGCTTGAAAACTGGTTGGCGTGGGAGGCTTACCAAGGGAAGTAAAATCGTTGTGCGCTTTTCTTTATCCAACGATAAAATCGCCTATGCGAAATACGTCCAAGGTTTAAGTCAAACTAGCACACACGAACCTTGGTGGCTTACCGTTGAACAATGGGAGCCTATTTTGCGGCCTCACGTCACCGAAATTTTCCGTGATTTTATGAAAAAGATAGCGACCAAAGCAGCGTAGTTATTTCTTCTTCTGGAACATTAAAGTCAAATTTTATGCGTGGTGATATGTTAATAATTGGCTTGTAATTGTTTGGGGAGTCCTCAAGGCGCTCAAGAAGTTGGTCGTCCGCCAGCTTATCAAACCATTCGTTTATTTCCGTAAACATCTTTTCTAACGAAATTTCGCCACAATAAACTTTTGCGCAAAATGTTCGCTGTTTTTTTAGAAACTTTGTGCGGTGTCTCTTAAAGTTTAAGAGCAAAAATATCCCATCTTCTTTTATAATCATAGAAACATCTAAATTTTTGCGGCGTGTAAATTCAAACACAATTTTTTCCCCCAATTTTGTATTTTTTTGGTACTGTATATCTGTAGTGGCAAGGGCCACACAAGGAGAGTATATCATATATGGATATTTCCATCAAAGCTGTAACTGATGAGAATGTAATTCTTGAGGGTTATGGCGTTATTTTTGATACTATCGACTTACACGGTGAAAAATTCGCAAGAGATACTGAGTTTTTCCTTGATAATCTGAAAAATGTTCCCGTTCTTTGGGAGCATAACATGGGTACGCTTAATGATATTCTTGGTTGGGCAACCCCCATAAAAACCGATGACATTGGTATCTTTTTTGAATTGAACCTCAAGCGTAGCAACGCTTACGTGGAAGCAATCCGCAAGCTTGCAGAAAAGGGGCGTGTTGGATTGAGTACGGGTGCATTGCCGCAAACTATTGTTCGTGACGATGGGAGCAAAACGATTAAACGATGGCAGATTTGCGAAATTTCCGCTACCGTTACTCCCGCCGAATTTCGTACTCTTGGCTTGAACGAAGTGAAGGCTCTCGCAGAAAGCGGGGATGAAAGTTTTGATAAATGGGCAAAGGGCTTAATAGAGGGCGCAGAGGGTGAACAGCCAGCGTTGAATAGTGAGCCGCCTGTTAAAAATACATTGATTGAAAATTTTGAAACTGTTGACGTTTTGGAGGAAAAAATGAGTGATGAGATTAAGCAGGGCGAAAACACTCCTGCTGACGGTGAGTTTGGCGCTATTAAGACGAAGCTTGATGGCTTTGAAGCTGCTTTGGCGAAGTTGATGGGTGTTCTGGAAAACACTTCGGCGGCTAAGGCTGGATATGTGACTCAGGATGGCGGCACGAAGGATGCGAACATCAAGAGTTTTGGTGACTTTTTGGTTGCTATCAAGCGTGGTGATGAGAAGCGCCTGAGTGGGATTTACGGTTCGGTGAAGGACTTGGGTGAAGGCTCCGGCGCTGCTGGCGGCTTCCTGGTTCCTGAAGAATACAGCATGAATCTGTTGCAGGTTGCTGCTGTGCAGAATCAGATTTATGGGCGTGTTCAGCACATTCCTGTGACTCGTGAGAGCGGCACGTATCCTGCCCTTGACCAGTATTTTTCGCCCACCGCTGGTTCTGGTCAGACTGCTTTTGCTGGTGGTGTGAAGGGCACGTTTACGGCTCCTGGCGCTACGTTTACGGAGACTGAACCTTCGTTCAGCAAGCTGTCTTGGCGTCTGAATAAGGTTGGCGGGATTACGGAAGTGGAAAACGAATTGATTGAAGATTCGCCTTTCGCTATCGAAGCCCTTCTGCGTGGTCTGTTCGCAGTGGCGATTGCCGCTCGCAATGAGCGCAATATTTTGCGTGGCTCCGGCGTTGGCGAACCGTTGGGCATTTTGAATTGTGAGGCGGCGGTCGGCGTTGACGACGCTACGACCGGTGATTTTAAGTGGGACGATGTTGCTTCGATGTACAGCCGCTTCAAGAGTGTTGGTGGCTCGCCCGTGTGGGTTATCCACCCTTCGGTTTGGCCCAAGATTATGAAGATGACCAACGGCAGCACCGCCGTGTGGCAGGCCAACATGCAGGGTGCGCCCGCAAATCTCCTGAATGGCTACCCCATTTTGGTGTCTGAACACATGAACCAGATTGATAACACCGGCTCGGTGCTTCTGGCTGACTTGAGTGGCTACCTGTTCTTCGAGAAGTCCGGTTTGAGCATCGCCTACAGCGATCAAGTGGGGTTCAGTCGTGACGTTGGTACGTGGCGCTTCCGGCAGCGCAATGACGGACGTAGCTGGCTCTTAGACGCAATAACTTTGGGAGACGCACAGGGAAGCTATAGTGTTTCGCCTTTCATTTATAACGTCAAGAATTAAATTTTTTGGGGGGAAGTGATGGTTTTTGTAAAATTGACAGGAAATGTTTCACAAAATATTCGTTGTAATGTGTGTGGAATACCTCTTGTTGTCAACGGAGTTATGGTTGAAGATGTAGCGGCAGTAGTTGATGTTTTGGAAACTACCAAAATTGGAGACGAAGCTAGAACGTATAAACCATTACTTCCCCCTTTCTATTTTTGTTCGGAACACGTTAGAAAAAATAATACATATTATTTACAGGAGAATTTATAAATGCTTACGGAAGGCAAGTTCAACGATTCGGTTGCGGTGTTGGGCGTTGTTCAGCCCCAGGTAATTACCGCTGGCGCTACTGGCGTTTTGACCGGAGCGATTGACATGAAGGATATGACTGAGGTAGTTTTTGTGGCCCAGAGCGGCACGTTGGGGGCGAGTGGCACGCTGGATGTTTCGGCGGTGGCTTCGGACGCTTCGGGCGGCACGTACACGGCTTTGACTGGCAAGGCTGCAACGCAGTTGGTGAAGGCGACGGACGACAACAAACTCGTTGTAATCCACGTTACCGAAGCTGATGTGGCTGCGGCTGGCAAGCGGTTCGTGAAGTTCAAGATTGCTGCTGGCACGGCAAACGCCACTGCTGGCGGTGTTGCACTTGGCGTCCCCCAATCGGGGAAGGCTGGCGCTTCCAATTTGGCGGCTGTTGCTCAGGTGCTTTAATTTTCTGGTTCGAGAAAAGGGCTAGGTTCGAGAGGGCCTAGCCTCTTTTTGTTATAAGGAGGTTTTATGACGTATGTTTTTCAGCGTTTGTATGTTGACGAAGGGAATAAGGGATATTTGAAAGGCAGCAATGTTCCAGAGAATTTTCCACAAGAGAAAATTGATGCTTTGATTGCTTCGAGTATTATTTTGGGCGTCGAAAGCTCGGCAGAATTTCTTGGCGAAATAATCGAAGATGCAGAGATTGAAAAACTCGACCCTGAGCGCAAACCAAAGGGCAAAAAGGTGTAAATCATGGCAAGTGGCTATCCAAAATTTCAAGATGTAAAACACTATTTGGGGATTGAAAATTCGCAGCAGGACGCACTTCTGGTAGCCACATTAAAACGTGCCATCGCCACTTTTGAAAATATGTGTGGCAGGGTTTTTGTTCCGAAAACGGAAACACGCTTTTTTGATGCTAATGGTGAAGAAGTTGTGACCCCACGTCGCTTATTTTTGAGAGACGGCGATTTACTTTCTATAGACTCACTGAAAATTGATGGCGCACAGGTTCCAGTTGGTGAATACTACTTGGGTGGCGTACAGCCTCATTTTGTGATTAAGATAAGAGATAGCAGTGATTTTACTTTTCACGATTACGAAGAATCTCCTGAACAAAGTATTGAAATTACTGGTGAATGGGGTTATGAACCAGAGGTCCCCGAAGATGTTTTTGGGGCAATTATTCGCTTAACGGCATGGCTCTACCAACAAAAAGACAATGCAATGGAGTTGGACAGACCCGTTGCAATTTCAAATGCAATGGTTCTGCCAGCAACGCTGCCATCTGATGTTGAGGCTATCGCTCGTTTTTACAAGAGGTTAATTTAATGACTACTGTTGTTGAAACTTCCGCAAAAATAGCTGCGCTTAAAATTCCAGGTGTAAAAACATCCAAGGAATTTCCACCCTCCGTTGTTTCCTCCGCTCAACTTCCTTATTTGTATCTGCGAAACATGGAAACTGAGAGAGATATTTCTTCTCTCTCTTTTTCTGGTGGACCGCAAGCTGTTAATGGTGAATTGGTAATTTTAATCGGTGTTTCTCGCCAGAGTACGCCGGAAGAATTATACAAGAACACCAGAAAAATGATGGATGACTTGCAATTGGTTTTAGAGGAAAACGCAGCAGAATTATCTCTGGAAAATTACACGATTAAAGAGGATTTTGAAGCGGTGGATACCAATTCTTATTTTATCGTTTTGTGTAATTTCCGTTGTGCATAAAATATGAGCGCACGATTAAACGCTTCCACAGATGCCCTTTATAGATTAACGCCCGTTCCTTCTGCTACACCCGTAACCATAACGTTGCGGGTTTATTTGGTTTCAGACAGAAATACAGGTAGTGTTTTATGTCAATTGATTAACAACGCCGGAACCGTCTACCAAGATTTACGTCTAGGCTCTGATGGCACGCAGTTAGCTCTTGTTACAAGCGCAGGAACAACGCTTGGTTCTCAGCTTTCTGTTGGTCAATGGTATCATCTTGCGTTTGTAAGAAATGGAACATCATTTTCTGCCTACATCAATGGTATTTTGGATATTTCCGCCACTTATACTATTTCTCTTACTCCTGGTGGCCTGCTGTTAGGCGGCAATACGACGTCAAGTTATTCTGACGCACGTCTTCAAGACGTTGGTGTATGGAGCGCCGCCCTATCACAATCTGAAATACAAGCAGAAATGAATAGTGTAGGAACTTGGGCACGTTCCGCTAACCTTTGGGCTTACTATCCGCTCCAAAGTGACGCCAACGATAATTCGGGCAATGCAAGAAACTTGACGACCGTTAGCATCAGTTGGGAAAGTGGACTTAACATTGTTTCTGCGCAGGAAATTATAACTGGCAGTCCGTCCCTTGCCTCCCCAACACTAAGTTTGTCGCATACTCTAACAGCCAACAACATTTTAGCTGGCTCTCCTACCCTAAGCTCTAGCGTAATTCAGCAGCGTCATTCTCTGATTGCTACGGCTCCTTCCATTGGCCCGCCCTCAGTTGATACCGCTACTTTAACACATGGATATGTTTTTTCAGGACAAGACATTGTAAGCGGCGCTCCAGAACTTGGAAGCCCCACACTCAATGTTTTGGGTGGGTTAGAAGCGGAAGATGTTGTTGCGGGCGCTCCAGTTTTAGATGCCCCTGCCCTTTCACAAACGCATATTTTGGGTGCAGAGGATTTAACGGCGACTCCAGTTTTGGAAAACCCAACACTTTCTCAAAACACGGAAGTTTCCCCTGGAGGCATAACCGTTGGGAATCCCGTTGTTGAGGACGCCGACTTTCAGCAAGAGCATAAGTTTTCTACGCAGGACGTAGAAACTGGTTCGCCGGAAGTTGAATCTCCCGAACTTTCGCTCACATATATTTTTGAAGCGGATGACATCGGGGCCACCCCACAAGTTGATTCCGCCCTCCTATCCCAGGCGCATAATCTCGAAGCCCAAGATGTGCAGGCGGGCGCTCCCATTTTGGGAACTCCCTCTCTCTCCCAGACGGGAGAGTTTGCCGCCGAAGATATTTTAATAACGCCTTTCGTTGAAGTGGCGCTACTCAAACAAAATCATTTGCTTGGGGCGCTAAATATAACGGCAGGCGGGGCGATTTTGGAGGGGGCGAACTTAACGCAGGCACATAATTTGGAAGCGGCGGAGATTACGGCGCAACCAATTATTGATAGCGCAGAATTATCGCAATTTAGTGGCCTGATTGCGCAGAATATCTTTGTACAACCGATAGTTGATGTTGTTGAGTTATTTCAAAAACATGTTTTCACTCCAGAAAACATCACAACGGGAGCGCCAGTTTTGGGCACGCCTTCCTCCACAAGCAATTTTGAGTTGGAGGCAGAGGACATTGAAGCAGTCCCTCCTGTTTTGGAAAATGCGAACTTTTCTCAACATCATTCGCTGACTTCGGAAAATATAGAAACCCTTGCCCCTGAAGTAAATGAAACATCTATTTTACAGCGGCACTATTTAATTGCGGATATACTGTTGTTAGGCCCTCCAATTTTAGGAAACGCAAACGTTTCCACAGGGCAACGGGCCTTGACAAGAACGACTTTAATCGTTGAACGCCCCATTCCACAACATCAAGTTACAAAAACTCAGCGTATTTTTGTGGGATGGCGAAGAAATAAAGTTTATGAAGTAATTTGATGGAGGAATTAAATGGCAACATTGAATGACCGTGTTTATGATAACGGTCTTACAGTTTTGGATACGGAAGCAACACATCTTTATATTTGCAGCCAAGAACCAGCAACTTATACTGCCGCAACCAGCACTTACGCTTTGGGCAATAAAAGTTCACTGTCTATTGGCTCCCCCTCTGCACGTGCTGGCGGTGGGCGTGAAGTAACTGTATCTTCGTTCTCCGATGGTGCAATTACGGCAAATGGCACAGCAACTCACTACGCAATTGTTGACAGCACCAACTCTCGCCTTTTGGCTACTGCCGCTCTTTCGGCTAGTCAAGTGGTTACGTCAGGCAACACTTTTTCTATTGCAGCTTTCAAAATTGGTATGCCTGCACCAGCATAAGGAGGACGCATGACAGCATTAGCTGGTAATAAGGCCCGCATCCTCGTAAGCGGCGTAGATTTATCTTGCGTGACAAGCACGCTTAACATTGAGCAAAACACTGGAGAATACGATGCCTCTACACTTTGTTCAAATGTTGTGGAATATCGTCCTGGAATGAGTCAAGGCGGTATTTCGATTGATGGTTATTTTCATGGTGTTGAAGCCGGTGAAGAAGAAGCATTATATAACGCATTAAATTCAAACACCAAAATTGTTGCTGGTATTTTGGATTATACGGCACTCCCTTGTACGGCGTATGTAATTGAAAACGCTAGTAATCTTGGTTTAACCCACACTTCCCCTACCGATGGCCTCATCACAATGAACGGCAGTTTTAAGGGGCGAGAGGGGATGAGACGTGGGAAGGTGCTGTACTACAAGTTAAACAAAACCTCTACAGGGCAGGCAACAGCAATTCAAAATGTAGGCGTCACTACAGCCAGTACGGGCCGCATTTTTGTTTTCTTGACAGATTGGACCGGAACACGCTCTGGAAATATTACACTAGATGTTCAGACAAGCGCCAACGGAACAAGCGGATGGAGTACGGAGGCCAGTTTTACTTTTGGGTCAAAAGATGCAAAGGCAGCGGCGCTAACTTCACCAGCAGGCCCATACTTTAATGTTAACGTTACAAATTTGGGTGGCACAACTGGTATTACTTTTACAATTATTGTAGTTATTGATTGAATTTTGGAGGATTAAAATATGGCAGTTCGTGGTGCAGGGAACGCAACGGTGACTTATAATAGTCAAAATATTACGCAGTATATTAACAGTGTGGAGTTGGCGGCTACAATTCAGGAGCTTGAAGCAACTGACTTGGCCTCTACCGTCGCAGAATATTCACCTTCCTTGGCAGAATATAACTTGTCGCTTGGAGGCGATTGGGCGCAGGCGCTTGACAATATTTTGGGTGTTGACGCTGTGGCCCCAACAGTTCGCACGTGTGTCGTGAAGTTTACGGACGAAACCGGCGCTTGGGTTCAATATTCGTGGACAACTTCGTTCATTTCCGGCTTTTCTATCTCGGCAAGTGCAACCGGCAAAATCGAGCATTCCCCTTCCATTCGCTTGAGTGGCACGCCTACTCGTACTACAGGGAGTTCTTAATGAGCCAGCAGTATTTTTCTGATTTAGAGGAATACAAAGATTGTTATATTACTGTTTCAGATAAATGGACAGTAAAAGAGATGCGTGAACTTGCTGACAGCGACGAAAAAGATTATTTCAAAATTTTCACCCGTAAAGTTGAGGGCATGTTGCTTCGTGATAGTGAAGGCACGGAATTTCGCAATCCGGCAGATTTAACTGGGGAAAGCCTGGAAAATTTCGACGTTGCCCTTGCAGGCTTTGTTGGCAGCATTCTTCCAATTCATGTGCGCAAGCGACGTAATTTGGGGGGGCTGAACGTGCGTCCATCGTCAACTTCAAGCGGTGGGGATGGCTCACACCAGAGCAAGTAAAAAGCCTGAAAAAAGAGGGAATTGTTGAGCCAGATGTTGACAATTCCCTTTTTGATTCCTACCTTTTGACACAATTTCCAGGTCGCACACTTGACGAGTTAGACGACATGGATTTACTTCGCTTTCTTCGGGCGATGGAAGCACGTAATGTCAGTTCTCTGGAAGAAAGCCGCTATATGGTGGAAACAGGAAAAAAGAAGGGTTCAGAGATTGACAAAGAAGATTGGGATATTATTTTGGAACACAACAAAATTTGGGATGAGTACACAACTCCTAAAAGGGTGAGCGAAAATGCCTAGTATTATTCAATTAGTTTTGGACGCTAAAAACAACGCATCACCGGCGCTCAAGCAAGTGGTGGGAGATTTACAAAAACTTGACAAGAGTATAGGCACGCTCAATAAACTGGCAACCCTTGACCTTGGCTTAACTGGTTTGCAGGCTGCTTTAGGCACTATCCAACAGATAGGCCAAGCTGTTGCCGAAACTTCTCAGGCTGGCGCTGGCTTTGAACGTTTGGCAGGTAGTTTTGAAAATTTGGCGGCTTCCCAAGGCACAGTCGGTCAATCTATTTTATCTTCAATCGAAGCCGTAACTCAGGGAACCTTGTCACAGCAAACTATCATGCAGCAGGCGAACAACGCTATGCTTCTTGGAGTTGCAGACACGGCTGACGAGTTTTCCACACTTGCTAAAATTGCCGTTGATAGAGGGCGAGCGATGGGCATTTCGATGGAATACGCTTTTGAGTCCATTGTAAAGGGTGTTGGACGCCTCTCACCTCTTATTCTCGACAACCTTGGCATTGTTTTGGATGCTGATAAAACTTATGGAGAATATGCCAAGAGTATTGGAAAAACAGCCGATGCTTTAACCGACGCAGAAAAGAGGGCGGCACTTCTAAATCGCTTAAAAGAGGAAGTCTCCGACTTTGACTCGTCCTCTGTTAACGATAACGCTTCTGCTTGGGAAAGACTCTCTGCTGCAACCGATAATGCTACTGCGGCCCTTGGCAGCTTTTTGAACGAAGCCACTCCGCTGATTGATACATTAAATGGGATTTCTTCAATACTCGACTCTTTCTCTGGAAAAATTTCTTCTGACAAGGGGACAATTCTAAGGGGGCTTCAATCTGATTTAGATGGTGCAACTCAACTTTTAGAAAAATATAAGGCACAACTTCTTGATTTTGAGCGCAACGGCGAACCGAATATTTTAGAGCAACTTTTGGGCGCTGACTCAATCGGCTCTACAAAAGCACAGATTGAATTTTATGAGAAGGCAATTGAAACATTGCAGCAAAAGATTCGCCTTTTTAACGCTGAAAGTGCCGGAGCATCAAAAGATAGAGATGACCTTGGGCTTTATCAAAAAGCCTCTGCCCTGCGAGCTTTGGAGGCCGAATACGGGGAGGTTTCAGACACAATCGTTAACTGGTATGCGAAGGCGCTTGACATTTCTAAAGATGCAGCTAGGGATTCGATAAACTCGACAATCGCCCTCAAAGGCTCTTGGGAAGCTGCGGCTCCCGCAATTGCGGCGGCTGGGAATGCAGCCATTATCGCCGCCCAAAATCTACAACGGGCAACTGCCCTGGTCAACAGCACAATCGGTTCCATTGAAAGCGCCGCCATGCAAGCTTACGTAGACAGTGGATTTGATTCCAGTGTCATTGAAAGTTACAGGGCAATCAACAGCCAAGTAACCATGTTGGAAGATTCCCTTGAGGGCATGGATGAAATTGATGCAAAATTTTACATGCGTCAAGTTGCTGAGGAAGGTGCTGCCGGTTTCAAGGCTATCACTGAATACGCCAATGAATCGGGGAAAAGTATTGGTGGCGCTGCAACTAAAACAAAGCAATTAACCAAAGAATTTCAAGACCTTCAAGGTACAGTTGGAAGTATTGTAAGCAGCGCATATTCTGATATTGGGGGCGCTGACCTCTCTGAATTTTTGCCATACAAAGACCAGCCAGGGGAAGATGCAAGGCGCATTGCCTCAGTAATGGTGGAAGGTTGGGATAGTGAATGGGTTGATTATTTCAAAAACAAGTTTCCCGATTTGTTTTCTCAATACATGGGGGAAGCTGGCGGGGACATCCAAGCTGCATCAGCTTTGCTCTTGAAGGATTTCCAAGACGGCCTGCGCCCCGAACTTCTCGATAAAGATAAAATTAAAGACCTCGCAAAGCGCATGTTTTTGGCAGACCAAGAAACAAGTAAAATGGTTGATGAGATTGCTCAAGAACTCGCCAAAGAATTAAACATCACAATTGAGGAAGCTCAGGCTGCTGTTGGTGGAGCGGCTGGAATCAAGAAAAAAATCCCCACAAAAGAAGAAATCGACAAGCTTTTAGGCGAAAATAACATGACCCCAAAGTGGAAGATGGATGGGGCGAGGGAAAAGTTTGTTGAAGCTGGCAAGGCGGCTGGTCTTTTGGATGAGAACGGCTATCTTTTTGTCGATGTGGCAGTTAAGATGGGTGCAAGCGGGGCGATTGAGGGGGATTATAAGCTTCAAATTTCATCGTTTGTTTTTGAAGATAAAACAACGTTTATAAGCAATCTACAAAAAGCAGCAGCCATCAATTTACTAGTTACACCCTGGCTTCCCTCAACGTTCGCCACTGATTTTGAAACAAATGTAGCCTCCAAACTTCCTAAAACATTGGCGCTGCAAGTTTTACCCGCTGCTCTTGAATTAGAAAGATGGAACAATTTTATTACTGGAATTGAAGGTGCGGTGAACAACGTCGATTTGACGATTAACCCTTCAATGTCAACGGATACTTTTGAAGCGACTTTCGCCCCTATTCGCACGGCTTTAGCAGAAGGTTTTGTAACACAAGAAACAATTGATTTGATGGTTTTTAATCTTTCAACTGGATTGATTATGACCATTCTGCAAAATCAAGATTCTTTTACACCTACTGCCGGATTGGTTGGCGCTTTCATTGTCAATAAATTCAATGAAATGAACGTTGGCATGATGATGGCAAGCTCGCTGGCTACCCAACTTCAACAGGCGCAGAAAACTTTTGAAACATCGGCAGAAAATTCTGGAAAAGTGTGGGGCGATGCGTTTTTGAAGATGGTTCAGGCGAATGTGCCGATTGAATTGGTGCGAATTTTGTCCGAGCTTGTCACACCGCAAGTTCAGCAAAAAACAAAAGATGATAAGAGTAGAGGGGAGAGTGAAAAATAATGTCTCAATTTTTTGTGCAAGACCCAAATGAATCAATCGAATATCAAATGCTTTGGACAAGCGTTCTCCCTGATGGTGTTACTATTTTAGAGTCGGCATGGACTGGAAGCGAAGGACTTGTTATTTCAGATGAAGCCCTAGAAGGAGATTTTACTGCCGCTTTTGTCAGCGTGGAAACTCCAAACAGTGTTATTCACAAACAACTAACCATTAGCAATACCGTTACTTTAAGCAACAATGAAGTCTATGCTGATAGCATTTTTATTTTCTTCGAGGAAAAATGACCACAACATTGAACGGGCAGACTATAGCTGACCCATATGATTATCAGGCAAAATTAGAATACTTGGGGAGTCAGCGCCGCTCAGTAAACGGTACAATTCTTTTGGATTATTTCTCAAATACGCCAAAGCGCAAAATTACGCTTCAATGGCGGCTACTTTCTTCTTCTGAGCGTTCTGCGTTAATCACCCAACTAAACAATGCTGTAACGCAAGCACGAACGCTTGTAGTCCCTGATGGCGGTTCTTTTTCGGTATTTCTCGATGTTAATGGGGATGTAACGGAAACTATGATTAAAACATCAAACAGTTATCTGTATAACATTTCCGCTACATTTATAGAGGCTTAACATGGGAAGTAGAGCATTAAATTTTTCACTACTTTTAGATTGGGCTGGCGACGGTAACTTTTCTTCCGATGAAAGTAATTATTTTCTTACAGCAGATGGGAACGAAGAAATGGCAAATCCATCTGAAAGCGTTTTTGCATCCTCTGGATTTGCCAGTGAAATGAACGTTTCCGTTCTAAATCCAGGGCGTAGATTTAGCCCTTCTGCTTCTCCGCTGATTGCAAGTGGCGGTCTACGTGAATATCTCCAAAATGGAAATTTTTACGGGAAACGTATTCGCCTATATATAACGATAAGCGGTGTTCAAAGTTTATTGTTCCAGGGTGCTATAAAAGAAATTGAAGAAAATCCTCGCACCACTTCAACCGTTGGCACTGTGTCATTCCGCTGCACTACAGAAGATTCTTTTGTCATCAATCGGCGCTTAAATTCTTTGGTTGGAGATACGCAAACGTTTTTCGACACAGGAAAAGACGAAGGAGAACTGATAGCCAAAACTCTATCTTTAGCTGGCCTGACAGATGGTGTTCATTTTGTCTCTCAAGCTTATGGGGGAGCGGGGGCAAAAACAATTGATAAGGGCATGTTCACAATTCCTTGGTACTGGCTTGATGGAGACAGCCCAATTGAAGATTGTTGGAGATTAGCGGCTTCTTGTGGTGGAAGATTTTTCTTTAATCCGGCAGATGGTAAATATTATTATAAAAACGCTCAATTTCTTGGCTTTGATGTGTCTGCCACAAGTCAAGAAACCATTAGCGAAAGCAATACGGACCGCATCGAACCGATTTATAAAGATAAAGAACTTTACAAGAGTATAAAGATTACAATTCGTCCCCGCAGAATTGGTGAAAAAACTGTATTATGGGAACCAGATGAGATTATAAAAATTTTACCTGGGCAAACAATCATTTTAAGCGCAAAATTGAGCACCCCTGTCTATTCGTTCACAAAACTTGATATGATTGCCCAAAATACAGGTGGCTTTAATATTACTGAAAATTTGTCCGTATCTGCAACATATTATTCCCAATCTGTTCAATTTTCCCTTACCAACAACAGTATTTATCTTATGTTTTTAAGAAAATTTGAGTTAATTGGTAGGCCGATTGAAGGCGGCGAGCAGACAACCTTCGATGGTGTCCCGTTAAACACAAGTTTTTGGTCTGGAAGAAATGGGAAAGAGCGCAAAATTTCCGACAATCCATACATTCAAACTCTAGCTCAAGCCGAAGCTATTGGAACTCTCCTGGCCCATAGACAAGGATATTTTAATGAGGAAGTGAGTGTGGAAGGGTACAGAGGGACTAAAATTCTTCGCCCCTCTTGGCGTGTTACTGTAAACAATTCGTCACTGTCTTTTTCAAAAGATGTTATTATTACATCTGTGAAGTGGCGCTTGGACAGTGCTGGCTTCACCCAAGATTTTGATGGCATTTCGGCGGCGACAATTTATCATTATGATAACAGCGAGTATTTTGTTGTAAATACTCACAGCGGTTCGAGCGGAAAGAGGTATTTCTACTAATGAACGATTTTAATGTTGAATCACCTCCATATGTTAAAAATGGCAGCTTTTTAAGCGCCTATTTTACCAACCAACTATCATCTTTAGTGAACGGAGTTGGCGGCGTTGCTTATGGAGCTAATGTGGCACGTTGGGTGTATGGCGCTGCTACAAGTATAAATAATGATGAAAATATTTATGTTTTATCCCACCAATATCCCACATTGGTGTGTGTGTTTAGTTTTGGCAACACGGATATGCAAATTAAAGTTTGGCTATCTAAAGACGACGCATCAGTTGGAACACAGATTCACTCTCAAAGCTATACAAGCGACGGTCCTGTAACCTTGACTTTTGACTTGTCATCAAGTCCTGGCGGCTTTTATGTAGCTCAAAATGAAATATATTTTGTGAGAGTTGAATTTTCTAAAATAGGCGTTACTAGCGACATGGGGTACATATTTAACATCTATGAAACTCAAGTTGGCGCTATCACAAAACCAGCACTCGATAACATTACGAGCGCAACTGTTTTAGACGAAATATATTTTAACAAGTTGGTTAATGCTTCAAGACTGTTAAAGAGTTTTGTAAAACCACAGGCAATTCCTTTTGTGGGTATTGCTACAACAGCCTCGGCTTCACGTGACGCCACATTTTTGCGTTGGAGTTTGCGACATATTAACAGATATTTGCACGTAAATTTTAAGTCGGCGTCCAGCGGCGGTGGAGCAGATGGAGTAATTTTGTATTTGAACAATCAGCGTCTAAAAGGATGGAGCAACAACGGGAATTATTATACGGAAATTTTCGATATGCAGGCGCTTCCCAATTCTGTTCCAGAACCTACATTCGGTGCAGAGTATGAGTTGAAATTTGAATTATCAATTTCTTCTGGTCAATTTAGGTCATTTTATATGTGGGAATTGCCATATTTATAAGGAGTTAGTATGCCTTTTTCTCCTACTCAAAAAGTTGTTGAAGGCGGTTTTGTCAGCTATACAACTTTTCAAGGTATAAAAGACAATTTGTATGCAATATTTGATGCTCTAGGCTCTGACGCTGTAAATATCGGCGCTGGATTTAATGCGGAGCATAGTGTTCATAGCGGAGTTACAGAAGATTCGTGCCTTACGTTTTTTCATACGTTCCCCTACCTTATTTTTGGCTCAACGGGACAAATAATAGACCCAACAGGCGTTGGTTCACCAGTTACACTAACCGACCCCGACACTGGCTATGGAATTTATAATTTGGAAGGCATTGATTGGCTCACATACGGCATGGTATATCGTGTCGAAGGCGTCACGTGGGCAAGAGAGGTTGAAATAGTTTAATGGCAAAATTAGATGTTCAATATGTTTTAGACACACCACGTTCTTCTCGTAATGGCGGCTCCGTTGTAATAAGTGGGAGCGGAGGAAGTGGCGGTGGTGGAAGCGTAGACTTTTCGCTATATCTAAAAAGAGACGGAACTGTTCCCATGACCGGAGATTTGGATATGGGTGGTTTTAGCGTCTCCAACGTCTCTCTTTTAGACGGTGTTGATTTACCCGCTCATGTTTCAAACATTAACGCCCATCACAGCAAAGTGCATGTTCTGGCAAATCAAACAGACCTTGGCGATGACCACACAATTGTTGGCTCCATCGGCCAAGTTTTGCGTGTTTATGCAAGTAATAAAGCCCGTTTTGAAGTTCTCAATCATACAGATTTAGCAAACGTTTTGCCAGACCAGCATCATAGCCGCCAGCATGATGTTGCTTCTGCAAGCGACCATACTGCTTCTGGAACATCCATGTTCGATGTATTCGGTATTCCTGGCAGTCCAAATGTTGTTGGGTGGCTTACACCTTCTACTTCGCCAACAAGCGCCGCATTATTGCGCTCGGATAATTCGGGCGGCTTAACACTCAGAGAACTGAGAATTGGAAGCGCAACTACACTTTTTAGTGGTGGAGATGTTGGCAGCGGACCAGACATTCAATTTTACGGCTCCGGTCTTTTGGCAGCACAAAATAATCTATTTATCAACGCAGATTCCTCGGCCTCCGGCAATGGCGTAATTATATTTTCAAAAGGGACGAATACATCTTCCGCAACAGAAATGGCTCGATTTTCAAGTGCCGGAAATTTTGGCATCGGAATGTCGCCAGGAGCATCATACCGCTTGGATGTGACCGGAGATGCCCGCATTTCCTCGTCTGTTTTGTCGTCAATTTTCACCGCCACCACTAAAATTACAACACCGCTCATTGAATCGGCAAGTGGCTCCGTAACCGTAAATCCGGCTAACAATATTTTAATTGTTAATACACGACTTCGCACGGAAAACATCGACACGGCGGCAGCAAAAAGCTTAACAATTGAACCTGCGGTTTCCATTCTTTTGAATCCTGGCGACAATCGAGTTGTAGTTCAAGACGGTAAGGCTGTTCGCACAGATGTTTTTGTCTCAGGTTTTGCTGGCTCTGGTTTTCATTTAGACCAGGGCATTTTGCGTTCCGGCAAAACTACCCTTGAAATTGATGACCTGACGGTTCGTGGACGCATGAGCGTTTATGAGCTTTTGATTCG
>ERZ724522.740-NODE-740-length-19795-cov-4.018794_pt1 | contig 19795 bp, 18 predicted proteins | sample MGYA00376055_ERZ724522 | MGnify/ENA primary metagenome ERZ724522 (study PRJEB28724, sample SAMN07190884) | wastewater metagenome | isolation source: effluent of sewage treatment plant in Hong Hong | place: Hong Kong | collected 2016-03-17 ... | reverse complement strand
AAATAATTCAGAATCATTGGATGATCTTGCAATGTATCTTGGTGGAAAAGTTATGAAAGAAAAGACTGGTAGTATTGTTGATAAACTAACAGAAAAAGATTTCGTAATAGCAAACCAAGTATTTGCAGATTCACAGAAGACAATCTTTACTCCTAAGATTTCAAAAAATTCTAATGTTGATAAACTTGTAGAAACATTAAGAAAAGAATTAGAGAAAGACAAAGAAAACAAAGTAATTAAAAAAAGAATAGCAAGCTTAACTTCTGGTACAACAACGGTTAAAGTTGGAGGTTCAACAGAAATGGAGATTAATGAAAAAATATACCGTTATGAAGATGCAATCAACGCTACCAGAGCGGCTGTACGAGATGGTTATCTTATTGGTGGTGGTGTTACTTTGCTTAGATCTTATGCAGACGAAGACCACCCTGAAGAGATGCGAGGACTCGTTCGTAAATTTACAGAATCAAGTCTTAGACAAATCGCAGAAAACTGCGGGAAGCACAAAGATTTCGTTGTAAAAATGGTTAAAGCAAACAAATCAAATTCGTTTGGATATAACGCGCTTAAAGATACTTATGAAGATCTTTTAAAGGCTGGCGTTGTAGACCCTTATAAGGTAACAGAAATGGCAATTAGGAACTCTATCTCTGTTGCAAACGTAATATTATCAAGCAAGTTCCTTATTGTAAATAAAATAGAAAAAGATGACAAATAATGAATCAATGGGTATGATGACTGCCCCACAACAATTACGAGATGAAGTACTAGAAGCAAAGAAGAAAGTGGTTTCTGAGCAGATTGAAAAAATACTCAAAGAAAACGGTCTAGCGATTATGCCATTTATCCATCGAACAAATTCAGCAGACATTGCACAGGTTGCACTAGTTGTTTATAATAGTCCTAAAGAAACATCTGAATAATATGAAAATAAAGACACCAGATCCACTAGACTTTAATTATCTGTATGATCATATTCTAGTAGAACCAATGTCTTTGGATGGAATTGATGAAGATGGTTTAGTAAGACCAAGAGGATACGATGATAAACCAGAACTAGGAATTGTTATGAGAATAGGTGAAGGTAGAATCTTTGATGATGGAACAGTTGTTCCGCTTAAAGTCAAAGAAGGTGATATCGTTTACTTTAATAAATATAGTTCTGTAAAAGTTCGTATCAACACTAAAGATTATTTAATCATTAGAGAAGATGATATCCAAGGATACAAACGTGGAAAATAACCACGAATCTGGATACCTAATTGTAAGAGAACAGTATCCAATGCATACAGAATATGTTTGTATGTGTACATATTTTCTTCAGAAACCATGTGATATAGAAATTATAAGACAATTATTTAATAAATATGTCAATATGAAAAATCACATTGGAGAAGACGAAGAAGAAATGATAACACATATATTCAAATTAACTCAGGTTAAAAACATGGAATTTGATCCTAGACGCTACGGTAGATAGGCTCTGGTTGTTCCAAAATTGACCTAGGTTAAACGAAAAGCCGCCAGACGGGGTATACCCTATCTAGCGGTTTTTTCATGCCTTAAAATCGATTATTCTACAACTTTAGATGTTTTAGATATAAGTGGTTTTTCTAGCTTATAGATTACTCCAGCGCTATCTAACATATCTTGTAGCTCCTTAACTCTCTTTTTGTTTTCTTGCGCAACAGCACGTTCATAATCATATTCAATTTTATCGATACCAAATAATCCTCTCAACACCTGATCAACAGCATCTTCCTCACCCCACTTGTTAATTTCTGTAAACAATCTATTAAATGCACGTGATCCAATAGGAATGTTTGACATTGCATAATAGACTTCTGGATTAAGTGTTGTATGTATAGTACCAGACTTACCAGTTTTCGGATCCTTCCATTCAATCTTCGTATATCCAGCTATATCTTTTATGAACTGTGGTGCATTTTGAATCAAAGAAGCGTTTGTTAGATTTGATATCTTCTCATTTCTAAAGAATGAATAACCAGACAACATTTCAACAGGTAGTTTAACAAACGGGTTAACAGATCCAAGTAATTGATTAGGTTGTAGATAAGATATCATTCCTTCCAATGGAGTACCAAAGTCAGTATAAATATAAACAGTACCATTTTTTGTAACTTTTGCTGTAAATCTTGACTTCATATAATTAGGAAGTCTTTTGTACTCTTCAGCGGTTAATGGTTGCCCATTTGATGTTGAATTAGACAAACCTTTAATAAGATGAACCTGTTGTGTTATCTTTCCAGGGTCTGTTAATAGAACTTTAGATTGAAGCTCTATTGCTTTACGGGTCCATGTATAGAATGGAATAAGTCTTTTAAGATAGTTTTTTTCAAAGTTTGAAAGATTATTATAATCAAACAAAAACATTTTAGTTCTATCTGCAGCTAAGAATATATCACCAGTTTTTTCAAGATTGTCAATGAAGTTAATTATACGAGAGTAGTCTTCTATTGTTGAACCAAACTTTTTACCTTGCTGATATAGATTGTTATTTAGATTAAATGGATTTACCCAATCATTTAATTCTTTCTTAACTTTAGCGGCTGCATACTTACCACCCGTCTTACCTTCCAATTGCCACAATCTTTCTGGTATTTCTTCCATCCCCTCACGTGTTATGTTTACAGGAAGATCAACCCTAAAGTCAAAAGCATTTGTAAATGCAACGCGTTCTTTTTGCATAAGATCAATAAGTTGACCAACCTTCCATTGATATCCAGACTTATCAACAAAGAATGGTTTAGCAAGTTCTTTACTTAAATCGGAATAAGCTTTTGTATCCCCATTGATTATTTTACGTCTTAGTTTTTCTACTGTGCTATAATGAGACATTAGTTTTGCTGTTGTAACATTTTTCTTAGGATCAAATACAGCAACACCCATATTCATATAAGATAGAAACACATTAGACAAAGCATTTCTTCCATGGAAGTCTGGGAATATTGAAGTAGAAGAAGCCTTAAAGAGATTTGTTAACTTATCAAAAGACTTAACAACCAAATTAATATCATCATCAACAGTAACTCCTTTAATCATATTTTCTATATGAGCAGCAACATGAGGATGAAATACTAGCGGTTCTCCACCTTTTCCAGTTAAGTAAGTAGAAAGATTTACAGGAGATTCTTTCATTACAGAAATGTTGACTTCTCTAAAAGATGGTGGAGCTTGAGATGCTAATCTTCCAAATCTTTCAGCCATTTCACCAAGACCAACACGCATCATTGTTGCCTTAACAGTATTTTGTGAAGCATACAACATCAGGTTTAGAGAATTTGTTTCATAGTTAAAACCATTAGCATTTAATTCTGCAATCTGAGGTCTTGTTGCTCTAAATATTTCTCCTTGTTTTGAACGATACATTTTACCATCCATCATAGCTAAGTCACCAAGTTCGTCAGCTTGTTTCATTAGAGCAAGTTTCTTTTCAGATAGTTCCAACATAAATCTATTAATCTTATTGTCTCTTCCTACAATAGAGTTTAATATATGCTTTACTCCTACTGGATTCTGTTCGAACTCAACTACAAGATCATTCATATACTTACTCATAGCATCCATGTCTAGAGAGTTTTTTAATAGGTTGTCCTGAGTCTCTTTTTTAAGTGTTTCAAGTTCTTTAAGAATTCTATCAAGTTCTTTTTTCTCAGCCTCTAATGTTTCATCAACAGATCCAACAACACCAGAAGCTGTTTTCCCTTTTGGTTTCTTGAATATATTACCGCTATTTTTGACGTAGTCATTTATCGCTTTGACTGTTTCTGGAAGTGGCTCACCAATATTGTCAATCTCTTTTTTCATTGCGTCAACAAGAATCGCACGAATCATATTTCCTTGCTCTGTCGCTCCTCTAGTAACGATTCCCTCTACTTTATTTTTTGCAGCCTCAATTTCTTTGATTCTATTTGTCTTCATTTTCTGTATATCAACTTTTGGTATACTGTCCTTGAATACACGAATAGCAGACTCTATATCATCAGCCCTGCCTTTAGGGAATGACTTGTAAACCATTTCTTTGAACTTATCTAATGTTTTCTTAGAGAAGAATTTCTCTACCTCTGCGTTAAGTTCAAGAACTTCTTTCTGTAGATCTCCGATCTTGATATCATATTTCTTGTCCAACTCTTCGATTGTTTCTTTTGTAGCTGTAAGTTGTCTAGCTGGGTCATATCTTTCTAGACGATGATATTCTGCTGTACCATATTTAACTGCATCTGGATCTGTAAGTGATTCAAACTTCAAAACCTCTGCTTGTTTTGCAGATTTCAATTCTGTACTAAGACGATGACCAAAAACATTATTCTTTGCCTGCTCAACAGCCTCACGATTAAAGTGAAGCATATAGTTTTCTCTCTCGCCAACCTTAATTCCAGCATCCCAAGCTTCTTTTAGATTGCGTTTGTTTATTCCAATTATTTGTTTCATCACATTTGTGAATCTTTCTGGAACAACTTTAGGATCTGCATCAAGTCCATGTAGAGCATTCCACATCTCAGATAGTTTTTTATCTGTAGGTCTTAATCCAGACTCAATAGCAGCTGTTAGCAATTCAGCTTCTTGCCTTGTTATATTATTGTCGTTAAATAGATTTGTTATTTCTTTTACAGCCGCAGTTCCTTTTGTATAATAGTAATCTTGTAGTTTTTGCAAATATTCAGATGCTTCTTTACCTTGGATAGATGTCTCACCGTTAACAGACGCTGGATTAAATACCCTATTAACAACATTACGCACTGGTTCTGTTACATTGTCAAGATACTTAATACCAGGAAGAAGTTTCATTGTAGATTCAATTCTTTGAGATGATAGGAGGGTTTTTCCCATGAACTTTAAACCACCTTTATCAATCAATGTTTCAGCAAGCTGTGGCTTCATTTTTATAAGTTGAGATATTTGCTTAAGAGCATACTCAGTATCGAGTGCAGCATTATATGTTAGTTTAGCAATAGCATCATCTAATTGTCCAGCTTCTTTCATTGCTTTTGTTTTTACAATAGCCTCATCAATATTCATTGTTGGAACACCTTTAGCATCTGCTGATTTATCGACAAGATTTTTTGCATAATCCTTAATGAAATCATTTTCACGACCTTCACGAATAGCTCTCATGTTTTCAAAGAGCATGTCTTGACCTTCTTTTGACAACGTAGAAACAGTAAAAATATCAGTTTCTTTTAAGCCTCTTTCATCTGCAAGTTCAAGAACTCTTTTATAGATAAAATCATCTTTCTCTTTACCAATAAGTTTTGCTAGAGTAGCTTCATCATTTGCAAGAGTAACAAGTTCCTCACCAGTTTTTGTAAATGTTTTAATTTTAGAGAAAGCACCAGCACCAAAAGTAAGGTATGTTGTTGGATCTGCCAAAATATCTGATGCAATTCTCAAAACAGTAACAACACCCTTTGCTACAGTTTTTTCTGTTTGTGAACCACCATATGTTAAGTTACGTTCAAATTGCTTATCAAAGATAAGTTTACCAATACCCATATCCTTTTCTTTAACTTCAGAAAAAGACATTGGTTTGTCTGTAAATTGTGTCGCTGCAGATGTTACAACGTCAATAGGAAGACTTAAAACATCTTCAACAAAGAAGTTAAAAGTGTTCTTAAATCCGTCTCCAATTGTAGACAAAATACCTGTTTTTTTACCAGTTAATTCGTCAGCGCGATCTGCGATAGCACCTCCTTTCATTTGAGCAAGCGCATATAATTGCTCCTCATTATTTAAGTCAATGCCACCAGCGCTAAAACTTGCTGATGCTTGATACATATTATTTATTTAGAAAACCTCCGCTTTTAAATATCCCAGATCCACTAAAAGGCTGAGTTGATGAACTAGATCTTGTGTTTGAGAAGAAATCACCCATATAAGATTTAGATTGTGCCGATTGTTCTGATACGCTCTTACCAAGAACCTTAAGATAATCTGTCATTTTAGGTTGTGACTTCTGATGTTCCATAATAACTTTAGTAGCAGCTTGTGCAGCTTCTGTTACTTTTTTGTTAACAGCAACTTGGCTAATTGCTCCATAGTTTTTTGTTATATCTGTTACAACAGTTTCTTCATCTTCTCCAGCAAGAATACGACTATATACAATATCATAAACTTGATCCTCTTGTTTACTAATCGCAGAATTACGAACAGCACCAACAAGATCTGGATTTTTTTGATTCATTGTTGAAAATTCAGCCCAATTACCAGCAGCCCAGTCAATGTAATAAGGCATATATTTAGGATCAGGAATACCACCATTAGATATATCTGATCTTGCTTTTGCTGCTTGTGCGTTAGCTTGAGCAATTTCAGCAGTCATTTTAGCTAGTTTAAGTTTTTGTTCTTGTGACGCAAAAGGAGCCGCTTTAGATACGATAGTATCAATAGTATCATTTTCATTAACAGGAATTCCATACTCAAGAGCAATTGACGCGACGGCTTGCTTTTCTTGTGTTAGCATTTGACGTTGAGCGCGAGCTTCTTGCTGACGAGCTAAGCCAAAATTACCAGCAGATAGAAGATTTTGGAAGGTCTGCTGCATTCCTTGTATCTTCATTTCCTGCGTCTTAAGAATAAGTTCAGATGTTTTGGCTGCTGCCTGAGCGTCGCCCTGAAGAATAAGTTCTTCTTTACGTTGCATTAAATCTTTAATAGATTTATCAGCCTCAGCAGCCATAGCACGATATGCAACATCTGCTGTTTGAACACCAGCACCACGTTCACGAGTAGCTGTCAATACCTGATTATTTTGTTCTTCCAAATAAGATCTTTCTCTTCCATAAGAAGATTCAATTGCGGACTTACTTGCTTCATTCCCAGCTTTTACATTTTCAATTGCTTTTGCAATGCTAGATTCCATGTTTGATGTAGCAGATGAAATCAAATCAGATTGGTTTAGTAACCTATCTTGAAGTGTATTCATAAATACATCCTGATTGTTTGTTGGTAATGTTTCCATAATTATTTACGTCTAAAATTAATTCCTGATACTTTAAATGATTTTGTTTCCCTTTGTCTTGAAGACGGGAAAATATCTTTAGCTTCTTTTAATCTTTGGTCTGCAGAATCAAACTGTTGATTTGCTTCCCCAAATAAACGAGCGTCTTGTAAGAGTATTCCAGATGCATAATGTGTTATTGCATATTTAAGATTGTCATATTGCCCAGAGAAATAAGGAACATCTGTTCCAGCAGAGAATAGAGCGATACCAGTTCCAGATGTGTTAAAGCCAACATTAGCGCTTAGATAATGAAATGTTAAAACTTCTGGTCTAGCAAATCTTAGAAAGTCTATTCTATAATCTGTTTGATCAGCTTGAGATGCTGTATAATTAAAATCAATAGCAACATAATTGATATCTGAAGAATCTGGTGTTCCAGTAACGGTTGTTGATGGTGACCAGTCAACCTTAACTTCGTTCCACCCAACAGTCCATGATGTTGGATCAATTGGAGAAGATACAGTTGCTGACCAATAATTAGATGCGTCTGTTCCCCAATAAAGAGTTACAGAAGAAAAGTAAGTAACAGCTGGGAGATAGACTTTTAATATTCCAGAACTAAGTCCTTCGATCGAAGACATATCTATTGAATCTAAATCTTCAGCATATATACGGGCTCTATTGTTTCCAGACTGAGAAACATCAATATCAAAATTGAGGCATCCGTTTCCTTCGATAGCACCATACTGGTCTAATGTTAGGTTAGTTGCATCTGATGATGAAGTGTCTGCGGTCCACGTCCCGCCGTCTGTAAGGGATTCAAAACTAGATATTTTAAGTGCTGGATATTTAGATGTTGTGTTTATTCCAACAAATGACTTTTTGTCATAACGTTCAATTGTATATGCATCCTCAGAAGATCCATTTGAAATGTCTTCAGCAAGTCTTTTACTATCTTTAAATGTGAATACTCTAGAATTATCACCAACAAGACGACGCATATCAGATGCCATAAGCAGATCTGAAATAATTGTTGTCGTATTGTAATAATTAATTGTATCTAAAAAGTTTACCTTATAAGTAAAGTTCTGAAGTTCAGATTGGTGTTTTCCTTGAAGCCAAACACACGCTTCTGTTAAAGCGTCATAACGATCATTTGTAGAAAACCTATTTGTTGATGTATCCCCTGTGTGTCTGTCGAGGATAGTTATCATTTGAGAAATTGTTACAGCCATAAGATATAAGAATTATAACACGTAATGTAATATATGTCTAGATTACTTTTTTGTTTCAGTTGGTTCATAATTAAGTATCGCATATGAAGGACATGCGTCAAAACTTGTAACTGTAACACCACTATTTTGTGTTGTTGAATAATCTATGCTAATTTGAATATTGTTGACAAACTGTTTATTAATTGGTATTCTAATATATCCATTACGAATATCAGAACGTGTTATATTATATGTTCCAAAAGCTGTTGCTGATTGATTTAAATATACTTTTATTGATGCACAGATTGATGTTCCATCACCAGAATCTGACGTTGTAGATGTAAGTAAATAAACAAACATATCTTCAACATTTGATTGTACTGACAATGCAATATTTTTTGTATATATTTCACTTGAGTATGGAGCACCAGACGTATACGCGCCAGGTATACTTCCATAATAATTAACTAAAAACTTTTGAGTTTTATTGTACGAAGAACTATTGTTAATATATGACATAAACAAACAATCAGTTCCTGTTGCAACTTCTGTAGATCCATTAGCAAAATAACAATATCCAACAGATGTTATTGTTCCATTAGTTAACTTGCCAACTTTATAAATACCATTTCCAGCACCAGCTGTATATCTTCCGTGTGCATAAACATTTAAATCATTACCCAACCAAAATGTTGCATACTCTGAAATTGTTACACCATCATGTGTTGTAGGAGAAGCTGACAGATCAAGTTCAAAGATTACCTCAAAAGAAGAACCAGTAAATTCTCTTATCTGGAATTGTGTTGATGCGCCAATTGTCATTGCTCTTAACTTTCCATCGTGAGCAACATAAATACGTCTTATTTCTTTAACACCATAAATAGGAATAAAGTCTCTTGTAGAAACAGCTGTTGAAACTCTATCCCAGACAAAAACACCAGCTTGTCTACTAAACCTAGACACTGTTTGTGAATAATTATATGGATTTGCTTCGTCTTGAACAGCAATATAATTTAAGTTCTTCCAGTCTACTGCATCTACGATACGATAAGTATCTGCAAACGTCAACACATTAGCAGTTATTGTTCCTGCTGTTCCACCAGCGGTTGTGCCGTCTACTTTATGTACTTTATTTTTATCATAAATATACATAAAATTGTTTGATGCAACCCTCATAAAAGCTCCAGCGCTTGTAAACGTTCCAGAACCAGTAACTGTACCAGTATATAGGTTTGCGTTTGATCCACCGTTAGACCAGTCATATTGAAAATATGTACCATCAGTAACACCAACATAGCCATTAGAACCATCAATGGAACTGTAGAATATCTTACGTGATCCATTTAATTGGTATACCTCAAAGTCAATTATATTGTCTGGTGTTCCAGTTGTTATGTCTGCAGAATATGTCGTAGAGTCAAGACCAGACCAATATGTTATATGACCATCTGTTGAACCAGATAAAAACTTATCAGAAACAGGATCATAAATACATGTCTTATGAATTACGGAGTTGTTTGCCAACGTTAAATCTTTTCTCGCTGTTCTTGCTGGTGTTAAATATCCAGGATGTGAGAATGGGTTATAAATACCATCAACCATTTGTGATTCACCACCAAAATAAACATGCTGTTTAAGATGCTTGTGAAATCCATTTATTAATCCACCAGAACCAGAAAGATTGATTTTAAATTGTAACATATTTAGATAAAATAATTCATAAAAGACCCAGAAGATTCAAATACAGGAGATATTGGCATTGCAATTATTGACATAAAAGTTGATCCGCTTGATCTCTGATTTTCTAGAGTAATAGAACCTGGTGTACCAACAACATTTGTAGATCTGTGAATTGCAGAAGATCTTGTAAAAATACTATCATGACCAGTTATTTTTGTTGTGTTAGAACCAGCAACCATTGTTCCAGAAGAACCCATCGCAAATAATAACATGTAAGAATTATAAGCTGTTGTAGCGTGTCCTAAATCTAACGCACTAACTTGAGTATTTATTGTACCATTATTTGAGTATCTCGTCAAATAATCGTGTGGTTGAGTAGACGCCATACCAGTAAATGTAACAACAGAACATGTGTCTTGACCCGACAGTGTTGTTGCTAATGTATTAGATCCAGACGATGGATTAGATAAATACCATACTTTTATTTTCTGTTGATTACCATCATGAATTGCTGGTTCAAAATCAATTATTTTTGTTAAACTAGAACTATTATATGTTACAGCGGTTACTACCTCTGATGTTAAAACATACATCTGCGAACCAGCAGCAGTTGTATAAGAAAAAGATGAAGAACCAGTTGAATCAACCATTGTTCCATAACTGTTATCTACTGATATTGCCATATTAAGATTCTTGTAAAGCCATTAATACATCCCATTTAGAATCACCATTATTCCAAACACAACCAATAACATTATATTTATTTATTACAGTTGTAGATGGCAAAGTTGTTCCTATAACACGAAATACACTATTCCATGTTAATGTTCTTGCTGTTCCATTATCTTTAATTGTTATTAACAATGGCTGCCCATCATATACAGTACCACTTGGAGAATTTATTGTCAAGTTTGCTGCAAGTGCTGTAATTCTATATACATCATATGTATCAGCAGCAATGGTTAAAGATGATGCAGAAGATGTTGTACCAACACGTCTTTTAATTGTTTTGTTTTCCAATACAGCAACAGCGCTATTTTTAGTAGCGTCTGATGTGTTATCAACATCTCCAAGCCCTAGAGAATCTGCAGTAACTGTTGATGAAGAAGAATAATCAAAAATCATTTTCTGCGTATTTGGATCGAGAGGATATTTTAATTGTTCCTTGTTCCAATCTTCCAATTTGGTAGAAAGTTCTTTTATTAGAGATTCTTGTTGTTCTATTTTTAATTGTAATTCTTCATTACTTAGCATATAATTCATTTAATTTAGCAATAGTCTTCAAGCCTACACGTACCATTTTTAAATCCTTTATATCTTTAAAATCGTTTATTCCATGCTTTAATTGCCATTTAATTAACGCCTGTGCTGTTATGCTTCCAAAATAACCAAGTTTAATGGTAGGATCTGCTGGGAAAAAACCTTCGTATCTAAGTATCTCTTGTAGTTTTGCAACAGCTGTTCCTTTCTGACCAAAATTAATTGGAGCTTGAAATTCGTGAATTGGTTTATTTGATATTGATTGCTCTTCTGTACTTAAATCAATTGTGTAACCAACAACAGAAACTCTTGATTTAATAAATTCTTCATCAAGGAAACGAAGACCATTTGCGCCAAAACTTGAACCCCATGAATCTTGAACAACAATAACTTTTTTACCATTTAACAAACCAAAACCTATTGCTGGAACATAATGATTTATGTTAAAACCAGATATTTGAGATGGATACAACACCTTTGGCTCAGATGTCCATTCGTCTATCATACACCTTAAAAGAAAAATTGGTGTGTGTCCTTTATTTATTATATCTGCAACCGTGTTTATGTCTTTATCTGAATATAGATAATTTTTCGCACGATATTTTTTTGCATCTTCTTTTTGACTGTCTGAAAATGTTATTGAATTTATTTGTTGTTCTGATAAATTATCTGAAGATAATGCTTCATCTAATATAGAACCATAATTTTTCATTATGTCAAACAGATTAAACATTGCCATACCTTCTCTTGTTTTATCAGATCTTAAATTATAAATAAAAGCTGGTGAAAGATTTACATATTTACCATTGTCAAACTCTTCGTTTCTTCCTAAGGCAACACATGCTGAAAAAGCACCACATGCACCTGACCCATCTTGATTACGAATTGTGTATTTAGGAATTTTAGAAACTTCTTTCCATTCAACAGGTGATGACATGCCAAACAATTCTTCATGTTTCCAGTCAAGTTTTTGTAATTCATCTATTCTTGTATCTTCAATTGCTCCGTTATAATTCATATTAGTATATTGCTATTTTAGGAACAAAAACTGCTGTTGTAAAAGGATAAGCAAGACCGCTACCGCTGTTATATAGCTGAGTTATCTCTGTACCAGATAATACACGTAACCAGACTCCAACCTCATCTACAGTCGACCTACCATACCCACCACCAGCATAAGATTCTCCAATTCTAAAAGAATCGTCTGCATAACTTGCTGTGCTCATTGTTGTTGTTCCTTGTGATGTTCCATTCAAAAACAGTTCCCAAGTTGTTCCGTTCTGGGTTACAACACAATGGTACCAAGTTCCAGTAGAAAGTGTACTAGTTGTAACTTCATTACCACTAGCAAACATGTGTATTTTAGAATCAGAACCTGTATAAAGAATAAAACGTCTATTAGCTGAACCAGACCCAGCAGTTGTTGTTGTATTATCTAGTACATACCCATCTACAGCGAAAGATGAACAGTTTACCCAACAAGAAAACGTTCTTGTTCCACCGCCAGCAAAACTAAGATTGCCGTTGTAGTCAAGATTTTTACCAGCAGTATTATCAAATACAGCTCCATTGTTTATTTTTCCTGTTGAGTAAGCAGTTGTTCCATTATTTGTAAGCGTATACCCACTTCCTGTTGCGTCAGAAGCATTGCCAGATGACTCATCTAGTTTATAGTATGCTACAGCCCCATAAAGTGAAGGAGAATCTGTTAATGGGTACGCATTTCCTCTTCCAGAATTATAAAGTTGAGACACTTCATCTCCTGTAAGTTCTTTATTCCAAATTCCAATTTCATCAAGAGCGCCATTGAACCACTCTGTTGGTGAACCTGCTCCACCATAACCAACAGTTGCAATATCTGTGTTCCAAGACAAGTTACTTGCTGCTGTTGTTGTTCCAGACGCTAAACCATCTACATAATATTTGCCAGCAGTCCCATTTCTTGTAAAAACAATATGATGCCAGTTGCCATCGTTGACAGCTTTTGTTGCTGTAACACCTGCTGGAAATTGAAAAGCAGACCCGTTATAATCCCAAAAGTATATTTTCCCATCTGTTAAAATACCTAGCTTACAAATTCCATTACCTGTTAATGTTGCTCTTTTAGTCCATAACGGTGAATCTGTAGTAGTTGTAGTTTTAATCCACATTCCAATACTAAAATCTCCTGTTCCAGAAAAAGTAGAACCAAAAGTAATCTTACTAGAAGTTCCATTAAAACCAGCTCCTTGTACTAATTTACCATTACCTGTTGAGTAAGTTATATTTGCATCTGTTCCATTATTTGAAGCGACAGAGTCATTTGAATTGCTATCTAGTTTCCAGTATCCATTTATTGATGTACTTAATGCCATACTACGGTAATTGGAAAGTTAAGAGAACCTGTAAACCTTTTGCACCAGTTCCTGCACCGTCAATGTCGATAAATATCATATCTCCTGTCTGCACGTCATCGTTTGATGTGTTAATAACTGCTGCGGTTGCTGCGTCAGCACTTTCAAATTCACTCGCATCAATTGTAAGAGCGGTTGAAAGCATATCAGCTGTCGTTCGTGCTGTTGCTGAAGATCTGCGGGAGCGTCGTATCTGTACGTTAGGAGCACCAGAAGATGATACTGTTGAAAGATAACCCTTAACAGCAACAAGATTCATTCCGTTTAGAGTGGTGTCTACTGGGAATACGGCTTTACCGTCTCCTGTCGTAATTGCATCTCCATTAGGATCTGACACAAGAATACTTACTGTTCTTTTACCAAACTCTGACCCAGCAAGCCCGTCTGGAGAAACCGCTAGTGTTGCGTCTGTTCCTGTTGTTGTCTCTGCCGCTGTTGCAATTTCAATAACACCAGTTTGCGTATCTGAAGCTGTTCTATTTGCTGTAATAATATTGTTTCCTTCTATTGCTGCAACACCTGCTGATACTCTTGTAATGCTTGTATCTGAAGCGTGTCCTACTTCTAATTGAGATACAGAGAAAGCCTGTGATGTAGAACCAGCTAGTGATGCCTTTGTGTCAGCATATGTTTTAACAGCGTTCTGTGTAGGATATAGAGTATCTGATGTGCCAAGCGACGTGCTTGTAGACTTATTATCAACATCTTCTGGAACGTATGAAATATTAGCATTTAAAATGTTCCAGTTGCTTGCTGTCTGTCCAGGTGTATCTATGCTAGCGATAAGTGAATCACCAACCTGCACTGCAGTGCCATCAATTGTTCCTACAACAGATACAATCCACATATCGCCTTTCATTACTGCCCCTGCTGTACCTGAACCACCAGATGATGGATACACGTTCCCTGATGCGTTGTAACCACCACGATAGTCGAGAAGCCCTGCAACCATAGTATCTACATACGTCTTAGTAGCTTTCTGTGTTGCAATATTGCTATCAGAGTTAGCAGCAAGTGTTCCATCAGTATCAAGAGTCCTTTGTGACCATGTGTCAGTTCCTGTTCTTATAGGGATACCAGTACTAGAAAGACCCTCAAGAGCGGCCAAGTCGTTAGCCAAAGCAAAAGTAGGGTTACCAGCAACGCCTGAACCATTAGTAATAGTAAGACCAGCTGCTGGATAACTTAAATCTCTTACTGCCCAAGTTCCTGCACCTGTTCTTACTGCAATACCTGTTGTAGCTAGTCCTGCAATAGCTGTTAAATCTGCATCACTATCTTGTTTAGCAGAAATAGAAGAGTTTATAGCTGATATGGTTGTCCCGCCATCTTTAATAATTTTACCAGTAGTGCCATCAAAAACTGCAATGTTGTCGTTTGTAGAAGAAACTGGTCCTACAACATCACCAGATCCAGACCCGCCAGAGGCATTAAGAGTAGTTCCAGTAATAGAAAGATTTGTACCTAATTGAAGGTATTGATATGAGTTTGCTGATTCATCCCAAAACAAAATACGATCAGCGCCTGGATCGCCTAATGCATACAAATTTTGAACAAGCAATGCTTCTGCATCGGTTAGTTCATCTAAACCTCCTATACCTGGGTTTTGTGTTGAGAAGAATGACATAAGATAAATATATTATAACACAAATTATGTATTATGGCAAACTATAGTTGTGCAGCAGAAATTGCTTTTATTTGTTTAATTATTTTACCAGCAGTACCAGATGTATTATAACCAGAAAGGTCTGTTGTCCACGGATCACCAGCACTTCCAGCTCCGTTTAGTTTGTTGCCCATTGTGCCAGATACGTTATATTCAGATGCTAAAGCTGACCATACAGCAGCAACAATTTGGTCTACAGTTGCTTGTGATTCATTGACATATATTTCAATAACCATCTGTCCTGTACCTTGTGGTGATGCTGTTAAAGTCCCAACTCCTTCCATTACGACAGTAAGACCTGCAGTTGCTCCGAGCGCTCCAGTAAGTAATCCTTCTCCAGCCATTGCAACAATAGCTTCAATAAGACCACCTCCAAGAGCTATAAGGTCTCCACTACCAGACATCTCTACAGTGAGACCAGCAAGAAGACCTCCAGTTACCTCAAGTAATCCAGATCCATCCATTGTTACTATACCAGCAAGACCCGAAACACCTTCTGAAGACAAAGAGCCAGAACCATTGAGGTTACTGGTTGTAATTGATCCAATATCATACGGCATCATCCAAGAATTAGGATGGAGATACCCTTCTGGTAATGCAGTTGTTGATGGTAAACCTTCTAACGTTTCTGGATAGTATCGTTGACGTAGTTGTCCTATCTGCCCCATAGCATTACGGCAATTACTAACTTGTGTACCTCCAATAAACGTAGCAGGATTTTTAAGTATTACGCTGTAGTTGCCAAGTAGTGCCATTTAGTTGTAGATGAAATCTAAGTGTCCACTAAATGCTGAGTTTGCTGGAGTTGCTGCTCCACTTCCAATTACAAAGTAAAGTGCAGCTCCATCATAAATACGAGGCAGTGAAGGAAGTTGGTTTAAGAAGTCACGTTCTGCTGCTACACCTAGAGTTGTTACAGGGAAACGGGCAAGTTCTTTGTAGAGGGCTACTGTGTAAGAACCTGAAACATAAGATGTAGAGTTTGTAATAGTATCAATTTGAGCAATACCTGAATCTCCTGATTGTCTAGGGACTGCGTAATTATATTTTCCTGCTCCTGTTGCTCCAGTGTAAATAATATGAGAGTTAGAAGCTGCTGTCTTTCCAACAGGAAGAACAGTTGGGGTTGCTCTTGAACCAGTTTGTGAACTATTTGTGTATCCAATAGAAAGGTTAGGCGTTGCTGCACCGAGTGCTGTAGCTGCAGGGTTAAAGAACATCGCATTAAGTCCAGCACCATTAGTATAGCGAGGAAGTAGCCAAGTAACAGTATGTGTCCCTGTTCCTGCATCTGTGATGTCGATTGCTGTTCCAGCAACTGCGTTAGCATATGATGTTGCAAGTTTGAATGTAGTGTCTGATACTTTTATTACATAGTAGTCAGTCGCTGTTGCAAGACCACCAGGAAGAGTTGTGGTGGTTGTCAAACGAACACGAGTACCAGTGAGAATGTTTGATGGTATGTTTGCTGTCGATGTCCATGTACACACGTCAGTTCCAGCGTCTGCTGTGAATGTGTCTGATTGCCCAAGTGTATTTGTTGTTGATTGTGCTGTTGTTGTTGTAACAGTGGTAACACGATAGAAACCAACCACGTCGATGAGAGTAACTACTGTAGGTTGTGCTGTTGCCGCAGCAGATACAGCTGAACCGTTGATAAGATACTTATAATACGTTGGTTGTACGTTGCCCCCGTGAGGAATACTTGCTGCGTTTGTTGTTGTGTCTTTTACTGCTTGGAAAGTAAGGTTTGTTCCAGCATCGAAGATTGCATCAGGTCCTGGGTTACCGTTACCACGAAATAGTGTGTGCCATTCATTGGCAACCGCCGCAGCTGTTGGGTTCATGTTTTTTGACCAATCAGCTCTCCATACCTGCCCGTTTGTCTGTGCTTGAATTATTTGATTTTGACTTGTGAATCCTGCCATAAATTTAATGTTAATTGTTAATCGACTATGTCCATATAGTCTTAATATCTCCCATTAGCGCTGTTGCCGCCAATGTTCCTTGTGGTAAACAGATAAAACTAAGATACGCATCATCATAAATACGTGGGATTACTCCTGATTCAAGAAAGTAGTCTTTTTCTGCTGGAGCTGTGATTTCACGAATAACAGATGTACCAAGAGGTTTGACAAGTATAAGAGTCATAAGACCAACATCAGCATCAAGCATTACTACAGAATCAATAGAACGCACACCAGAGTCCCCATCTTGTAGCCCAAGAAATGGATTAGCTGAGACATTAGTGTTTTGACCGTTGTTTTGCAATGTTCCAAGTGCTGCTGAGTTATTTTGATACGCTATCTGAGATGTTCGTCCAGATACTCCGTCTGAGTTTGTATATGTGAAGTAAAAACGTGCTCCACCTGTTCTACCAGCTACAGATACCGCAATCACTTGTACTCCTTTACCGTCTGTATATCTTGGAAGAGTAACTGTGTTATCCATAATTTGCTCGTCTAACACTGAGTCATCAATTGACGGATAATAAAGTAAGTAGTCGCAGAGAATCATCGTTAGTGGTAGAGCAGTTGCCACTGTTGCTATACCAGTTGTTAAACGTAAGTATTTTTCTGAAGGAGAAACACCTCCACCATGTTCTAGTCCTCCATCAGAAGAATAACTCACAGCTTTTGCAATTGCTGGCGGAGCGTCAAACCAGTATTTAGGTACTGGTCGTCCAGGAGACATTGATAGATCAAACCACAGACCAGCAGTGGTTACCTGTGACGGAGTTTTGCGCCAAGTGTATCTGCGCTCCTTTCCGTCAAGTTCAGCCTGTACTAGTTGTTCAACATTTTGAATCATTTTGTAATTGTGATCTTTATTTTTGTTGGAGTTTTACCAACATTCATTCCACCACTACCAGCCATCCCAACGTCCATGCCCACCATAATTGGCACATCTTTTGGATAGTTGCCAGATTCATAATCTGCTTGAGAGACGATAATTGGTTCCATATTAGTCTTCGGTTATAGTAATACCAGTTCCTGCTGCAAAGAATGGTGTTATCTGGTTAGCAACAGCAAGAGAACTTGAAAGGGCACCTGAATAAAGAATCTTACTAGCACCTGATGATGCTGTGGTAATTGAAGCATGTGTGATTGTTGCTCCAGTTGCTCCACACTGTGGAAAAGTAACTTGAGCTGTGTTTGTTACTGAGTTACCAGAAACAGTCCAACCACCTACATTTCTTGCTACAGCAACACGAGCATAGTTTGTGTAAGATGTTTCATTAGTAGTTGCATTCCCAGCCTCACCTGGATCTGCTGTATGAAGTGCCACATAAAGAGAACCAGCTGTTGCTGAATTTTGGATACCTGAAGCATCACCTATATCTGCAATATCTACGTTATTAAAAAGTAGTTGCAAGATATCATTTTCAAATGTGTTTGATTTTGACATAATTTTTAATTAGTTTTTTTATTATAACACAAAATTTAGTATTTGGCAATTATGAATAGATTATAGTTTCAACATCGCCATCTAGATTATAACTAAATGTTTTTGTGTTTGTTCCGTCTGATATTGTATCTACATTTCCATTTATATCATAAGTAAATGTTAATGTTGTAGATCCAACAGTTTTTGTTTCTATATTACCATCTACATCATATGTAAATGATGCATCACCAGATGGCTTATCCCACTGTGAAGATCCAGAAACAGTTTCCCATGTAGGATTTGCTCCATTGCCATTTGTTCTTAGAAACTTTCCAGATGTACCTGGGTGAAGAACTGTTAATGATGTTCCGTTGTGATATAGAATATCTCCTTGCTGATAATCTTGACCAGCAAGATTCATAACAAACAGTTCCTCGCTATTTGTTAATTCATCGAGTCCTCCAAGTCCAGGATTTTGAGGAGCGAAGAATGTCATATTATATCTTTACAGAAACACCTTGGTCTGCAAATAACTTTTTATATCTGTCTGCGAGGACCCTGACAGCTTCTTCACGTTCTTTTAATTCTGACTCTTTAGATGTTAAATACAAAGCTCTTTCCGTGTTTTCTTTCTTTTGAAAATCTATATCTTCTATTAATTTTGCTAGTTCTTTTTTAGAAGTTATTTTTGTATTTTCAATTTCAGAATCTAATTGTTCTTTTGCTTTTTCTTTGTTGTGTAATTCCTTTTTAACTTCATCAAGTTTTTTAAGAGACTCTTTTAATTCAGAATCAATTGAATCTAATGCTGACTTTTTTACAGACAATGTTTTAGCAATCTTGTCAAGTTCTTCTAATTCAACTTTTTTATGTGAAATAGCTTCAACAAGTTTGTTTAATTCAATTGTATTATTTGAAATAAAATCTTTTGCTTTTTCAATTGCAACAGAAGCTTCCTCTTTTTCTGTTTTTGCTGTTAATATAATTTTATTATATTCAGTTTTTTTATCACTAATTTCAGATACAATAGACTTTAATTCATCAGAGAGTAAAACAAGTTCACCTGACAATTTAGATATTTCTGATCTTATTTCTGATTTCTTTGCATCAAGTGAATCAATTTCTTTTGATGCTGCATCAAGAAAATAAGAAAATTCTGTATTTAGTTTTTGTAGAATTTCTTTTGTCATATTATATTTTAATATCCTGACCAGGGTATAATTGTTTATAATGT
>ERZ724522.738-NODE-738-length-19824-cov-82.515808_pt1 | contig 19824 bp, 40 predicted proteins | sample MGYA00376055_ERZ724522 | MGnify/ENA primary metagenome ERZ724522 (study PRJEB28724, sample SAMN07190884) | wastewater metagenome | isolation source: effluent of sewage treatment plant in Hong Hong | place: Hong Kong | collected 2016-03-17 ... | reverse complement strand
CTGAGTTCTGTAAACCACCAGCATCTCCGATGTCTGCTATGTCTACATTGTTGAAGATGAGTTGTAGTAGGTCATTTTCAAATGTGTTAGATTTACTCATTATTTACCTTTCACGGTGACTTCACCGTTTTTAATAGTGATTGTTTTCTTCCGCAGTTCTTCTACGCTGAGTGAGTATTCACGGCATAGTTTTTCTTCTAGTAGACGAACTGCAACGCCTACCTGTTCGCTAAAAGGCTTCATCGAACCTCCCGTATGTTAATGTTGCTTTGTTCGTCCACGCATCCGTGTACGATGTAACTGCTCCGTTATTAAGAGCAGTCGCATAGGACACTGAGGTATCTGTGACTTTTTGAACAAGCCATGTTCCATCTGGTTTTGTTTTGCCGAAATAAGCTGTTGTGCCGTCTTCTATGTCATTTACTGAAAAATCAGCCAGTGTTGAAGCTGAAATAACCAATGCCCCTGTGTCATCAACCTTTAAGGGCAGGGGAATGTCCTGATCGTTAGTAGCTACCCAGCTTGAGCCACCGCCGCCACCACCAACAGGCTTTTCTAATATGTCTTTAAGTATCTTGTTTGAGGTATCAAGTTTCTTTTCAACTTTTGTTAGGTCAGTTTTCGGTATTTCAGGGAATTTGATTGAGTCAATAGATTTTACGACATTGGTTAAACCTTTTTCGATAGGCTTTAGGTCGTTGTTGACAGTTACTTCTGGAGCTTCTGCCACCATTTTGATGTTATTGATAGCTTTTATAACATCTGAAAAGTCAATTTCTTTTTGTTCCGGGAACTCAATATCAGAAAGGTTATTGATTTCGACCGACTTAGGCATTTCTGGGAATGTCTTAGGTAGTTGGTCAAGCTTTTCACCTAAGCCCAAAAGGGCTGTTTTTAATGGTTCTAGGTCAATCCTGTTTGATTCAGTGATAATTCCTAGTTCAGCTATTGCTTCAACCACTTTCGCTACATCTGGAGTAGCAACAGACTCTATTTGGTTTAATACTTCGGTTCTGGTTACTTTTCCGTCTAAGAACTTAACAAGACTATTCATGACCTCAACTATTGTTGTGTCGATTGAATTAAGAGAAGCTATTTCTTGCTCGTGTCTAGCTTGTTCAAGCTCAAACTTAGCCTGTTCTTCTCTTTGCTGTTTAATTCTTAGTATTGGATCGTCCATATTACCTATATGAAACTGTTATGTCTGAAGCTGCTCCAGTAACGATTGTTAGTCCTGTTGCAAAAGCGATATTGTATTCGTAAGTTCCCTCAACAACTGAAGCTTTAAGTGTTGCAATCTTTGTTCCTGCTGCTGAAGTGTTGTCATAAACAGTAATAGTTCCTGCAGCTGTTGAGTTGACTGTGATTGCTTTCAGAACACCCGTACCACTCTTAACTACGGTTGTAGCTCCAGTGGTGATGTTCTTGTATTCAAATTTTTCGTTCATTATTTCTCCTTAGTTGGGCAGTTTCAACACTTACCCGGGTGTCAGAGATTAAGCTTCTCTGGTAGCAGTACCGGCTATTTCAGCGACAAACCAACCGTTAACACCGTCACCAACTAGTCGGACATAAGATCCAACTGGTTGTGAAGTGAAAACTAAGTCTTTGTTGTCAGCAGAAGTAAAGCCGTTACCCATAATCTTGTCAGCGGCAGCAGGTGAAACACTTACAGTGATTCCTTCAGCTCCAACACGGACTATGTAGCTTGTTCCAACTACAGTTGATGGTAATGTTACTGTTGCAGTAGCGGTTACATTTTGTACTACGCCACTATCACCTTCATCAAAAGTCTTGTTTCCGGTAACAGCTTCATTCTCAACCCAACCGAAGTTTCCTAGATTTACAGCCATTATTTACTCTCTTTCTTGGCTAAAGTTTTAGCTTCAGCTTCGTCTCGTTTGCGACCAGCCTCTAATTCAGCTTGATTGTCGTCAATCCTTTTCTGGGTAAGACGAATGGCATCTGCTTTTATTTCTTCTAGCCATTCTGCATTATTTGACATTATTTACTCCTTTAATTAAGCAGTTTTATGAACGCCAATTGCCTTTACTTTGTTTGTGTCTACGAATGCGTCATAAACAACACGACCTTCAACCAACCAACCGTTGATACCAGGAGCATTCTTATGAGTGACATAGTCAGTCAAAAGCATTGGAGCTGTGGTAGCTACTGGGTGGCTAATTATTAAGTTTGTGTTTGCTGGCATTCTTGAGCTTGGGCAGATAACTACCTTTACTCCGTCAACAGTTCCAAGAGAACCTTTTTTAAGGTCACTGTAAGCTGAGTCACTGTCAAGTACAAATCCTGATTGTTTTAGGAAGTTGTAGTATTGAGCAGTCATAACAGCAACACGGCCTTCTTCTGGCACTTCGTTGTCACTTATATCAGCATTGATAGCTAAGAAATCAACATAGGCGTTAGCAGCAGTTGTAGCTGCATCTGCAACTATGTTATCCCTACCGCCTGAAGCACCAGCAGTACCAATAGCGGCTAGAACATAAGTGTCAATTTCAGGTGTGATTTTTTCACGAACTTGTCTTGCCAAGAATTTTGCAGCATCAGTAACAAAGTTAGATTCGTCATTGTTCCTGCGATCAATTGTTGTTGTGAAAGCTCGGTCTCTTGCTAGAGTCCAAGTTTGTAGGGTAGTGCCAAGTTCACTTGGTGAACCATATCTGTTAGCACCACTTCTGGTGTAGTTGCCCATTGCAACTGTGTCTACTGAGTAGATTTTGATAGCACCTGAGCCAACCCAGTCATAGTCATCATTAGTCAATAACTTGGTTTTGCTTTCAGCTGCAAATCTCTCAGAGACTTTTTTCTGGAATTTTGTGGCTAGATTTACGGCCATCTCGTTAGTCTCCTATAGGTCTACCAGCGGTCTAGTTCTTTTTCAAAAGCTTCTAGTGCTGGGTCTACTTTTGACTCTTTAGCAGGGGCTGATGGGGTAGGAGTTACATTTGCTTTTTCTTTGGCAGATGAAACTTTTTCTTTCCTTGCACCTAGCTGAGTCAATTTTTCAACCAGACCTGCTTTAGTTTGTAAAAATGCGTATAGGTCGCCATTCACATTTACCGGGTTGCCTAATTCATCTATTTGTACGAATCTTGCTTCAAATTCGTCTACGGCTGAATCAAGGAACTCTTTCACCTCTGGTGTAGGGTTCTGAAAAGCTTGTATTGAATTTAGAGCTTTCTCGTATTGGTTTGTTAAGCGGTCAGTATTGGAATTGACCTTATTGGTGTAGGCATCTATTTGTAGTTGCCTAAGTGCTAGATCCTTTTCGTCTTCTGCTGCCTGGAGATGTTCTTCTGCCATTTTTGACATCTGAGCTTCTCTTTCTTGGCGGGCTTGTTGACGAGCTTCATAAGCTTGTCTAGCTAGTTCTTTGGGGTCTACTGATTCGTCTTGCTCATCGCTGTTAGGCTCATCACCTTTAGGCTCATCGCTAGATTCTTCGGGATCTTCTGATTCTTTGGTTTCATCGTTAGATTCTTCCGCAGTATCTTCTGTGTCCGCTTCAGTAGTTTCAGCGTTGTTTTCATCGCTGGTTTCGGCTTCCTCTTTGGTTTCGCTGGCCGGCGATTCCTCTGATTCGTCAGGCAATTCTCCGTCGAACTCTTCGTCAAATGCCTTTAAGTCTGTATCTTCAGACATAATTTCTCCTATCTCTGCTTAGTTTATAAGGGTTGCGAACCCATGCGTTATACTCGCTACAGTTGGGCTAGGGCTACCCTGGCAAGTGTCTCCTTTTCGGGGGCTATGACACCTGCGAGCGAAGTCCTATCGCTGTTACATAGGCTTCCTCGCAAAAGCTTCATGTCTAGGGTGTCCAGCACCACTACAAACGAATCTGATACCTCTAGCAGTCCAGTTATGCTCAATCTTGGGAGCTTTTTCGAGGTCAAAGACATATTCGTGAGAATCTTTTATCTCGTTGATAAGTTCTTCTCTTGATTTACTTAAGGCCTGTTCTTGTTCTTCAAAAGTACTCATCATTTTTCCTTAAGAGCGTTTTTAATTGTTGACTTCAGGTTATTTAAGTAGCCGATGTATCTTCTTCTAGCGACTAGTTCAGCCTTTAGGTGTTCTTCTGGGGTTTGGACATCAACTAGTAAAAACTCGATATTTTTGACATCTTCAATCTCTTTATTGATTGCTCCGATGATTAACTCGTAAGCCGGGACAAGCTTGCCCTTTTTTACTTGTTTTTCTTCAGAGGCTTTTTTCTTTAACTTAGTTGCCCGGTAGTTACCGAACGAACCAGAGTTTGAGCCTGTGTATAAGTCGCTACTGTCCACTGGTGTTCCTCTCTATTGCGTCTAAGATTTGCTCATCTGAAAAGCCGTTTAGTTTAGCGTCTAGTACAAAGGCAGCAGTCTTTTCGTCTACGCCTAGTGTTTCCATGACATCAGCTATTTCTTGGCTCATCTGCATATCAGGGTCTTCCTGTGGTAGCTCTTGAGGTACTTCTTGGGCTTCAGGTTCCATCATTTGTTCTGGTTGCATTTCAGGTTGCATCATTTGTTCTTCGGCCATTGCTTGTTCTTCGGGTGAGATGTCAACAACGATTTTGTCGTTATCAGTCAGTAAGCCGATGATGTCAGCTAACAGTTCGCCTTTATTAAGTTTCTTGCCACTCATTTGTAGCTCTTGGGGCAGGGTGGGGTCAGCATTGACTAATTCAAGCACTCTCAAAGCTCCGTCTAGCCGTTCTGACTCGTCTTTAGCTTTGTCTGGCTCTGCATCTACTTCAAAGTCAAAAGAGGCTCTAGCGTTGTCCCATATTACTTCTAGCTCGTTACTAGGTGGTAGTACTTCTCCAGTTTCGGGGTCGACTTGTTCTTGGAACTCTGGGAATAACTCAGGACTTGACTTGAAGATTCTTTCTCGTTCGGCTTCGGTAAGAAGCATAATGTCTGAGCCTTGCTTGTTAGCGAAGTGGGTGTTAATCATTGATTTACCAACTTGGTTGTAAGCCAAGAATAGTTTGTCTTTAAAGTCCTCGTCATCAATAGATAGATTGGATTGCTGGAACTTTACACCTGCTGGGGTCTTAGAGTATTGTGGATCGCCTGATTCAGCAGATATTGTGGTGTCGCCTGTAGGAATAAGGTTATTCAGGGAAGTCTTGTACATACCAATACGAGTTGGTAGTTGGTTGTAGACATTGTTTCCTAGTTCTTGGCGTTGAACAGTAGCTCGACCGGCAAACCAGATAACATCTTGACCGTAAACAAATGAATCTAGGTCAGTTTCGGTAGTATCACCTGATATTAAGATTGGTGGTCGGATTCCTATTTGAGTAGCTAGGACATCTGCTTGTCGCATATAGTCGAGGACATTTTGAGTACCACCGGCTAGTTTGACGATTCCGATTCCATAAGGATTGATGAAGTCTTGATAACAATATAGGAAGTGAACTGGTAAATCGCCTGTTGGGTCAGGGTTCTGGTATTCCCTAACAACTGCTTTTGTGCCGTGAGCTATTGCATAAAAGGTTGACTTGACCCCTCTTTGGAAGCACATTGTAATCTTGAAGCCACCCTTTTTAACTGTCTTATCGTCAAGACCTTTGGGGGTTTCTTCTGGAGTAAGTCGGTCAACTTCACCTTTTGACGAGATAAGTTCTTTTAGAGCTTTAATATTCCAAGTGGTGTAAGCTTCTCGCTGTTCCTCTTTGGCTTTTTTCTTTTCTTCTTCTTCGGACTTGATAATGTTTTCTATTTGTTCTTTTGAGAAGTAGATGTCCCACCAAACTCTGTCTGAGTCGGTTACAGACACTTTGCCGTTTTCTAGGGTAACATCGTGTGGGTAGGCGTTTATAAAATCGACTGAAGCTTTACCATTGACAACGGTTTGAATTGTAATCAAAGGGCAGAAGCCATAGATACCGGCTTTACGAACAGCATCTTTCCATTTTTCTTCAAAAGGGGCTTGAGTGTTAGCGTTAGGAACAATGTTCTTCTCCCACTCTATTTTTGCGAACTCATTTATCCACAGGTCTTCTCGGTCTAGGGCACGAGGTGAGCCAGTTAGGTCATCGGGTACTATTCGTTTAGGCAATTTAAAAAGGGCAGCGCTAAGGCTACCATCGTTAGTTTCTGGGAGGTTTTCATCTAGTGAGGGAAGTAGCTCGTTATTAGCGAGTCGCTCGAACTCTGGGTAGTCCTTTTTCCACTCTTTTCCATCTTTTTTGTCTTGAGTGTATTGAGAAAACAGCTGTTCTGGAGTCATTGATTGTACCGTTTAGTACAGACTCTACGCTGAGGTCTCTGTATTCTCTGTTATTATAGCATATTACTTCTTTTTGTACCATAGCACCAAAAGCTTAGGAAAATTAGAGTGGTCGTGTCTTATTTCGATTGTGATTGGAGTTGTTTTAGCGAGTGCCGCAGCGTCTACTAAGTCACCGAGTAAAGTCTGGACTGATGTCTTACGGTGTTCTTCTATCAAGATGTTGGAGTGGTCGTTCTTCTTGTCAAACCAAACTTCTGTTTCGTGAATCCAGACATTGTCTTTTACTTGCTTTGGTGGTTTTCTGATTTTGCCGTAGTCGATCACTTTGTCCTCCTTATAGGTGCATTTTTAATCTTGTTGGTCTTGCTTTGTTTATCTTTGGTGGTTCTTTTCTTGGGTTGACTAATGCGTACCTGCCAGCATCATATAAGTGGTCTTCTGCTTTTGTGTCGACATCTTCGACTCTGTGCAGATCGTAAGGTAAGGATGGTAGGGTTCTAATCAGTTCAATACAAGACGAGAATATCTGAAGCTTAGGTTTTCCGTCTTTGTGAGGTGATAACATATCATGCCACGCTGCTTTTCCAGCTAATCGGTCATTGTTAGCAGGTTGGAAGTTAATGCCAGCTTTATGAAACATATCAGCAGTTGTTTCGCCAGTGTTTTGGTTGCCAGCACCTTTCCATATAGCAGGGTCAGCGTACCTAATGGACAGGTTCTCGTAGGCATCTAAGAGTTTAATTTGAGCTGCTATTTGGTCTACAGTGTGTTCGGTCAAATAAAGTTCACGGTAAATGTAGGTTCTATCCTCTTGTGGGTCTTTTGCGAACCATAGAGCTGCTGCATATGAGTTGTAGCCGTGGTCATAGCCCATCCACCTTAACCAATGGTCTGGAACAGTAAATGGTTCAACTGTATGTTTATCCCGACGCCATTCCTTGAATACCTGCCCGGCGAATACATCCCAATCACCATCAAGTAAAGCTTTTCGGAGTTGCTCATCAGTAATACCTTGTAGCTTTTGGGTGTAGTCGTCTTTGAACTTCTGAATAGGGTGGTCAGATACTTTTGCAGGAATAAAGACTCTAGTTAGTCGTGTTTCAGTGTCAGTGTATATCTTTTCAGCTGGTGCTTCGTCAATAAAGTAGTTCTTGACCCAACCGTGACCGATACCTCCAGGGTTTGTGGCCGCTCTAACTATTACAGGCCAGTCTGGGTTAGATGTTCTGTTCCTTGTTTTTAGGTACTCAAACCAGGGCTGTGGGAACTGAGTTAATTCGTCTATGAATAAACAGGGTATTTCTCGCCCTTGATAGCGATAAATGTCGTTGTCGGTATCGCAGTAGTTAAGGTTAATGGTTGATCCGTTCTTTAGTTGGAACTTTCTGTCTTGGCCGTGATAAGTCATGTGTCCAGCTTCAATGTATTGTCCACACTGTCGATAGATTTCTGGGATAATTGTGCCTTTTAGTTCAGGGATTGTGCGACGGAATATATCAACTGGTATTCCCGGGTATTCTAGAGCAATAGTAACTGCTTCAGCGACTAATGCTGCTGTCTTGCCACCACCTGCTGCACCACCATAAAGTGCTTCATCAGCAAGGGTAGTGTGGAACAGAGTTTGTCTTTCGCTGGCTGTGTAGTTAGGGACTTTTATTTGGTTCATATCAAAAAAGAGTTAAACTTTCTGCCTGATGTTGTACCGGCTCGGCATTTTTGGCACTAACTTTAGGCTTTGAACTCGTCTGTGAGATATTTTGCCAATATTTAATCCTAGCTTCTGCGATAGGTATGTATTCCTCGGTAAGTTCTACGCCCTCAACATATTCCCAACCTGCCTGTAAAGCTCCAATCATCTCTGAACCACTGCCTGAGAATGGTACAAGTAGTCTACCGCCTGTTGGTGGTTTTATTAGGGTTGCTAGATATTTGGTTAGGGAGAGGGGCTTTACTGTGGGGTGGTGGTTTTGTCGTGGTTCTCCAAGTGCATTTTGCCTGCCTTCTGCTGGCTTACTTCTAGCACTTGCTGGTGGTTCTTTTAGCTCAAACCCCTCTAGCCCTGCATTACGTTCACTCTTAGAGGCTTTAGCACAATAAAAATATCTACTTGCAGAGCCAGAGTCGCCAAAACCAGGGTCGCCTTTTTCAAAAGCATTACCCATTGTGTTTATCATTGAGCCTTTGTTACCTATTCGCCCACCAGAGCTTTTACCTGTCTGTGGAAACACCGCCTCTACTTCATCAGAGCCGTCATGGATTAGGTTGGCAGGGAAGCGGCCACCAGTATCATTACCAGTTACACCCCGAACGGGTACGCTTGGTAATGTAACAGTTTCGTAATTGCTTTTATCTATTGTTCCTCCACCGTCTAAGCTGTCAGATGTCTTTATCCTCGTACCATCTATATTAAGTCCTCCAGTACCGTGTTTTAGTACATTGTTGGCTACTGTGCCGTCTATAGGTTTACGAGCTAGCACACAAGGTTCATGGGCTGGTTTAAGAGCTGTGCCGTAGCCCTCCCATTCGGAAGTGCCTTTGGTGGCTTGTGCGTGTATAGTTTCGCCATATCTGCCATTATTATCTCCATGCCCTTTGCATGGCTCTGGAAAGTAATTACAATCGGTTGTGCTACTACTTGCTTCTCTCTCATTCCCCTGTATCTTATCCACCTCCTTACCTATATTCAGACTCTTAGGGAAACCTGAACCATACACCCACTCAATCATATCTCTTATCTCAAACCCTGCGTCTTCTATTGCTACTGCCATACGGTGATAGGTTCTACTTCCGCTAAATGCTAAGAGGTGTGCGCCTGGTTTTAGTAAGTTGTAAAGTAATCGCCACATCTCAGGGTCTTGGGCTATGCCTATCCCATTTTCATCTACACCATCCCATTCCTTGCCCATGAAGCCTTTCATAGCTGCTTGTCGTCTAGCGTATGGATTACCTTTGCCGTTATCGTAATCTTCTAGGTCGGTTCTCGGTTTACTCATTGAAGTAAGGTGATAAGGTGGGTCACATAAGATACCGTCAAATAGTTCTCCCTTGTAGTTCTTAGCCCAGTCTTTTATGTTGGCGTGGTTAATCTTGTGCATTTCTCTCTGGCCTAGGAACTGCATTTATGAACTGAACATCACCTAAAAATATGTTCGTATTTTGATTATCACTTTTTGTAACGCCTACCCGATCAAGGACTGAATCACTAGCTGTTTTTGCTATTTGTTCGTTGTCGCTGTCGATAAGCTTTACCAGTTTTTGAGCTGCTTTAGGAGCACCCATTGTCAATTCAGTGAGAGCATTTTCTTTGAGTTGCTGGATTCTCTCTTTTAATTCGTACTTTACTATTCGTTCGTGGACTTGTTTTCTGGTAATGCCTAGAATGTCTGCTGCTTCCTGAATGGTTGTACTTGAGGTAACTGCAATGAGAGTTTCAGCTGCTAGTATTTCCGGGCTTTTTGTTACCAGTTTTCGGGTTACAGTTGACTTAACTTTTTTGTCTGCCATCTCGTAATCCTTTTTGGTAAGCAAGTTCACATATTCCGGCAATGATGTCAGCGTAAGCTTTTCTTTGAGTGTTACCTCTGAGATAAACAGCAAGAGCTTCTTTTGCTCGGTAGCGATAGAAGTCTTTGTCAAACTTTGGTTCTACTATTTCGATTTCCACTTGAAAAGACCTAGTATTTCCGTTAGACTTACCGATTTTTGATTTAGTTTCATAGTTTCTCCATTAAAACTGCTTGGCGAGGCACGGTAGATAGGTTTTTATTTTTTACGAGTCACAAAAATATTCTTTAGGTGGAAAAAACGCTACCGCCCCGCAAAGGTGCTAGGTTGAACGAGCCTCAAGCTCCGGACTACCTCGCCAAACAGTCTTTTTAATATTTTTTAGTGCTCTAAAAGAGGAATTGGGTTTGTACTTACAATTTTAGCAACTTTTGCAAAATAAATCAACAAAAAAACAGTCTTGACTACATAAATCAATAAGGCTATAATTAGCTTGAGTTTTAACATTACTTTTTTTATAAAATCAGTGCTGATGACACTGGTTTTTTCAATTTTTTGTTAGCGTTTGGACAAAAATAGTCTAGCATATTTGTCAAATAGCTCAAACAGCTAAGCCTCTGTCTCTGAGCATACTTCTAATTTTTTCTTTGTTGTTGCTGTGTTTTCCTCTGTAGTCTGGTGGTTCGATTCTTTTATCGATTGTCTCTTGATGACCACCGTTTTTGATTCTGAGGATTCCAGCTTTGTTGATTGGCTGGCCCTGGAGGATAATAAACCCTTTAGGCTCTCTGATGAGTGACTCGGTAATCTTCTCGGCTTCTATTGTGCTGATGATGATCTCGGATTTATCTATCAAAACTAAAATCACGATATTACCTCGACTATTTGCGATTTTCTTCGTTTGCCCCAAACAAGTAACTGATTCAACTTCGCTTGGAGATCGGTGAAGTCAGATATTCTCGGAGCGTATTGGTCTGATTGGGTTTGAGCTACACCCTCGATAAGTTTTGTTACTCCGATGTAGCCGTATTTTTTTAGTAAGTTATTAGCTGAATACCGATTTTTTGTGATTCGGGTAACTATGCAGATTCCGGTTGTTTTTTCCCAAAATTCGAACAAGTTATTAATTTCAGTTTTTCCGTATTTTTCGGCTTCCGGCCTATCTACTTTAGTAGATATATTACTTGTATTATTAATACTTGTATTATTTGTTTTAACTTTTGTTAAAGCCCCCTCTTTAAGTTTTGTTAAAGCCCCCTTTAACAAAAGTTTACGTGCTGTGCCTTTTTCGTCCTTGGTCATTACAATATCGATGAACTCATTTTCGGCAAGTTCTTTTACCCAAAGACTTATAGCAGTTTCGCTCACTCCGTATAGTCCAGCAAAATATCTATTACTCGCCCAAGCGTAACCCTCTTTATTAGCTAAAGCACTGATTTCGCCGTAAAGCAATTTGGCATTAGCTTTCATCTTCGCATACCTTACATTCGCCGGTATTACAGCGTAATAATTCGGCTGTTCTAATTGTTCTGTTTCCATTTTTACCCTCTGTGTTCGCCACTCTATTTAGTATTTAGAGCAAAGGGCTTCAGGTTGCCGTTACTTCTGGCGTAGATAACGCTGAAAAGCCCCTCTGTACTCTGTACATGGGGCCGAACTCGTGATTCGCTAATAATTATACTCTTATTGAGAGAAGTTGTCAATCAAAAAAAGAGGCAGGTACACGAACTTGCGGAACGAAAACCTGCCTCAATTTACATATTATACTAAAAAACCTGTGTAAAACAAGCCTAAAAATAGTGTTGACATAAGCATTAAAGCGGCGTATAATAGGGGTTAAGTTAAAGATTCCTCTTTAACACGAACTTGCACAATCTAGACTGCCAGCTAACCCACTAGGGGAGCTATTAGTCTTGGGTAGACAAAAGAAGTTTTGTTTACAAAACAGCCGCTCTGGCCACTGAGCTATGTCGGCAATAACCAAGAAATTATAGCAAACCCTAGTTGGAAACACTAGGGTTTTTTGTTTGGGGCCGAACTCGTGATTCGACTCCAATAGAACACCTGTGAGGGGTAGTTCAGGTAAGTGTTGGACAACCGGAGAACAAGAAGTTATCTGTTCTCGACCGTTTCGACTCCACTTTAAAAAATAGTGTGCCAACTCGTCGGCCAGCAAAGGTTCAACGGCAACTCATTAGATCAATTTTGTTTTTTACAGACGGTGCGGGGTCGGGTTTGTGCTTTTTTGTGCTCGCCCGTCTGCCAAGAACAGAAGCAGTAAGAGAAAGGAACAATTATGCACACAGTCAAAGTAACAATTCTATCAATGATAGCAAGTATGGCAATTTTAATTTTAGGAGTAATCGTATGGCTTTAAAGGGATTTAAGATTTTTTACGAGGGTCAGTTAGTAAAAGTAATTTTCAAGGAGCAAAAATGATAATTCAAGACATAAAACCACGAACCGGGCTAGATCGAATGTTTTACCACTCGATGGCCGAGTTAGACCGACTTCTGAAGCCAACAATAAAAAAAATACCAGTTTTTTACATTGACGAACACCACGTTGTCGACAACACAGACTGGTCGGACGGTGAAGAATCAATCGTTGGCCCAAGATACTGTTGGCAGTGTGGTTTAGAAGAAACCAACTTAACACCTGAGTGTAGGAGGAAGATATGACAGTCACAGAACTAGCAAAGGTCAAACTAGACCAATCAATCGAAAAAAAGATTATGACAGCTATTGAGCTAAAAAAAGAACTCGAAGCTTACGAAAAAGAGATTAAAGAAGCTCTGTCTCAAGCGATGGAAGCTTATGATGTTGATTCTATAAAGACGGACACTTTCACAGCGTCAAGAGTAACCAGGAGCACCTACAAAGCAACTGGAGAGATACCTAAGCAATTTCAAAAAGTTGTCTTAGACACCGCTAAAGTGGGTAAGTCAGTTGCTCTTTACGGTGGAGTCCCAGAGGGAATCGAGAAAAGCGAAACAACTTATATAGCTTGGAGGGCAAAATGAAAAGCCAGCCAGCAGAAGTTTTGCTAACTCAGCTCAAAAACCCTTTTGACCCAAAACACCTGAAATGGAGAGTAGGAGCCACCAACAAAGACAAGTCGAAAGGTATTGCCCTAGCCTACTTAGACGCTAGAGATGTAATGAAGCGTCTTGATGATGTTTGTGGCCCAGAAAGGTGGCAATCTAAACTCACTAGAACTGGTGACGGTTTCACTTGTGAGATAGGTATAAAGTTTGACGACGAGTGGGTCTGGAAAGCTAACTCTGCCGGTGATACGCAGGTCGAATCCATAAAAGGAGGAGCTAGCGACGCATTCAAACGAGCCGCAGCAGTTTGGGGAGTTGGTAGGTATTTATACTACTTGCCTAATAAATGGGTGCAACTAAAAAATGTTGGAACTGAAAATCGCCCATCTTATGCCCTTGCAGAAATACCGGAACTACCAGACTGGGCCAAACCCAACATTGTTGAAAGATGGGAAGATGTCGCAGAACTTCAAGTAGACATGACTGGAGCCGATGAATTACACGATACCCCAGAAAACATGACCGACAAAGTAAACAAGATCGCCAAAGCGTACAAAGATGGTAACTAAACACCAGCTAGAACAAGGCTCAGAGGAGTGGCTAAAAGCCCGAAACGGTAAGTTCACCGGGTCAAACGCTATCAAACTGCTGAAGCACGGCAGAAAAGCACAGGCGATGGCCAAACTCCAAGAGTTCAAAGGTAACTACTGGACTAAAAGAGGTCACAACTTAGAACCTTTTGCAATTCAAACTTACGAACTAGTGAAAGAAATCAAAGTCGAAACTTGTGGGTTTATGACCAATTCAGATTACCCGGACTGTCTTTACAGCCCAGACGGTTGGCACGATGACACTCTTATCGAGGTGAAGTGCTTTAAGGAGGAAAAACACCTATCTATCAAACGAAACAACATACCGGCTGAGATTCTAGCTCAGATACATTTCGGTCTAATCATTTGCGAGCTGAAAAAAGCTAATTTAGTGCTTTTTTCTGATGAAGTAGACGAAAAAAAAGGGCTTAGAATCTTACCAATAAAACGAGACAGACGTCTTGAAGCAAGACTTAAAAATCTCATGAAAGGAGAATAATGGCAAAAAGTATAAACGAAGTAGTCATTCTGGGTAATTTGGTGAGGGATCCAGAACTAAGAACTACCCAAAACGGAGCAACTGTTTGCACGTTCACCGTCGCTCTAAATCGAAATGTAAAAGTGAACGACGAGTGGGCAGAAGAAGTGACCTATGTAGATTGTGTTGCATGGGCCGACTTAGCTGAAAAAATCACCGGCAACCTAGAAAAAGGCAAGCCAGTATCAGTAGCCGGTCGCCTTAAAAGCTCCACTTGGGAGCAAGACGGCCGAAAGAGAAGCAAGCTAGAGGTAATCGTCAACCAGATAGTATTTTTGGAGCGACCTCAAAAACTGGACTCAATGCCCCATAAAGATGTACCCCTTGAGGACATCTCAGACGAACCAATCAATTTAACTGAAATACCATTTTAATAAACCTCTAAAAGAGGTGGGAGAAAACTATGAAAAAAACCGAACCAAAAGAAGTAAAAAAACGTAAACTAAACATCAACCCGGTAATTCGACTTTTGACCTTACTAGCGCTAGGAGTTCTAGCTTACGCAGGTGTCATGAGTCTTATCGAAGCTGACCCAGTTGTAGCTAACGTCATAGCTGGTGTGGTTGTAGTCTTACTAGTAAAGGAATCATTTTAAAAAGATGAAACGCCTTAGACTCAAGGCCTTGTCAGTTGGATTAGCGATAGCTCTACTGTCAGGCTTGGTGTGGGTGAACTACCTACAACATAAAACCAACGAAGCTAAATTAGAACTCGAAATCAAACAGAGCCAACTAAAACTCAATGAGTTAGAAGTTAAATCTGTTGAATCGAAAACAAAGGCTGACCAACTCTTAAGAGATAAGCAAGAACTCGAAAAGCAACTCCAAACTAAAAAAGAAGAAGCCAAAAGAATAGCCGAAGCTAAAGTTCAAGTTACGCAAGTAGCAAGCGCAGCCCCAGTCGCAGTAGTATCAACAACTAATTGTGGGGATAACGTATACAAGCAATACATCTATCAACACGAATCAGGCTGTCGGACAGACGCTAGAAACAGCATAGGGTGTCTAGGTATCGGACAGGCTTGTCCAGGAAGCAAGATATTAAACGTCTGCCCTGACCTAAACTTTGCCTGTCAAGACGCTTGGTTTAGTAATTACGCTATCAGTAGGTATGGCTCTTGGGCTAACGCTTACGCCTTTTGGATAGCGAATAGGTGGTGGTGATGAAAACAACGTTGGCACAACTCGAAGAATTGGTATTAGGAGGCAAAAATGAAAGCTAAATTACCAGCAATATTTACCAAAATAACTTCTCTAGCTGACCGTTCGTACAAATTAGAGTTTTCTACTAGGGAGTTATCGGGCCAAGACGCAACTATGTTAATGTCGCAAATCCACAATGAGGGTTGGTTGCTTTTTAGCCCGAACGAACTAAACGAAAAAGACATACCGGACGAAAAACCAGACTCTATGACCGGCAAAAAGACTCAAGCCCAAAGACTTAGGGCCGTCATTTACAAGATATGGGAGTCAAAAGGTTCTAACGGTAGTTTTGAGACTTACTACCAAAGTTACATGGAAAAAGTAATAGACCAGCTAAAGGAGAAAATAGATGAGTAAACTTGTTGAAAAGGCCTTGCAACAATGGCCAGAAACACGCAACTCAGACAGAAAACTAATTCTAGCAGTTTGGTTTCTCCAGGATCCTAATTATGAAGATAATTTTAGGCACTTCTTTCAGAACAAAGCGATAAGCCCGGAAACAATCAGACGGACACGACAGAAGTTTCAAATGGACGGGAAGTATCGAGCTACAGAAGAAATCGAAGAACAAAGATACAAGTTGTTCGAAAAGGCTAGAGGTACAGCAGGAGCAAGCGTCTATGAAAGTATCTGAGCTAAAAAAGCAAGCAGACAAGTATTTCTCACAATATGTTCGTCTTAGGGACTCAGTAGACGGTTACGGCCAATGTATTACTTGTGAACGAACATACCACTGGAAACAAGCTCAGGCAGGGCACTTCGTGTCAAGGAGCTGCAATTTGCTGAGATATGATGACGAAAATGTCAATCTTCAGTGTGTCGGTTGCAATATGTTCAAAAGTGGCGACCAATACCAATACGCCAAGAACCTAGACCTAAAGTATGGTGACGGAACTGCTGAAAAACTACACGGCCAAAGAAACATATCGCACAAACTCACAAAAGAAGAACTAGAAACAATAATCAAAGACTCGAAAGAGTATATAAAGGAGATGGAACAATGGCAGGCAATTTAATTGGAGGCCTTAAAGCGGCCCAATCAAACAAAGAGCGACACGGAGCTGATTTTTACAAAAAAATTGGCTCAAAAGGCGGCAAACTTGGTACAACAGGAGGTTTTGCGTCACACAAAGAGTGTAATTGCGATCTAATAGCTGGCACTCATTTTTATCAAAGGTGCTCCGGTGTAAAAGGTGGAACTATATCAAGGAGGGGAAAGAGTAATGGGTAAACTAGACACAATCTTAACAGTTATTTTCAGCAAGAATTATCTTCTTGCAACAGACAAAAAAGCTTACATCATGGGTGGGGAGAAAACTCTTGACCAGGCAACAGGACTTATTAACCAGATAAATTCACCACTCGAGGGCATGAGGTACGAACTCACTGCTGTATCGAATGTGAAGAAAGGTAAAAAATGAACCTGTTTATTATTTTAATAGTGACCACCATTCTGATTGTCGGAGCCGTCCAGTTCTATTTCATGCAGTTTGATGAGCTAGATGAATACGATGACTTTGAGTGTGTGGTTGAGCCGAAAAGGGGGAAAAGATGAGTTTCGAGGAAAGCAACAAAACAGTGACCAAGATAGCCGAGATGCTAGAACTTTGCAGGGCAGAGGTGGAAGTTAAAAAAATACAGAGCATGATGAAAGACCGAGATGTAAAAATGTATTGTCAGAAGTTAAGACAAGCACTAGCAGACACTAGAAAGAGTATGTGAATAAGTTGGTGCTTGCCGCCCCCTCCGTATGGTTGAGGTATAAAGAGCAAGTCAAATGGAGTTGGTCCCGTGATATTTTGGGATATTGGTAATACTTGAGCCAACAGGACAGCAGCCAAGAAGCTAGGGGATAACTTGTAGGTGGCCGCAAGGCGTTTGAAACTTTGAACACTATACAAGCCCCCTAGCGAATTAAGAAAGGAGAAACACATGACCAACTATAACGAAAGACTAGATGAGATACTTTATGACCTAGACTTACGAGTAGATAGCGGACAGGCATATATCTTTGACACAGAAGAAGCCAAGCAAGCTATCACTTCACTCATAAAAGAACTGGTGGCGGAGGCGAAGCCTGGTACAAGCGGTTTCAGCGATGAATATTGGAGAGTTAATGGCTCTAAAATTATTTTGATGTTTGAAGCAAACCTATTAAAAGGATTGGAGGACAAGAAATGAAACTCACCAAAAAGACTCTAAGCCTCACCTTTGACAACCAGTGGAAAAGACAGGTTACTAAATACCACCTTGCCATATTCTCACTTCAACTCAACCGAGATTATTTACCAGTCTATACAAAAGTCACGAAAAAATATGTTTATGGTAATAATGGCTGCAGATACAGACTATCTCTAATAGTATTCGGTTTTGGACTTGATTTGTGGTGGCACTCTCACCAAAGTAAACAGTTTAAAAAGGCATTGAAATGAAGTGTGGTTTTGAAGTAGTGAACAATGACCACTGTTGGAATGTAGACCATTGTTATGTTTGTGGAGTAAGAAAGGAACAAGAAATGACCAACTATAACGAAAGACTAGATGAACCAAACCTAGATGAGCAGATACGGATTGTTTTGAAGAATTACGACCAGTTTATCACCACTAAACAAGCCATATCAGACATCAAAGCCCTCATAGCCAACCAAGTACGAGAGGCAAGAATAAATGAGCTTAGGGCGATAGAACCGCCAGAACAATACAAATATTACGCAAGGATAAGCGGACACGATGCTTGTGCCGTGTGCGGCTTTAATGCAATTAAGTTCGGTGAGTTTATTGAAGACCGTATCGCACAATTAAGGAGTACCAAATGACCCTAGATGACAGACTAGATGAACCTAACCTAGATAAGATAGACCAAGAAATAACTGACGAATTAAGGGCAGCTTACCCCGATTATGAAATCATAGATGACCAAAAGCCAGAAAAGATTTATTTTACCATAGGCGGTGACGATGTGCCAATGCAGCAACAACAGGAAAGGAGAAGTAGATGAGATTACTAGACAAAATAGTGAGCGACAAACTCAAGTGGCAGATAGAGCAAGAGAAAGCACAGGTTAGGCGTGCAGCCCTTGATACAGGTTTTGAACTAGGGCAAAAGTCTATGCAAGAACGTTTGTTAGATACTGGTGTACTAGGCACGATAGAAGATACCCACACAATTAAGTGCATGAACTGTAGTATGACCATTAAGATACCCTGCCTGAACTTTACTTATAAGCAAATGCAAGATTATAGCCCAAAGGAGCAGTTATGACACAGATAGATGAACCTACAATACAACCAATTAATCACAAAGAAAGGACAATGATGAGTAAAGACTATAAGTTGCCATACATAGAAGATAAAGCTACTAGGTCGGCAGTGTACTTTGCGTTAAAGATGAAGCAAGAGGGGACACCAATAGGGTTAGCCATATACAAAGCTGCAAAATATTACAAAACTACTGTGAAAGAAGTGGCTTTTTATATGGGCAAGGTAGGTTCAAGGGCAAATGCAAGACGCATAAGCTATGAGTCATATGTGAGAGGAAAGGACACCCAATGAACGACACTATAGATAGCTGCAAATGTGCTTGTCACGAAAATAAACCGCCAATGAATACGGACGGTCTAGCACACGATAGAGTTTGTTGCGATGATATGAACGGGCAACTTGAGTGGTGCGAAGTAAAAAGGCTCATAGCTAAAGCAGTAGTAGAGGCAAGGATAGATGGTTTACTTATGGCAAAGTACGGCACTAAAGACAATTCTTTTGAAGAAAAGTTTATTGACAACTTGATACAGCAACTTAACACAGATAAGGAGAATTGATATGGACTTAGAGTATGAAGCACCAGACGGTTGTTGGTATGAAAGCCCCCAAGACTACTTATGGGTTGGGGTTCTTGGTGGCTGCGGTTGCGGAAGTGGCAATCTACCAGAACGAGCCTACGAGGTATTAAACAACTTCGGCAAACCACACATGGCAGAAGATAGATTTAGCGTATATGACGACCCCGCCAACGAGGTTATCGCCCATTGGCTAGACAGCAAGGGGTTAATTGAACACGGGGGTAGTGTGGGCGGTTCTTGGCTAACAAAAAAGGGGCAGGAGTTGCTAGAGCTAATTAACACCGCCACCCAACCATCTAATAAAAGTAAGGAGTAAGAGGATATGAGTAATTACGAATGGTATTTTTGCGGAATTATTACAGGGCTAGTAACTGGTTTTATTATTGCTGGAGTTGTACACGCTTGGAGAGATAACTAATGAGGGCCGAAAAACCGAATATACAGCGTGAAGCAATACTAAGATTTTGGACGGCTATGAACCACTTAGATTATGAGGAAGTAGTACAAGAGTATTTAGGCCAAGCAGACCACCAGGCGTTAATGGTGAGTAATAAACTATATGCGAATGTAGAGGCAGCAATACATTTTATGAACACCCAACCATCTAATAAAGCAGAGGATAAATAATGACTTGCGGATATGCAGTAGTAAATAAAGGCAAACATTGTTGGATAAATGGGAATTGTGTAGTTTGTGGAGAGAAAAGATGACCATAACTGAAGCCGTAGAACTCCAGCAAAGGGTTAGAGAGTTCAAGAAACTAATAGACTTAGGGATTATCGATACTTGTCCTTAGTCAGATAAATCAAAACAGCCAAGAAGCCCAAGTAAAACTGGACTTCTTTTTTTTGTAAGACTTCAAAT
>ERZ724522.737-NODE-737-length-19850-cov-8.274211_pt1 | contig 19850 bp, 22 predicted proteins | sample MGYA00376055_ERZ724522 | MGnify/ENA primary metagenome ERZ724522 (study PRJEB28724, sample SAMN07190884) | wastewater metagenome | isolation source: effluent of sewage treatment plant in Hong Hong | place: Hong Kong | collected 2016-03-17 ... | reverse complement strand
CAAGTATTTACGGGTGGATGGTAGCACATGCGATACGGGTGGATGCACCGATTAAAATAATTTTTATCCTCTCATTCCTTTTGCGTATATTTGGGGCGCATACTCGTATAGTCAAATGATATTTACTCAAACTTATTTTAACGTAGCCCACACACAAGGCATGACCCGCCTCATTTGATTGCGAGTATGCACATGCTTTGTCGTGTGGGCTATCTTATTTTATTATGCTACTATCACTCTATGAGGTATTAGTAACACAATGCTTTAAACACGGCATCGTTATTAAGCAAGACATTGCAGGGATGGAGTTATATTTACAATTCGAGAAGGCTAAAGACTATTTCGATTACGCCACAGAACACACCATAGGCGAAGATACCCTAATACACCCCGTTGAATGTCTTTACTACGATATAACTTTTGAAGTATCTTCAACATATTGGGCGAAGGGGCAAAAATATTTTACTAACGCTGTTTTAATTTCTATTGAACTGTCATGAACTTTTACGACTATTTCGACACATCAGAACAATTGGAACACCCATGTTATCTTGCAGCGCAAAGCCTTGTAGATGCAGGGTTTGAGGTGGTAGCACTTAAAGAAGGTACGAAAGAACCGATTAACCACGCATCACATAAGAACCTCGCAAGGCTACGCCAAACACCGATACGCAAAGAGGAATTACAATTCTTTTTTGCAGGTCAATACACGGGTGAAATAGCTATTATGCTACGCCGTAACATGGAGGTATTGGATATAGACGATAAGGCAAAACCCGGCATAGCAAAGCAATTCCTGAATGACCTCATACAGGCTAACCATGAATTGTACGATAAGTTAGTGATAAACAAAACGCCTCATAATGGGCTGCACATCATATACTATTCTGAAAACATCGGGGGCAGTTCTGTACTTGCAAGGGTAAATGCATCACCTCACCCACAGGCGATAATAGAACGCCTGAATGAAACAAACAAGAGTTACATTAAATGCGCCCCATCCAAAGGTTATGAGTTCATTAAGGGCAATCCGCTTGAAATGCCTACCCTGACAGGTGAGGAGCGTAATTGGTTATCAGCGTTTGCCACATCTTACAACAAGGTATCAATACCTGAAGTTAAGGAAGATGAGGCAGCAAGGGAGGATAGCCCGTGGGCGGTATTCAATGCAAAACACGATTATAACTATACGCTGAATGAACTATTAGAGCGTGGGTGGTCTGTTATGATGGACTTACCCGATAGCATACGATTGAAAAGACCGGGGGGTGTGCAGCTTTCAGCATCACTATTTAAAGACACAAACAGTTTATACTTATACACCACATCGTCAGACCTTAAACCTGAAACAGGTTATTCACCTTTCGGCATTTACGCCCACTTTTACCACGATGGCAATATAGCCCTTGCATGTCGCAAATTAGCATCGGAAGGGGTAGGAGTTAATATCTTTGATGAAGGACAATTTTGGAAACGCCAGCGCAATAAAATTGTGGTTAAATATACCGACCTTATGCAATGGCTGCACTCAGTAGGGTATCGGGTTTATGAAAATGAGATAGTCAAAATCACCGATAACATTGTTTCCATAATAGAGGAAAGAGATTTGAGGGCGGCATTTCTGAATGAGATTGAACCCGAATTAGTGGATTACTTTTATGACAAGGTAGGGACTATATTTAGTGAAACGGGCGGTGTGCGCTCCATGCTACAAAAGTTGGAAAATAACTTTGTTACCGATACCGATACGGAAACATGGATTTTCTTTAAGAACTACGCTATTAAAATCACAGCAGACGAAATACTGCCTTTCCAATACAAAGAGATAACGGGCTATGTGTGGCAATCGGCTATAATAGACCGTAACTTTCACAACGAGCCATACACAGGTTGCGATGCTGAACGGTTTGTTTCGATTTTAGGTGGGGATAAATGGAATACCTTATGTGAACTACTTGGCTACTCTATTTCACGCTACAAAGACCCTTTAAACCCACGTGCTATCATTTTAACGGAAGATATAGACCCTGATGATGAGGGAGAGGCACAGGGCGGAAGTGGTAAGGGATTATTATTTTCATTTGTTAGGCAATTCCGAAAAGTAACGGATTTTGATGGGAAGAATTTTAGACTTACAGATAGTTTTTTATATCAAAACGTTGATATAGATACTAATATTATGCTTATTGATGATGTTGTGCCTAACTTTCGATTTGATAGCCTGTTTTCAATCCTTACGGGGTCATTACAGGTGAATAAGAAAAATAAGGGGCAAATTATTATCCCGTTTGAGCGTTCCCCAAAGGTTGTTATCTTATCAAATTATGCGGTTGGCGGTATGGATATTAGCTCACTTAGGCGCAAATATGAATTTTCGGTAGTAAAGTATTTCGGGGCAGACCGTGAGCCATTCGACATATTCGGGCGTATGTTTTTTAGCGGTTGGGACACGAAAGAGTGGGGTAAGTTTGATAACTTTATAGCGGAGTGCTGCAAGATGTATCTGGGTGAAAAGAATAAAAAATTAATGAACAATGTAACCGAGTACAGCAAAGAACGTTCATTAATAGCTAATACAAACAAAGAATTTATAGATTACATGGATAGCCTGATTTTATCCGATTTCGCAGACTTCGCACATGATAACTTGAAGGTTAACGGGGTGGTAAATTACGACCTTTGGGTTAAAAACATGACAGCCGTCATACCTGACCGTAATTTATTGTTGGTGCTAAGGAAGCAACAGTTATTCGACAAAGTATCGGCGTTTGTGCAGAATAAAGGGTTTACGCATACTAAGTTAACTAAGTGGCTAAAACGGTGGGCGACTGCTCGAAATGTTACAATGAATACCCGGTATTTGCTCGGTAGCGAAAGGGTGAATTTAATAATGGATTATCCTAAAAAATCAAAAACAGAAGTGGATGAGATACCGTTTTAAAAGTGTATTTACTATTTCAAAAGTGTATGAACGTCTTTATCTGTGTATAAGTTTTAATATCTGCCATACACTTTTGGGACATTTATACACTTTTCACACATTTTTAATGTGTATCCGTATATTTTATTTTAATTTGCGTACTGTTTTAAATGTCAATACTAATTAATACTACATATTATTATTTATACACTTATACACTATTTACTTATACATATAAGGAGAAAATAAAGAAAATAGGGGTAAAAAAGGGTAAAAAGAGAAATTATAGGGAATAAATAGAAAAACGAGTGTAAAAGTGTATGAGCCGCTTTACATCACAACATATAAAACTAATTCTTAACAATTAAAACCAAAATCAAATGTCATTACAACAACAAGGCAAGATTATCGAAATCTACCCAACACAGCAAGTAAGTGAGAAATTCAAGAAACGTGAGTTCGTACTTGAAACATATGAGGAATACAACGGGCAAACATATACTAACTTTGCTAAGTTTCAGTTAGTAGGTAACAAGTGCGACATAATAGACCGCCACCGAATTAACGATACCGTTAACGTTCACTTCAACATTAAGGGCAATAAATGGGAAAAAGACGGAAAGGTAAACTATATCACAAACTTAGACGCATGGAGAGTAGAGGCGGCACAAGTAAGCGGTACGCATACAGAACCAGAGGGCGCATCGGCAACCGTTCACGCTAATGCAGTGCCGCAAGCACCAAACATACCACCCATAGCAGATGATTTGCCTTTTTAGCACAAAACACCCGTAAACCCTATAACACTACCTAAAAACCATTATCGCCCAAATTTCAGCAGATATGACGGCAATACGCACGTTTTAACCATAAACACCTACACCATGAAAACTAATTTTGGTTTATTCACCCAAACAAACGTAATTTTGTGATATGGCTGCACATTCAGTTTATACAGACGAATTAGGACAAAAAATATTCGATAGGATTGCATCTACAACTATCGCAGTTAAACATATATGCGCTGAATTAGATTTAAACTATTCGACTGTTAGATCATGGATAGCGGATAGTAAGCATCCAATGTCGGACTTGTACGCACGTGCGAAGCAACTTCAAATGGAGCATATGGCGGAGGAAATGATTGATATAGCTGACGATGGGAGCAACGACCTGATGACGATTGTAAAGGGTGATGAAAGTTATGAGCAGGAAAACAAAGAGATTGTTAACCGTGCTAAAATCCGCATAGATACCCGCAAATGGCTTATGTCAAAACTAAACCCTAAGAAATACGGCGATAAACTTGACCTCACAAGCGACAATAAAGCACTTGCCCCAACCAACATTACAATAGTTCGTGATGGCGGAAATTAAATTCTTTGATAAGCAGATTGAAGCATATGAGTACCTGACTGACGATATAACAAACGAATTGTTATACGGTGGCGGTGCAAGGGGCGGAAAATCATGGTTTGGCTGCACATGGCAGTTTCTTAGGCGGTTTAGTATGCCGGGTAGTGCAGGTATGGTAGGCAGGGCAGAACTGAAAAAGCTGAAAGAAACAACGCTTATCACATTCTTTAAGGTGGCAAAGGCTTACGGCTGGAGCGACTATTTCACATATAACGCACATGATAACATAGCGCACTTTAAGAACGGGAGCAGGATATTCTTTACGGCTATTGACCATATGCCGAGCGACCCTGAATATGACAGATTGGGTAGCTACGACCTGACCGATTACTTTTTAGATGAAGCCCAACAGATACACCCAAAAGCGATATCAGTATTGAAGGGTAGAACTTCGGTACTTGTTGGGGATGGGTGGCGTACAGTACCCAAAGCCTTATACACTTGTAACCCTAAAAAAAATTGGATATACAGCGACTTTGTAAGACCTCACAGGGATGGCACATTAGAACGGCGTAAGCGGTTTATAGCCGCATTACCCGCAGACAATCCACATTGCCCACCTGAATATATTGCCAACCTTATGACCGCCGACAAAGTAACAAGGGAGAGGCTATTACATGGCAACTTTGAATATGATGACGACCCCTCCGTATTATGTGAACAAGATGCTATCTTCGACCTGTTTACCAACAACCACGTAACAACAGAGGGGCAACGGCGCATATCTGCCGACTTAGCCATGCAGGGAAGGGATAAGTTTGTAGCGGGATTGTGGGAAGGCTTAACGGTAACGGTGAAGATAGACCAATCGAAAAGCACAGGTAAGAGCATTGAGCAAGACCTCACCAGATTAATGACATCTAACAGCGTTTCCCGTTCCAACACGGTAGCGGATAGCGATGGATTAGGTAACTACCTCGAAAGCTACCTGAATGGGATTAAAACATTTCACGGTAACGCTAAAGCTAACGATGCAGAGTTTACCAACCTGAAAGCGGAATGTGCGTTTAAGCTGGCAGAATTGATAAATGAGCGCAAGATTAAGATAGTCTGCACACCCGAACAGAAACAGGCGATTATCGAGGAAATAGGCGTATTGAAGCGGGATAAAGTGGACAATGACGAAACAAAAAAACGCATTATTAGCAAAGAAACCATGAAGGAGTTAATCAACCGTTCGCCCGATTACCTCGATATGCTAATTATGGGTATGTATTGGCATGTTCAACCCGCCCCGATGGTTAACTTTGTATCACGGGGATAAAAATATTTTTGTTATTACGAATTTTAATTTTAATATTGCAATCAAGTTAAACCGCCTGCCCCTCTAAACCTATCTTCTATTAAACTTCACATATGACGCTAAACATTCAACCAAAACGAGAGGAAGCGATAATGAAATCGCCCGAATTTCTAAAAGAGTTTAACAAGATTTGCGAGGGGATGGGGGTAGATGGGTTGGATGTGCCAACTGGATGGGAAGATGATACCACATCAGCAATAGATGAATTTTCATTCACCGAATTGCAGCGTATGTGCCAATTATTGCCTAACCAATACGAACAAATTTACAAAGCGGAAAAATCGAATGTGCTAATATTGAAATTGGGCGCAACTATCATACTTTCATGCAAGCCTAAAGTATTCTATAACCGTGATTATTGCGAAATGGTATTGGCATACTCCACCCTAATAGACCAATGCAACGCCAAGTTCGAACAGGCACGTAAACAGGCAGTTGAAACGATTTACCGCAGAGAAATGTTATCAAGAAAAATATAACACTACAATGACCCTATCCGAACAACAGGCAATAGCGATAGTTAAAGACCGACCTAACGGAGAGGCTATCAACATAAAACAGGAGAAACATAAGTTCCTGAAAGCGCACGTTACGGGCATAGGTGATGCTGACCTAATAGAGCAGATAAAAAACTTTGAGCGCAAAGAATACGGAGATACACGTAAGAAACTACGCATGTCCAACAAGGATATTATCTACCGTGTGATGCAGCCACGTAACAAGATATACACGGCAAAGGGCGGCGTTGAGAGTTACACAATGAAATCACTCCGCCAAGTAGAGGACTTCAAGATATACCTATCCTCTATACGTGGTACGCAGTCGCTAAAGGACTACATAAAGCAGAACATACAACCAGCATACGATTACGACCCCGAAGGGCTTATATGGCTTGACCTCAACAGCTATGGTATGCCGTTTCCTTCGTTTAAGTCTATCATGCAGATATGGGATTATGAACTAAACGGGCGTAAGCCTGAATATGTTTGTTTCGCCCTGTCTGCAAAGGAGATAGCACAACTGAAACTACGTGCCGAGCAATTCCCCGAAATCAAAGGTAAGCTGATAGTACCGCCAATGAGTGCAGGGGAAAAGAAAGTTAACAAGGTGTTCCGTGTTGTGTGCGATACTTATGACAGGCTTATACTACGTGAAGATAGCACGACTATACGGGTACTATCAGAGATACCGAACCCGTTTGCGTTTATGGGTGTGCCGGGATTAGTGGTATCCGATATTGTAGCGGCTGCACACGATAGCGATGATACATGCTATGATTCCCCGCTTTCACCCGCTACCGACATACTCAATCAGGCTATATTTGGCAGGTCATTGTATAACATATCAGTAGCCCGTAACGCATACCCGAAAGAGTGGATGACTAAAATGGTTTGTCCAACCTGTACAGGGGAAAAACTAATAGGTAGTGCCAAATGTCCTGAATGTCATGGTAGCGGCGTTATGCCGTTTCAAATGCATAGCGATGTGTTGGTGGTGGATTACGCCAACGACCAAAATAAGAGCGTACCAACGCCACCAATGGGACATACAGACCCCGCCGTAGATGCGTTGAAGTTTATGCATGAGAATAACATGTCGTGGGAGGATACATTCAGCTATACAATATGGGGCGTATCTAAGGTGCAACCGGGCAACCTGTATAGCAGACCAGCAGGCAAAGGCGGTAACGTATCAAACACAGCATATGAGGCGCAGCAGAACGAGCAGCCCATGCAAGATAAGTTAGTGGACTTTAGTAATTGGGCGGGAGAGATTTACAAGTGGTATGCAGACGGTTGCGGGAAATACGTGTATGAAGATGATTATGTGGATAGTGCTAAGATGTTCGGCACACGCTTTATGATTGAGAGTGCAGATGCTACCTTTGAACGGTTGGTTAAAGCCCGTAACGGTGGAGCGACTAAAGCGGAGTTAGATAGCCTTACATTGGAATACTTAGAGAATAAGTACCCGACTAACCCGCTTGAATACAGGAAGTATAAAGTGCTGTTTATAGCTGAACCGTTTTATCACGATAGTATAACCGATGTTATCTCATGGAATATTCCAGAGATTAACAAGATGGAAAAGATATTCTTTACGGAGTGGGCGGCAACGCTTGATGATGCGTATTTCGCCTCTGTTCCCGATGATTTTATCGAACCAAAGGTAAAAGCAGACCTACGCAACTACGTGTTAGGGCGAGTGCAGCAAGATACAACGGTAGATACTTTGCTGTTCAGTGTATCGGGGCAGTTATTGAACGTGGGTGATACTGTAACCGTTAAGAAAGATAAAGCCATGTCACAACAGCACTTAGGGCAGACGTTCACCGTAGGCAAGCTGAACGGGCGTTATGCCGAGTTAATGCAAGACGATGGCAACGGGGGGCAGATAACGATTAACGGATATGACATTACGGATTTATTGAGGCAGTAAATAACCATAACTATATGTGTACAATGTGCGGAGATAATAAGATATTGCGCTCCATAGATGGAGTAGTAAACGGCGATTTTAAGATGGGTGCAATTATAACTTATGTACCTTGTCATGAATGCAAGCCGATATATCCAGAGTTAGTAACATCACCCGTATATGATAGTGTTAAGGGTATGCTACACAATAACTTGCTATCGATGTATTATAAAACAGTATAACCAAAACCATAACATATGTCAGAAGTAAAAACAGTACCAAAGAATACAGCTAAGCCCAACGGGTTGAAGCAGTTTAACTACGTTACCATTAACCTGCCATTAGGCACACGCCCAAGCACAAGACCGGGTGTAACAGGCATGGAGAGTTTCCCGACCCATGCCGAAGTAGTGAAGGTCGGCAGGGATTGTAAGGTGAACGATAAGAACGCAGAATTGGATAACAAACACAGGGTAGGCTTAGCTATGACCGAGCCGGGTACACCTAACCACCTCATGATACTATTGCCTAAAGGCATTTGCAAGGCAGGCGACAGGATAGAGGTAACAATGACATGGGAGCCTATCTATCAGGGTTCGAACATTTCAGGCTATGACCGCCGCATTAAGTTCAACGTTTAATAACATACAACGATGCAGATTAAATCTCTCGAAAAGAACGTAATATCTATACTTAACGACAGGTTAGGCGATGAGTTTGCCGCCGAGCGTTTCTATATTGCCGCCTATAATTGGTGTAAGCTAAACGGGTTTGATAAAGCCGCCGAATACTACAAAGGGGAGGCTTCAACAGAACGCAGCCATCAGCATTTGATAATGTCGCAGCTAACGGGGTGGAATAGCAACCCTGTGTTGCCTACGGTTGATGCAAGCCCTACGTTTTCATCTATTGGCGATATACTCGAAAGGGCGTACAAGATGGAGTATGATTTGTATCAGGCATATGAGAAATCAATGGATGAAGTCGATGAGGGTTGTGAGATGTTTTTAATGCAGTTCATATCCATACAAAACGCAGCAGTTATCGAAATTGCCGACATGATTAAGAAGATTGAGGGCATAACCGATAATGCTACAATGCGCCTACTTGAAGAACATATTTTCTAACCAAAACACAATCATATGCTAACAGCAGCAGACAAAGCCAAGTTATTAGAGTTCGGATTTGACCCTGAAAAGTTAATATCCGCTATCACCGATGCAAAAGAAGTATCTATACCCTTTCCTGAAGGTAGGATATACAAAGACAGCGAAATTGACGAATTGAAAACCAACGTCAAAAGCAGTCATGAGAAAGACTATTCAGAAATATACTTGCGCAAGCTGAATAAAGACTATGAATTAGGGCTAACGGCATCCGATGCAAAGGATGAAAAGCGTGTATTAAAGGCTATGCAAGAGAAAGCTGTAAAGGATGCGGGCGTAGCACCTGATAAGAAGGTTAAAGAGTTGGAGGCAAGCATTAAGAAGTTGCAAGATGAGGTTATCCCATCGGTTAAGAAAGAGGCAGACGAATGGAAAAGCAAGTACAGCCAACGTGAGGAGTTTGATTTTTACGCATCATTGATACCAAAGGGCGCAACATCTATCCTAACCCGTGAGGAGCATGTTAACCGTATCAAAGGCATGTATAAGAAGAACGAGGACGGCACATGGATTGACGCTAAAACAGGTAATGTGCTAAAAGACAACTTAGAAAAGCCTATTACCGACATTGCCAGCAAAATAATAGAGGTGTATAAGGCTAATGAAGGTTGGTTGCAAGGTGAGCCAACACCACCTAAACCACAGTTCCACCACTCCACAAAAGGCGGATTTGGTGCAGCCTCAGCAGGTAAGTTCGACCATGCTAAGACATGGGAGAGCGTATCGGCTAAGTACGATATAAGCACTATGGAAGGGCGGCAGATGGCACAACAGGAGTTTACCACATTGCAGGTTAACGCTGCAAAGCAGTCGTAAGTTTGTATTCATATGGTGAGGGCTTCCCGTTTCTACGGGAGGCTTTTTTATTCGGAAATAGTTTGTATATTTGGGGTATGAAGAAGGGTAAAGAGTTACGAAAGATATCGGCATTAATATCATTGCTTTTCTATTCAGTAGTTATGGTTACGCTATGGGGGTTACACTATTTTGACCCGTGGGATGGGTCGTATCAATACTCAATAGATAAAACGTACGGATATACAAGCTCAATGGTTGTGATAATCGGAGTTTGTTGGATTGCTTCATTATTTATCACAGACTCGCCACCACCTACCGCATGGTGGGATGATGTTCACGTAATGGATTAGGATATGAAGTATATAGTATATTGGTGTATTTACGTTTCTGTTCCTTGCCCCGCCAATAAGCCTGACGAGTGGGGTAGAAGTTCTAATATTTCATGTGCAGCTTTGCATATGGATAAAAAGAAGATGGGCAAAGAGTTTGCAGATAGAAAAGCAGCATTTGACTTTTACAAACGCACACTTTCCGAGTGCGGGGAACGTGATTACGGTGTGCTTCATGACTGCACAGATGTTAGCATAGATAGCGTAACTGAGGGGGATTTAATAGCAGTACCCGTACACTCAAAAAAATAGTTATGCCACCAACACAATACCACAAAGGACATATGGGATTGCACCGCTTTTCATGGCGTTGTTGGTTCGGGTTTCATTCATGGTTCAGCGATGGGACGTGTGGGAGGTGTCCGTGTAAAAAGTTTTCTTCATAGTCTATCGCCTGAATGTCTCTACATTCGGGTTTTTTGTTTAGCTAAAAACTATTTTAAAAATATTTTTGGCAATTCCAAACATTTGTATTTAACTTTGTACCCGATGTTGGCAATGCATCCTTCCAACATCTTCCTTTCTTAGCGGATTGTTGCCGCATAAAAGTGAAATCGGTTGTTCCGAGATATGCTCGGGGTTGTTCCCCACATAATCATTTTACTTTTTTCCTTTAAACCTTATCTTCAATGGCAGCGAATTATTATGACTCAGCCCTACTCGGCTTTCAGGGTCGCATACGTTCAGGTCTTGCATCCGCAGAGGTGCGTGAACTTGACACAGCCGTATTACAATACGCACTCAACAATACACAGTATTTTGAGAACATCATGAACATAAACGAAATCAAAAAGGCGACACAACGCCCCGTTTATGGCTATCAGTTCAACCGTATCACTACTGCAAACGGTAGCGGTATGACTACACAACCAACAGGTAACTTAGGTAGCTCCGTTCAGGTCGCTCTTTCCTTTGTAACCTTCACACAGACATTTGCCACCTACAACGTAACGGGCTTGGATAACGTTTTCCAGTTCGGGCAGATATTCGACAACCAAGCTAAACAGGCTATGCGCCAGCTTCGTCAGGGTATCCGTGGGTGGCTCACTAACAACCTTTATACTAACCGTACCGCAGCATTGCCAAGCGTGAATACGCCTGTTCTGCCCGGTGCTTCATTCGATACAGCCACAGATGCTTGGTTGCTTTCAGGAGCATCAGCAGCACAGCCTTACAGCGCAATGGCTTCTATCATGAGGCAGGCGGGTTACGGCTCAACTACATACGATGCGCTGTTTGACCCTACTCTGTACTATCAGTATAATTACAGCCAAGCGCAGGGAGTAGGCAACGCCACTAACTTAGCTTATCAGTTCGCCAAGACCCCAACAATGCCGGGTGCAGGTGGCTACTTCGATAACATTTGGGAAGACCTGAACTTAGGTACTAACGTATCAATAGATGCCAGCTTTAACAACGGTTTTGCCCTTGTGATGCCTAAGAACTCATTTGCATTTGTTCCGTGGATGCCAGCCGCTTACTACGCTCCGGGCTTCTCTAAATCATTCGACCAATATGTCGGTGGTTACGGTACAATCGGTGATGATGTGTATGACGGTCTGAACTATCAGATATTCGGTTGGAACAACCAATCAGATACATCAGGTTCTAACGGTTACGCACAGTCGCAGACACAGAACTGGCAGATAGGCTTTACCGCTGCATTCGTTACTTCTGAAATCAGCAACGCTAACGAAACACCGATATACGGCTTCGCAATTCAACCCTAATCCTAACGTTTAAACCTTCATAAACAATGAAACATTTAGTTTTCTTATTGGCTTTCATAGCCACAGCAGTAACAGCGGGGGCGCAACTACCGAGGGGCAACTACGGGACAATGCAGCCTATCACACGCAGCACAGGTACAATCTACAAGTACACAGCAGGTACGCCAACGGTAGCATCTACCGATACGCTGACCGATGTTGATACAGGTCTTGTACGTTGGACATTCTCCAACAACTATAACCTGTTATTCGACTATACCGTAACTAAACTTACGGGAACGGTAGCGGGTACGGCATTCCTGCAAGGTAGCCAAGACGGTACGAATTGGTTTACAATCACAGGTAACACTACATACTGCGCAGGTTGCATAGGTGCGAGTGCTACCGTAACCAATACCGCAGGCAGCAAAAAGTACGAATGGTATGTTCCTGTAAATGCCACTAACTTTAAGTATTGGCAGGTGCAGACTATCACATCGGGAACAATGACCGCAACCTATTCAGGTAACGCTTATTACAGTTACTAACGTATTATGCCAACACCCGCACCCATACAAGGAAACACCACTTTAACCGTAGGGCAGGTATCTACTATGACCGATGCAACCGTAGGGGGTACATGGTCAAGTAGCGACACAGCCGTTGCGACTGTGAGTGTTTCAGGGGTTGTAACCGCCGTAGGTCCGGGTGTTGCTAATATCATCTACACAGTAGGCACAGACAGTATCGCAGCCCCTATAACCGTAACCCTGAACACGACTACCAACGGCGTTAACTTCAACAACGTTTACAATGCCTTAAAGAATAGGGTATTGTGGGAGTCACAGAATGTTGCAAGCGAAAGCGGTAGGTACTTTGAGGACTTCCATCCTCTTTGCAATACCAATATCTTGTTGCATACGCAAAGCGATAGCACGATAACAAGTACAGGTAGTGCAGCATTTACCGCTTACCTTGCTAAACTGCAAAGGGCGGTTGTATTAGAGGTGTTAAACGCCACATACAACAAGCCGCAAATGAAGAACAAAGCGCAGTTGTGTTTCCAACGCCCCGATGTGATGCTATACCCGCAGGCTGTACCTAATCAGTCGCAGTTTGTAGGGTTGAAGATGTACATCGCACCGGGCGAGGATATAGCAGTTCGCTTTAGTTCCGTTGAATTGTTCTTTGACAGTACCGTTACGTTTAACCTGTACCTGTACAATGATATGACGTTACCGCCAATATTTACTAAGGAGGTAACAACAAGCGCACAGGAGCAGGTTATTGTGGATTTGTCAAACGATGCGGTGTTTAACTACCTATCTCCGACAATCAACAAGGGCGGTATATTCTACTTCGGGTATTATCAATCTGACTTAGGCAGCGCAAAGGCTATCTATTACAGCATATACAATACTGTTTATAACGGGTGCTGGATATGGGCGTATAGCGCACCAACCACAACCGATGTGCAGGGGAACAGAAACTTTCAGCGTAACAATATCGGGGCTAATAACCTCACTTATGGTATGAACGTTGAGGCTTCGGTTTATGTAGATGCTACGAATAACATAGTGCAGAACGCCAACCTGTTTGATGAGGTTATAGGTCTTGCAATGGCGGTGCGTGTGGTAGAGAACATCATATTCAACTACCGTAAGAACGGAGTGCAGACAGCTATTAATGGCATATCGCAGATTAATGACCTATATGCACAGTTGAACGGTTTGAAAGCAGACGAAGAAATACCCTACGTTATGGGACTTCGGGACAAACTAAGCAGGGCGATACATACTTGTAAACAGGGTATGCAGCCATACAGAGGTACTTATGTCGGCATAAGCTAAGAAATGAGCAACTACACACTTACATATGCGTATGGGCAAGACCAATACATACAAGGGGTACAAACAAGGCTATACAACTACCTGTTAAACAGGTGGGGGTTAAGTTTAACACCTTCATTGTATAAAAGCTATGGCAGGGTGTACAGAGTACCAACAGTTGACGGCTTTGTTCCGATGGCTTACAACGATACGAGTACGGATTATATATCAAGTGGTGGAGCGGGAAACGGTGGATTGTTCTTTGAAGATACGTTAGCGGCACTAAGTTACTTTTATCCCGTTGACCCGATACGAAAGAATGAAATTCGGGATGATGTGGTGAAGATGGAACTAATGTTCTTTGTTGACCTTAGCAAGATAACACCCGGCGGAATATCAGATGCAGAAGGGCAACGACTTGATGAGATAGCCATAAACGATGTTAAGAACTTTGTGCAGAATAACGGGTGTGCCTGTACGGTACATGAAACGGTGAGAGAGGTAGATAAGGTCTTGGATAAGTTTAGCGGCGCAATGAAGAAATTGCAGATTAACAAGAACATGCAGCCGTTTTTATGCTTTAAGCTACTATTAGAATTGCGTTACGAAACAACATTATACAACACACAGCAACAACCACAGTTACAACCGATGCAAAAAAGCGTGGTACTATACATTAAGGCTTCACCAAATCCTGCTAATTTAATATCGGTAGGTAATGGTCTGTTTATGTATGCTGAATACGCAGAGGGTAACACATTAACACCGCTTATTACAACATCAGCAACGGGGTACTTAGCGGGCAAGAACATGGAGTTACCATTCGGGTACAACGATACTAATGACAGCTTGCCAAACTACAACCTTAGTACGGGTACATGGACAAAGACAGGTATCCCGTATGGGTTCAATGATGGCGATTATGTTACACTAACATTTACAGACCAAGTATAGCAGTACAGCGCATACGAGGCAACGGAAACAGCAACACAGTACAACACAAACAACAAAAACATAAAACAGTAAGCACAACCAAATAAACCTTTTTTTTAACCTTTAATTCTATCAACAAATGGCAACCTCAAGTAATGTAAACTTAAACCCCTTCATCGCATCGGGTAACACAGGAACGATAGGCACATTCCCTGACTTGGGGATTTTGCGTACCATCGTATTAGCTCCGAAAGGAACGGTTATACCGCAATCGGCAATGGTATCGCAATCGGCTTTTGCGACCTATGTAAACGCTAAGTTTATCAACAACACATATAGCAGCAGGTGGTTTGCGTTCATGAACTTGGATAAGTTCGAAGACCTGACCAAAGACACCTCAAACGAAGATACAGGGCGTTTGAACCTTTCGGTTTACTCATTCCCTAACAAGTTCCGTTTTCGCTACATGATGGGGATGGGTAACTTCATTGAGGCTAACAACTTCCAAAACTGTCAGGGGCAGTATGATTACTTCTTTATCGATGACTTCGGTAACTGGCACGGAACAAAAGACGTTACTGGCGGGACAAACGGACTGGCAGCGTACACCAACCAGCAGTTCTTTATCCCTAACAGGAAAGCCCGTACTACCACTACTGCAAATCAGTACATGATAGAGGTATCGCTTGCCGACCCAACACAGACAAACGGTAACTTTAAGCTGTATGCGGCAGGTACACAAGCAGATAGCCTTGTTATGCTGCAAAATGCTTTCCTTGTTGACGTTTCCGATACACTCGGTACGCCGCTTTCAATCACAGCTACAACTACAATAGTAGTAACGCTGAAAGCAGGTCAGGACAGCTATGACATAGCCAAAGCATACGGCAGCGCAATAACACATGCTTGCTTTGTGGCAACTAACCTCACAACAGGGGCAACGCTGACTATATCGTCTGCAACATACGGAACTATTGTAGTATCAGGCGAAACATACTACTACTACATCATTGTGCTATCGGCTGCACCTACTGCTGGTCATGTTGTAAGGGTTTCACTTGCTGCGCCATCAGTAACTAACGGTGTGGTTGCAGGGTTGAACCTTGAAAGCCTTGCATTGAACAATGTGAACGGTGCAAACTGTGCGATACATACATTCTAATCACATGGCGGGGGTGTAGAGATATACCCCCGCTTTTAAACATATTGTAATGAAAAATCCAAGTATCAACGCAGAGTGGGCGAAGTCTATAAGCAAAGATGAATTTGTAGCCCATTGCGCTCAAAATAGTGCTGTTTACGGTTGGAGTGAGTTAGATGCAGAGGCGTTTTGGAACGGTCTGCACCCTGCACCCGTAACAACCGAGAAGCCTAAGAAAGCTACTAAGACAGATGTAACCCCCGAACCATGAACGTAACCCAAGCCCGCCAAGCGATAGAAGACCTGAAACAAGGTATTATCAGGCTAACGGGTGAGGCTATGATGGAACATAAGGAACAGATAGTAGGGTTATTAGTTCACCAACAGTATGAAGAAGGGGTAGATAGCCAAAATACACCGTTCAGGCGGTACAAGCCCACAACCGTTAAGATGAAGCAATCGGATGGCGTTTACAGGGGCTTTACAGACCTGCACAATACGGGTGAGTTTCAAGCGGGTATGAACCTGACGATTGACGGTGATGAATACAAGATAGAAAGCCCCGCCCGTACCGATTTAGGCGTATTAAAAAGCAGGTGGCTATCAGAATGGAACGGCTCTGAAATCATGGACTTAACAAAAGAAAATGAGGCGTTGATTTACCCGATAATTGAGGATACGTTGAAAGATAAAATCAACAGCGAATTAGCTTTAGACTAAAAAGCCCCTTGTTTGGGATAAGGGACTTTTTAACACCGTGCGCAGGTTGTATATAGATGTGCAATACAAATATAATTCCTTCCAATGGTTTTGGCAAAAAAAATATTATCATGGTTCAAACCCATGCCCGTACCTATACCCGATAGCCCCAACAAGCCCGATATAATCGACAATATCAGCAAATGGTACGTTAAAGGGCTTATAGAGGGGTGTTTTTACCAAGATTATAGCAGCATAGGGAAAGGCACAACCGATGAATTAAAGGCGGCGTTTGACCATCTTATAGCCCAATACCACGACCAAGTAAAGAACGAGTATGTAAAGCAGTATGTGAAGCTATCGGGGCAGATAAAAGCCATAGAAACGCAATGGGAGATAGTTAATATCATAGCAGACATAGTGAAGGAACATTATAGCGAGAGTGCAGCAAAGGCGTTGAAGCAACTTTACCCTAATTACGAATTTTCCCGTAAAAGCATATTAGAGGATTTGGCGAAGGTCGGGACAGGTGAAATATCCAACCAAATAAAGCACGAAAGATTATGCAAGGAGTTGGCTAAACTGTCTGAAACACAGGAGAAAAGCAACAATTACACACCCGAACAACGGCATGCTCATTTCATTAACAGGCTTGCAGAGATAAACAAACATGAAGGGGTGAAATATGACGTTCACACCACCACGGTATTAGAATTAGCGGTGTTGGAAAACCGATTAACCGATTACATTGAACACTTAGAAGCACAAAAAGAGAAACACAGTAATACTTAATAATATAACATGGCAGGGCTGATTAGCGATATAGTAGGCGGTAATGTTGATAGCGACTTAGATAAACTTGTCGCTAAACTTGCAGCCGTTGAAAAGGAACTTGATGTTATCAACGGCAAAGCAATCACTATTAAGGTTGATTTGCAGGGTGTCGGTACATTGTCCGAGTTAACGAACTTGTATAAGCAACAAGATGAGATATTAACCAAGCTACGCAGCACATCGGTACAGTATGTCGATACTTACAAGATGGCTACGGAGGTTATTAAGCAGCATAACGGACACAGCAAAGAGTTTGTAGCCGTATCGCAGGGTATTGCCAAGACCACAGCAGAAGAAGCAAGGGCGAGGAAAGAAAACGCCAAAGCGTTATTAGATGAGCAGAAGTATGTAGCTGCACTTGCAAAAGAGAAAGAAGCGTTAGAAAAGAAAACAGTTAAGGCGCAACAAGCGGCAGAGAAAGAGAATAACGCATACTTACAACTACGTAAAACCTACAACGAGCAATCCACGGCTTTAAAGGGTATGATTATACAATACGGTGAAGCTGATGCAGCCGTAGTGAAAATGAAAGCCGATGTAGATAAGATGTACACATCGCTATTGAAAGCCGAGCAAGCAGTAGGGCAGCACCAAAGGAAAGTAGGACAGTACCAAAACGCAATATTAGCGTTATCTCAAATAATCCGTGAAGCCCCCGCATTTACATATAGCGTAACAACTGGATTGACGGGTATCGGCAATAATATACCTATACTGTTAGACCAATTTAAATTACTACGTGCTGAGGTTGGAAGCACAGGCAAAGCATTGAAAATATTAGGGGCTTCTTTATTCGGGTTTACGAATTTGGTTTCTCTAGGTCTGACTGTGCTGACACTATATACAAGCGGATTTTTTGACTTTTCAAAAGAGGCAGACAAAGCGGCTAAATCAGGCAATGATTTTAATGCTACACTTAAAGGCATTAATGAAGAAGCAAGGAGTACGGCATTAATTGAAATTGCCAATACCGATAAATTATTTGCTACTTCAACAGACCTTAATTCAGCGTATTCGGATAGGGTAGCGGCAATCGAAAAACTTATAAGCCTTTACCCTGAATTATTAGGCAATCTTGAAAGGGAGGACTTTTTAACGGGCAATGTTGCAGGTAAGCAAAAGATACAGGATATAATATCATACAAGTCTGCAATAGAGGCACGTAAAAAGAGTATTGAAGAGATAAATAAAGAAATATCCGCGCTGAAATCTAATACAGGATTAGATGATGATGGATTAAATAAGTTCGGTGAAACATACGACCCATTAGACTATACAGGTAGCGTATTTAGTACACGTTCACCAAAAACAGAAGCTGAAATAAGAAGGCTTACATCATTGAGGGAGTCTTTTGAATTTGCTAAAGATAGTTTTGAAAAATCACTTGCAGACCTCACAAGTACACGCCATGCGGGCAGGATTTGGATGGACATAGATAATGACATTAAGCAGCAAGAAAGGTTAGTAAAAACAACCGTACAAGGCACAAAAGAGCATACAAAGGCATTGTCTGAATTGAAGAGGTATCAGGAGGAAATGGATGTGTATATGGGTAGGGACAAGCAGAAAAAAGAGAAAAAAGAGAAAAAAGACACTATTTCCGATGACCTTGCAGCCGCCAAATCTGATTATGAGTTACAGTTAATGCTTAATCAACAAAAGTTTGTCAACAGCCGTAAAACATACCATGAAGAGCAGCAATTAAACGCTGATAATCTAAAGGCAACAATGGAGTACGGCGAAAGGTACACTATGATTGTTGAGGAATTTAATAAAAAGCATCTAATTACCGAAAATGAGCATATTAAGTTAATTAATGAGGCGAATAAAATATTACTTGAGGGGCAGATAAAAGCTAAAGAGGCTGGCGATAAGATTGAAGAAGAAATACTGAAAAAGAAGATACAGACTAACAATGAGATGCTTAAATACATCGAAAGTTTGTCAAAACAACGCCAAGAACTTGAGAAAATAAACCGTGAAATAGATGCGATACAGGATAAAGCAGCAAGCCGTAAAGAATACGCAGAAAGCTTTGCGCCATATCTTGAAGGTTTTGGGTTTAATACAGCTTTCGGGCAGCAGGTTAAGCAGAAAAATCAGGATATATCATCACGTAAGACGGAATTAGGCGTATTACAAGGGCAGAAACCAACAGAGGAAAGCGACCCGAAAAGTTACGGTATGCGCTTGCTGCAATGGGAAACAAATGTAGCGAAAGAGCGTGAAAATATCGCTAAGATGGAAGCCGACCGTGACGAAATGTACAATCAGAAAATGATTGAGGGGAAGAAA
>ERZ724522.736-NODE-736-length-19857-cov-5.482376_pt1 | contig 19857 bp, 13 predicted proteins | sample MGYA00376055_ERZ724522 | MGnify/ENA primary metagenome ERZ724522 (study PRJEB28724, sample SAMN07190884) | wastewater metagenome | isolation source: effluent of sewage treatment plant in Hong Hong | place: Hong Kong | collected 2016-03-17 ... | reverse complement strand
GATTACATGATCGAACTTCCAGAACTTGGATTGCGCTTCGATCCAGTGCCGAAGGCGAGCAAATTGGCCAGAGCAGACGCCGCATCGAACCAGTCCGAGGCTGGCAACATCGTTGTCGTGAACGGATCGTGGACTGATAGCTTCCTGACGGAGTTGGAAAACTTCCCAACTGGCTCCCACGACGATCAGGTGGACGGATTCTCGGGAGCCTACAACCGAATCGTTGCCGGGGGAGCGTGGGGATTACCACCACCGGAAGACGAATCATCGGCAGGATTCGAAATCGAACAGGCAGGATTCGAAGACAACAGAGTGCTTGCATTCTGATGAACGCAGGAGCATAAGGGCAGTGCAGTCGCCAAACGGATGGCCCACTGGGTTGCAGCCACCGTAAGAGGACGCTACCGACGAACGGAGACCCGACCAGAGGCATAGCTGGTCGGGTCTTTCCTTTTCAGACATTGCTTTTGCCGAGTGTGCTGCTTACGGCTGGAAAGGTAGGCAGCATGAACAACTCAATTCTCGGGATCACACATCATCCTTCCGAGGAAGCGGGCGAGTATTACGACCCAATGCTCGCGCCGATCAGGTCCCACCTGAATCCGCTGCGGTCTCTCACGATGGCTCGGCCAATCGCGTTGCTCGAAATGAGCATGCGCGGTTACTACGCAGATCTGACATGGCTCTACGCACACTTAGAAAAGCGAGAGCATATCATGGCTTCGCTTGTAGAACGAAGGCAGTCAACTCTTGGGCAATGCATTTGGTCAGTAGACCTGACTGAGAAAGCAGCAAAGGATGACTCGCTACAAACGATTGCTCACAAGCAACAGGAGTTTGTTCAAGAGTTGTTCGCTAATATCGACAACCTGAAGGAAGCGTGGAAGTGGCTAGGAATGGCGAGATTCCGTGGATTCGCACACTTAGAGAAACACTACAGTAAAACGTCCGGAGAGATCATACATTTGGAACCTGTTCCGCAGTGGTTCTGGTGTCGGAACTGGCCGAGTTTGAAATGGCAGTTCAACGCATCGGCACTGAACACGAACCGAGGAGAACCGATTGAACCGGAGGACTTCGTTGTTCGCGAAGTACCGGCAAGCCTAGGGGAACTGGCCGTGTTCGATTACATTCGAAAAGCATTGTGCATTAAGGACTGGGGCACGTTCGCTTCCACGTTCGGTATCCCGAACATTTTCCTGGAGTGCTTGGACAAAGAGCGTTACCCGACCGAGCAGGAAATGGCCTCATGGCAAACGAGGCTGAAAAACTACGTCAGTAACGGTCGCGGTGTACTTCCACCTGGGGTCAAGGCTAACCTTTTTGGCGGAGGATCGAGTGACAACACTCCGTTTCCTGGACTGGTCGATTACCTGGACAAGATGCTCGTACTGGCTGGAACTGGCGGAAAGCTGACGATGCTCTCCGATGCCACCGGAATCGGACAAGGTGCAACGCCAGCACATGAGAAAGTGTGGGAGGAAATCGCAGCTGAGGAAGGCAATGAGATTGCGGAAATTCTTCACCGATCAATTGCAGAAGTAAGATTGAAAGAAGAGTTTCCGGACGAAGACATTCACGTTCGATTTACAATCAAACGGCGCGATCAGGTAGACCAAGCGGCAGGAGCCGATTTGCTCGGCAAACTGAAGACTGCCGGATGGGATGTGAACGAAGAAGAAGCCGAGAAGTTGACAGGCTTGGATCTCACGAAGAGCGAACCCGTTGAGCAATCCGATCCTTTGGAGTCTGGAGCAACTACGAATCGCACCACTCCAACGGAGCACGAAGACTCCATCCAAAAGGCCGAAGAAGCAATCGTTGCCAGTCTCGGAAGCGTCATCAACCGATTGAATCGGATTCTCGAAATCGAAGACGACGACATGAGAACGCGAAGCCTGACAGATTTCGTGAAGGATCTTCCTGAGGAGCTACGGAAGGCAAACGTTACCGGAGACGCGGATCGAATGGTCGAGAAATTGCTTGTCGAATCCTTAACCAGCGGCTTAAGCGTCGAAAAAGGGACATGACAGTAAGCGCGAAAACAGGTCTCAGCAGAGCGACACCTTGCGTAGTCGCAAATCGCGTTTCAGACAATGATCCGCAAAGTCCGTTTCGACTACCAACGGATGGATGGTGGCACGTTCTTGGATTAGGCGAAGTTCCGGCGAGGTGGGAAGGCGGCCCAAACAGCGGAGAGGACATGGTTCAGGTTATCGACAAGGAAGCAGTCGAGACCATAAAGGCCAACTTCGATTTGGTAGCCAACGCGGCAAAGGAATCCGGAAAACAGTTCGCAGGGCTACTGGTTGACTACGACCACTTCTCGCACAACCCAGACAAGCCAACGGAAGCAGGTTGCTGGATCTTCGAACTTGAGAGCCGTCCCGATGGTCTTTGGGCAAAAGGACGTTGGACTGCAACCGGTGAACACAAGGTTACGAATGGGGACTACCGGTTTGCATCAGCAGTTCTATCGAACTTCGTCAAGCTAGGTGAGGACAGATACAGGCCAACGAAACTCGATAGAGTAGCACTCACGAACGATCCAAGACTGAAAAACTTGGAGCCGATCACGGTTCCAAACCGAGACAATCAACAAAAGAAAGCTATGAACGAACGTTTGATTCTGACCGAACTGCTCGGTATCGCGAGCAACTCCGATGACGCTGCCATTACGGCAGGAGTTGCGACGTTGCGAGCGAACATTGCATCCATTGCCACGGATCGAACATCCATTGCCGACATCAAGAACCGGCTCGCGGAAGCCGAGAGCAAAACCAAGACGCTCGGCGATACCATCACGAAACTGAATGCCGACCTGATCGAGCACGACTTGAAGGAGTTCGAAGCCGTGATTGAAAACAAGGACGACATCAAAGCAGCGCTGGTATGTAACCGCGAAGGCACGCTCAAGGTTTTGCGCGGATTGAAGCCATCTGCTTCGCAGAAGAAAGCGAACGACAAGATGGAGGAACGCAAGAGCAAGACGCCGGTCTATAACCGGCAGGAAAACGGAGGCCGCAATCCCGGCCCTGTTGACGGTGAAGCGGACAAGGACGAGCAAAAGAAGCTGGCAGTCATGGTCCGCAACCGGACCAACGAATTGATTGCAGCGAACCCGCGAATCGGTCGGGCCAACGCCACGATGCAAGCGGTCCGGGAGATCGAGACACAGGAAGGCGTCAACATTCTACCGACGCAAACCGCCAACTAACAATTCACCAACTCCACAAAAACGCAGAGAACGACAAGGATAAGATATGATTTCCGCACTACAGACCAACACCCAACCGGGCGATGTCGTAATGATCGCCGACGGAGCTATCACTGAGGGATACCTCGTGAAGATTTCGACGCCGGCAAGCACTGGCGAATCACGAGTGAAGCTGCCAACCGACGTTGCCGACGTGACGCCGTTTGTCGCGCTTGAAACTGCGGTGGATGGCGGACGTGTTTTCTGCCGGCCTCTCACGCCCAAGGATTCCGTTCGCGTTTACTCGGATGGTGCAATCGTGGCCGGCGTGACAGTTTACCTGTCCGGAACATTCGGGAAGGTCGTGACGTCAACCGGGGCCGCATCGGATGTCTACTGGTCCCCAGGCATTGCCGAAGAAACTTCCGTTGACGGCCAGCTCATTCGGATTCGTCCGTGTGGCCGAACCATCTCTGTCTGATTCAAGGAAGCAAGAAACCAACCAACATCAGAACACTTTAGGAGGAATCAACAATGTCACTTCTATCCGATCTCGCAGCCAATCCAGTGCTGCTGGATTACGCCCAGAACGCGAGCCAGCTCCGAATCTCCAGGGTTGCAGACTTCCTGGCTCCGACCGTCAACGTCGCCACGAAGACGGGACGCTACAAGATTTTCTCTGCGAAGAGCCGTTTCAAGTTGCCGGACACTCGCCGTGTTCCTGGAGAAAAGGCAGTGCGAATCGGGTTCGGTGCGAATGATGGCACGTTCACCATTCAGTACCACGCCGTTGACGTGCCGCTTGATCAGGCGGAACTCGCGGAAGGCGCGCAGGTTGGTCTGAACGCCGCCATGGAAGGTGCGGATCTCGCCGCCGAGGTGGCCATGCTTGCGCATGAGAAAGGAACGATCGACTTGGCGCTCGCCACTGCCGGGGCTGGTACCGACGTGAACGTGAACGATGCTACCGCCGATCCAATCGACGTCATCGACGCCTCGCTCATTACCATTCGAAAGAATGTTCCTTACTCCGGCATGGAAAAGTGCCTCTTGTGGGGGCCAACCGCGTGGCGTCGGTTCAAGAATTGTCCTCAGGTCCGAAGCCGTTTCGTGACGGCTGGTGGAAACGCGATTCCGAATGTCACGGAGGAAATGGCTTCGACACTGTTCATCGGGAATCCGAAGATCATGGTGACGGAGTTGGTCTACGACACTGCCGCCGAAGGCAAGACCGCGAGCTACAGCTACGCACTCGACAATTCCGTTCTGGCATTCGTTCGAAGCTCGGCTCCGACGCGAAACGATCCTTCCTGGCTCAAGACTTTCCGGCTCACCGGCCAGTGGCTCGGTCCGCGAAGCTACGTTACCGAGGACGGACGTGGCGAAGTGTTTGGCTTCGACTGGGGGTTCGACCTCAAGGCTGTTAACTCGGCAGGCGGTGCGCGAATCAACATCAACGCGTCCTGATCGAGCAACCGAGACTCACGGCAATCAATAAGCGAAAACTACCCATGAAAATGTTCAACAAACTTAAGACGCGATTGTCGCAAATGGCGGTGGCCTTTACGGTCATGATTGGATTCAGCGCCTTTGCAGCCACGCCTCAGACGTACCTATCCACTTCGACCACGGCATCGTTGGTAAACGTTCCGACAAGCATCGCGGCAAGCACCACTGCCACAAACGGCGAAGTGATCGACGTGACGCGTCACGACTGGATCGGTATTCAGGTCACAGCGAATCTGGTGTCAACGAATCCAGCAAGCCAAGCACTGACCATTCCAATCCGGAGATCGCTGGACGGAACGACGTTCGAGACCACGGCAACAACCACGCTCAGCCTCACACTGGATGGAACTCTGACGCGCATGTTCTACACGAACATGAACGTAGGGGCAGCGCGTTACCTAAAGTTTGATACGTTCATCAACGGAACGACGAACATCGCAACAAACATCGTCGTGAAGTTCAGCGGAAAGCCTCCTTGGTCCACGGTGGTTGCACCTGTGGTCCAGTAATCGCCCTTGCAGCACTCGGGGTAACTGGTTCGCGTGATGGCGGGGCGATGCCGAGAGGTGTCGCCCCGTTCTGATTAGATGGAGGGAGCGATGGCTGAGACCTGGATCACACTGAGCGAGACCGACGTCCGAACGGCGTTGGCAGGCAATGAACTCGAAGCTGTTCGAAACGCGGCTCGGTACGGCACGGAAGCTGATCCTGTTGCAGGGATCATGTCTTCCGTGACTGAGTACGTTCGAGGGTACATAGCCAGGAACCCGCGAAATCAACTCGGGCCGGCAGGAACTCTCCCTGAATGCGTAAAGGAAGTGGCCTTGCCGCTCGTTGTGTGGCGGATCATGGCTCGTTCGTTTGGCGAGGTTGTTGACCCTTCCGGGTTCAGAAAGGATGCGATGGAACGAGCGGAGCGAACTTTGCGCGACATCGCGGAAGGCCGAGGCATGGTTGTTCCCGTTCCGAATAATCCTATCACGGACTCAAGGCCAATAGTTCCGCTTCAATACTCGAACGCCAGCGGAGAACTTGCTGAGATGACACGATCAGACCAGGACGGAGCTAGCATCTGATGGCCTCGACGACACTACAAACCGCAGTGAGAAAACTGGAAGCCGTTGGCATCCTGAGAAGTAAGCTGTCGGCAGGCGAACTAAAAGAGATTCGAAGCAAGATCCGTCAGCAATCAGTGTTCTCCGCAAAAGTGAGCAAGGCAAAGCTACTGGAGGAGATCCGAAAGATTAGCTTGGACGTGTTGACTGGGAAGAAAAGCCCGTTCGGAGCCAGGGAAGTACTACGCAAGACAATCGAGCGCGGTGGTTACAAGCCACCAGAAGGAAAGAAAGGAACGATCGAAGACCTGTCAAGTACGGCGCGAATCGACCTCATCATCCGGATGCAAACCGAGATGGCGCGAGGATACGGATTGCTGGTTGACGCGCAGAAGGATCTTGAACGGTTTCCGTTTTGGGAACTTTATCGGAAGTACGTGCGTCAGGAGCCTAGAGACTGGCCGGCACGATGGAAGGAAGCCGGACGAACGCTTCGAAGCGGAAAGATGGTGGCTCCGGTCAATGACCGAGTGTGGACGGACATCAGCGCGTTCGGAACTCCTTATCCTCCGTTCGATTACAACTCGGGAATGAGCGTTCGGCGAATGAATAGTGCACGTGGCGAAGCTCTAGGATTGCGATTCCCGAAGACACAGAAGCGGAAAAAGCTTCCAGATTTGGAGCCACCGACGGCAAACGTCGCATTGGACGGCAAGCTCGCTGAGCAGCTTCTGAAAGACTTGGGACCCGGTTACAGCATCAAAGGCGGAGTGCTGAGGAAGGAGGTCCCGTGAGGATCATCATTCGCAGGACAGGAAAGAAGGCGGAGGAACGCTTCAGCCACCAGCGCATCACAGCATCACTCCGAACAGCCGGCCAAACCGTTATTGAGTACCTGAAGCGATTTTGGAACAGGAAGGACGCAGCCGAACCTAACCAGTGGTTCAACGCTGGAAGCACACGAACGCACTTCTGGAAGAAGATTTCGAACTCTGTCGATTCAAAGCCAATCGTCAGGAACAAGGGTGTCATCATCCGAGTTCGCGACACGCGAATCCGTCAGAAGATACATGGCGGACCAATCGTGCCAGTCAAAGCCAAGGCGTTGACGATCCCGAATCACCCTGACGCACACGGAAGAACAGCTAAGCAACTGGAGTTTTTTACTGGGGTCAAACTGTTCATTCTGCAAACCAAGTGGGGAGCTTTCCTTGCGGGTAAGAATGGTCGAAGCGTTGTAAAATACTACGTCCTAAAGCGGTCCGTGAATCAACCGCCTTGGCCAAGGTCAATACCTGAAGAACGACTGATGCGACGAACATTCATGGAGTCAGTCCGTAGCTACTTCAAAGGACTGAAGAACGCATAAAGGTATGGCACGATACATCCTCAGCGGCATCATTCAGGACCAACAGGAAAACCCAGTTGGAGAAAAGCCTGTTTTGGTTCAGATGTTCTTCGCGCCAATGGCAGGAGAAACGGGAATCATTTCAGGTCAAGAGCTTTGGTTTACGACGGACGAAAACGGCAATATCCCTGCAAACTTCTACCTTGTTCCAGCTACGTACCGAATCGAATGGAGGCTAGGGGCTGTCCGGAATGTGAACTACTTCGTGATGCCTTCCGAAGATGCGGACATTAAAGACATCCTCGTGGACGACATTACAGAGCGTGACCTGATGATCCGTAACACGAAGCGATTCGATACGGTTCAAGAGATGCTGGACAGCGACGCAACGCAGTGGACAACGGCAGAGTGCCGCAATTTCAATCCAGGAGATCGAATCCTCACAAACTGGAAGACGACATCGGATCCGACGATTCTTCCGAACGGCCAGAACGTGCTTCAAACAGCGCAGCCACCTGTAACTGTCTACCGAACGTTCCTTTTGGAACCGGACGATGGCACCGTGGTTCCTGGGAACGGATTGGAGAGCTACCACGCATCAACGCCTGTAAGCGTTCCTACAATCCAGGATCTTAAGAATTCCGTGTTTGATGCGCCAAGGGTAACAATCGACAGTACTGCCACTCCTTACACGTTCGTTCGATCTGATCTAGCGCCAGATTTTGACCCTGACCTTCCGGACACCGACGAGAACAAGGTGACGAACAAGGTCGGAACAATCTACGTTCGGTGGCTTGGAATATGAGAAACTTTCTACTACTGGCGCTGTTCCTGATGACTGGTCTTGCAGCATTAGGGCAAGGCGAAGTTCGGTACATTGATACCATCGAAGGGTTACTTCGCCAAAACCCGTACGCCAGTGGCACTGGATCAAGGGCCGTTTACGCGGTAGGACGTAGGACTACAAACTCGCCGTCTGGATCTGTTCGGTTCGCTATTTGGTCAACGAGCACGAATCTTACAGCGAACGGTACCAATGTGTTTGCCAGTCCGTTCGGTGGCAGGTGGGTATTTCCAGACAAGGACGATCCACTCCAAAACGCTGACTGGTACAGCCAAACAAACAGATGGAGTTTGGACAGCGCAGGCAACCTCGTTCTAGGTACGACAAACGTTGCAGGCGATCTTGCAGCTTTAAGAACACTCCTAGGGACAAAAGCAAACGTAGTAGACCTGTCAGGATATTCTACAACAAATCACAATCACCCAGTAGCAGACTTAAGGGACTCAACTCCACTAACAAGGGATCTGCTTAAGGAAGTAGATCCTATCGGAATTCGGTCCCTACTACTTCTAGGCAACTCCGCTACAAGAAACGTAGGAACAACATCAAACGATGTTGCGCAAGGGGACCACAATCACGATACAGAATACGAAGCAATCGGAACAGCGGCACAACTGATCACAATCCACGAAGGAAGAACAAACCCGCATGCAGTATACATTCTCGGAATGTCTGGAACAGGAAGCAATCTGACCATCGTCGGAGGGACAGTATCCGGATCAGTCGCTCTATCGTTAGGAACTGATTTAGCAACAAGCGGAAGCCACAGGCTTCTGGTGCGAGATTCTTCTTCAGGTCAGATGCGGACGATGGATCTCGCATACTTTAAGGGGTGGCTAGACATGCACGCATCGAACATTGTCGATGCAGGTGCAACGGGAATCCAAATTCTACAATCCGCAGAAAAAACGAATGCTCTCGATGCATTGGGATCTGGACGCAGCCCGTCCCTCTTCCTTAGAGGAGACGGGTCGTGGTCAACCGCAGTCAGCACAAACGCATCAACAAACTCTCTACCGGAGGCACCGAACGACGGAACAGCGTATGCCAGGAAGAATCTGGCTTGGACTGGCCTTGCAATCGCCGACGTGTCTGGTCTTTCCAGTTACGGACGCTCATGGGTAGCTATTGCAAACGCAACGAACGCGGCATCGGCATTGATGCTGCTTGGCACGAACACTCTGACTATCGACAGTCCGGCTAAATACAGTGTTCGTGTAGGATCTGGTGGATCTACGATCACTCGGCATCGAATAAACCTAATCGCAGGAACTGGAATAACGACGGCAGTTGCGGACGACTCGGTTGACGATGAGGCCGATGTGACGGTGTCGGTATCCACCATCACTGCTAGTCAAATCTCCGACTCGACGGTTCAGGGTCGAGCTATTCTGACGAATTCCACGGCTGCGTCCCAGCGGACGGTCCTAGGTCTCGGGACAGCGGCAACGAACAACGTTCCAGCTTCTGGAGACGCGTCGGCACTACAGGTTGTTCTTGGAAGCGATACGCGACTCACGAACTCGCGTGTCCCGGTTACGCACACGCATCTTTTGGCGGATCTTCCTACTGTAGGTAGCAGCAACGTTTTAGGTCGTAAGAGTGCTGGGACTGGCGTTACCGAGCAGATTACACCAGCAGAACTCGCGGCAATTCTGATGGGTGCAGGGCTTTCGACTGGAACAGTGAAATCCGTAAGCCTAGCGATGCCAGGAATTTTCAGCGTAGCAGGATCTCCTGTCACAAACACAGGAACGTTGTCGGTAAGCATGACTGCTCAAGCTCAGAAGAAGTTCCTTGTTGGACCTGCAACAGGTGTGGATGCGTCGCCTTCTTTCCGTTTGATGGAGACGACGGATTTGCCTGCCGCCGTGTGGACGTCCATCAACGACGGAACTGGTTCTGGGCTAGACTCGGACCTTCTCGACGGACAGCACGGGGCTTTCTACCTAAGCCGGGCAAACCACTCTGGAACGCAGCCGTGGACCACAATATCGAGCACGCCGACAACGCTCATCGGGTACGGAATCACCGACGCCGCTTCCAACTCGACGTTGCAGGCTCATATTGCGAACACCGTAATCGAAAGCTCCAGGCCGCACGGGATCGGCCAATTCGGAGGAACGCTAGCCGCATCAGAGACAGCTGAAGACGCGTGGGACAGGCTCGAACTTGGGAGCGCGGCATTTCGATTTGTTCCAACGTCCGGCAACGCGACAAACGATCCGGGACACGGAGCCGAGGTCGTTTTGGCGACCGACACGCGACTGACAGACGTGCGCACTCCGTCTGCACACGGCCACGCCGTGAGCGGAATCACGAATGTCACGAGCCAAAGGATACTCGGAAGGATCTCCACTAACGCCGGACCAGCTGAGGAGCTCACCTTCTCGCAGATCGCCACCGGAATCGTGGCTAGCGGGTTGGCGCCGACTGGAACCGTCAGGAGCGTGACGCTTTCGGCACCCCAGTCGTCAATCTTTGCGACGTTCGGAAACCCAATCACCAACACGGGGACCATTGGGTTCACCATGATCCAGCAGGGTCCGCACACGTTTCTTGGTGGGGCGGCAAGCGGTGACGTATCCCAGTTCCCAACCTTCAGGAATCTCGTTTTGGCAGATCTTCCGGCTGAGGTTTGGACGAGCCAGAACGACGGAGCCGCAAGCCTCCTCGACGCCGGCCTGCTTGCTGGTCAGGGAGTGTCGTACTACCTGGCGAGGAGTAACCATTCCGGATCAATCAACTGGACCAACGTGGCGTCGACCCCCACGACGGTAGACGGATATGGCATCACCGATGCACTGAAGCTTTCTGGCGGAACCCTCACGGGCCTCCTGTATGCACCAAGGATCGAGGTGACCAACGGGATCAGAACCGAGCTATTCAGAAGGACCGAGTCTGATACCCCTCCCATCGGAATAACTTACCAGTCAGGAAGCGGAATTCCTGGAGACTCGTATGGTTGGACGTACCCGAGCGGAACAAAGCTTTCGGTCAATAGGTCAAGCTCCACCACCACGTGGGAATTGATGAACACGACGTCGAGCCTGCTTTCACCAACGGGCTCGATGGCCTTCAGGATAGGTGGCTACATTCCCGGAGGGGGGTGGGCCCCCTGGAGGGTTCTGGTGGACGACAACACCATCGCGAACTACGCCCCAACGAAGACCGGATCCGGGGCGTCTGGAACGTGGGGTATTTCCATCATCGGAAACGCCGCAACAGCAACAACGGTTCCATGGTCTGGCGTCACCGGAACTCCGACAACGAAATCCGGATACGGCATCACCGACGTTCCGACATACACGGACCTAGCATCACACACAAATCTTACGATCGGCGCTCACGGGATGACGGCTTTTGGCGCTTCACTCGTGGACGATGCTACATCATCCGATGCGCGAACAACTCTTGAACTCGGAACGTCAGCAACTTTGAACGTTGCAGCATCAGGAAATGCCGCATCTGGAGAAGTGGTAAAGGGAAACGACTCTCGTCTCACAGATTCGCGAACACCGTCCAGCCACACGCATCCAGTCTCAGAACTGAGCGATGGAGGAACCATTGGAAGGCAGATTGTTCAGGCCGCTGCGAAAACCAACGTTCTTAATCTACTTGGGTCTGGAGGAGCGACTGGTCTTTACTTGTCCTGGGATGGCTGGGTAACGGGACCGAGCCCCGGGAGCACCACAAACGGCGTTGGCGAAGCCCCGACGAACGGCCTTGCATATGCCCGAAAAAACGCAGGCTGGACCCAGGTCTCGATGTCAGACATCTCGGGAATGTCCGTCGGACTTTCTGTCCCTGGTCCTTTCTCGGTCTCAGGGAGCCCTGTCACGTCAAGCGGAACTCTCGCAGTATCGGTTAGCAATCAAGTCCAAAAGACGTTCTGGGCCGGGCCGGTGAGCGGAGCAAACGCTCCCCCGGCATTCCGCACCATTCTCGACAGCGACCTTCCGAATTCCTACTGGTACGCAGGAAACGATGGATCCGGGAGCGGCTTGGACGCAGACCTGCTCGATGCGCAGAGCGGGGCTTACTACCTGGCTCGAGGGAACCACACTGGAACGCAAGCTTGGTCCACAATTTCGAGCACACCGACGACGGTCGACGGATACGGCATCACGGACGCACTCAAACTGAGCGGCGGAACGCTTACTGGAGCGCTGGTTGGAACCTCGTCGAAGTTTACCAACGGCGTCAGCATCCTGACCTCAACTCGCCAGGAATCCGCCTTCACGGCCCCTGTTGGCGTATCCGTTCAAAACGGGGACGGCGCGAGCGACACGAACGGGTGGACATACCCATATCAAGGAAAGTTGACGGTTCGAGAATCGGCGAACCGGGCCTGGGAAATCGGAAACACGTCCTACCCGGACGGGTCCATGGCGTATCGAATCAACAGCAACGGTGTTGCCTGGATGCCGTGGAAGATCGTTGTCGATTCGCTCAACTACACTAACTACGCGCCAACGAAGACAGGATCTGGGGCGTCTGGAACGTGGGGTATCGACATTACGGGGTCCGCGTCGGTTGCCTCGAATGTTGCATGGTCTGGCGTCACCGGAACTCCGACAACGAAATCCGGATACGGTCTTACAGATGTCCCTACGTACTCGGATCTCGCAGCTCACACCAACTTGACCGCCGGTGCGCACGGGATCTCATCGTTCGGGGCGACGCTTGTCGACGACGCATCGGCATCGTCAGCCAGGACCACACTCGGGCTCGGAACCTCTGCTGTTCGCAACTCGCCATCATCAGGTAACGCAGCAACAAACGAAACGGTTCTTGGTGACGACACGCGTCTATCCGACTCCAGAACTCCGCTGGCCCACACCCATCCATGGTCAGATGTTTCGTCAACTCCAACCACCCTATCTGGCTACGGGATCACCGATGCGGCGACCATTTCGGACTTGGCTGCGCACACCAACCTGACCGCCGGTGCGCATGGGATATCCGCTTTCGGATCAACGCTGGTAGACGATGCCTCAGCATCCGCCGCAAGAACAACGCTCGGACTTGGTACTGTGGCCACGCTGAATGTAGCCGCCTCAGGCAACGCAACGCCGAGCGAGGTTGTTAAGGGTGACGATACTCGTCTTTCAAATTCCAGGACACCAACAGCCCACAGCCATCAAACGACAGAGCTGACAAACGTAGCATCAAAAACGGTCGTCGGTAGGTTGACTTCTGGAACTGGGACAGCTGAGCAAATCAGCTTAAGCAATCTGGTCAGTGCTTTGCGGACCGACGGAGGACTTGGCATCCCAGGGACAGTTACGAACGTGGCATTGAGCATGCCAGGTATTTTCAGTGTCTCCGGAAGTCCGATAACTACAGGTGGGACTCTGACGGTGGGCCTGGCGAACCAGTCTCCGGCCATGGTTTTCGCTGGTCCAGTAACGGGAGCAGTAGCGACTCCCTCATTTCGAGCCATCGCTTTGAGCGATATTCCCGGAGGAGTGTGGACTACGGTCAACATGGGATCTGGCAGCGGCATGAACGCGGATCTCGTGGATGGATTTGATAGCTCGTACATGCTCAATCGGACGAACCATACAGGCACGCAGTCATGGTCGACGATTCACGGAACTCCGACTACTACTTCTGGATACGGCATTACGGACGCGGCGACGGACGCTGAACTGCAAGCTCACGCCGCAACTACGTCTGGCGTGCATGGGATATCCTCGTTCGGAGCTACGCTGGTGGACGACACAACAGCAGCGTCAGCAAGAACAACTCTTGGACTTGGAACGGCAGCGTTGCTGGACGTCCCATCAAGCGGAGACGCAAGCCTTTCACAGGCGGTCAAGGGCAACGATTCTCGCCTAACCGATGCAAGAACACCACTGACGCACAATCACGATGATCGGTACGACATTAGCGGGACTGCCAGCTACCAGATGTTCGTACACACGAACAACGCCGATCCGCACCCGCAGTACATGCTGGAGTCTGGCGGTTCATCCGTGAACCAGTCTGCCAGCGGAATCACGATCAGCGGAAACAGCACCATCGGCGGAAACGTTTCCCTCAGTCTGTCGGACGTTGGCTACAGCGGATCCCACCGGTTCGTCATCAGGGGATCGTCGGATGGCTTGGCTTACGTTGCGACGCCGAGCTACGTCAAAGGCCTGCTAGACTACAGGATCGCAGACATCTCCGACTCGGGGTCCATTGGCCAGAGCATCGTCAGGGCCGGATCCGTCGGCACGGCGCTGGACGTTTTGGGAAGCGGCCGAAGCTCATCCCTCTACCTGCGCGGGGATGGGACATGGGCGACGCCTCCGTCTGGCGGAGGTGCAACCAACGGCATCACCGACGCGCCATCGGACGGAACAGCCTACGTCCGGAAGTCGGCTTCGTGGACAGGCCTCGCAATCGCCGATGTGTCCGGGTTGACCACGTACGGAAAGAACTGGGCAACGCTGATGACCAGTGCATCGGACGCTAGGGAGAACCTCGGGCTGATGGGGGGAAGCGTCGTCACGATCGACTCTCCTGCGAAATTGTCGGTTCGGATGAACGACACCGGGAGCGGCGCCGCGCGGCACAGGATCAACTTCACTCCAGGAAACGGAATCAGCCTCAGCGTATCCGACGATTCAGTTGCCGACGAAAACGATGTCTTCATCGGACTGGCGACAGGGGATTACGGAGACGTTGTTGTTGGCGGAGGCGGGTCGACGATGACCGTGGACAGCGGAGCAATCAGCTACTCGAAGATACAGAATGTATCCGCCGGGAAGATCCTTGGCAGGACCGACGCGTCCTCGGGATCCGTCCAGGAAATCACCCCTGGGACAGGCCTTGCCGTCTCGGGCACGAGCCTTGTCGTCAATCCGGCGACGTTTACGACGGGCGAGATCCTGTGCGCCATTTCCGATGAGGTCGAGATAACCGGGGGAAGCCTTACGGACGACACTTGGCACAGCATCCTTGGAAATCCGAGAGCCGGAAGCAAAACCATCTCAGCAAACGCTGTTCCGGTTAATGGCATCATCAAGATCGAGATGCATGGAGAGTGTGGATTCGACTATTCTGGAGCAGACGGAATAGCGAAGGTACGAGTCAACGTAGGAAATAATTTCAGCGCGACAATGACTTTCAACGAGGACGGAAGCCTTCCAGCAGATAACGAGACACCTTGGAGCGTAACAATCTTGCTCACACTCAAGTCTGGAAACGTTGTTAGAGCTTCTGGCGGATGGACGTACTCCGTAACGTCGACAGGTACAACATCAGGACAAACATATACTGCCAGAGTCGTACCGGTAGGAACAATCAATCCAACCGTAGCAAATGCAATTTCTGCCGAATTTAGAGGAGTTACAATAGGAGGAAGTTTTACACAATTCCGATGCGACCAAACAATAGTCACTCGGTACTGACATGAGAAAGAGAATTGCAACAAAGATTGCGTTCATAGCGATGGCTCTAGCCGTCGTTGCTGCAACTCCTCAGCCGTTGACAGTATTAAACACTCTTTCGGAACTACTCGCAAAACCAGCAAGGTATGGCGAGACGGTAATAATCCTAGGAGGAGCTGCTCCGTTCGATGCGCCAATAAGAATAGCAAAACACTTTACGAACGAGGCGTATCCGATCAACGGAACAACCACCTTTCCGGCAACAAACGGAGGAATCTGGTACCTGACAACACTCGGAGGAACCGCGCAATCCGGACCCGTGGCAACGATATCCATTGCGTGTTCCGACGATGGATCAGTACATGACGTATCCGTAGGATCGTACCTCGGCTACTACTTGCTTCGCGTCGATCAGTCGGCTTCTCTTCTTTATCCGACGATCAATTACGTTGAAAGTTCGGACGGGACCAGCCACCGAATGACAATCAGAAAAAATGCCGATGCTGGGATATACACTCTTGCGATAGGACAAGGGACTGCAACCGTCGCACCGCAGACCTTGACGTTCATCGCAGACGACACAAGCGAGCACATCGTCACTCTGACAAACTACCTCGGAACGCATACATTCCAGGTGACACAATGAGAACAAAACTTTCGGCAATAGCATTCATACTCGTTGCAATCGAAATCGGTGCGCAAAACGTACCAATGGTCGCCTTCGACCAATCGACAGGCGATCTGCTAGCTCCCAACGCAACTAACTTCCTGCGAAGGAACGTAGTCAATCAAAGGGGAATAATCCGACAAGTCGACACCGTCAGCGATCTGAACGGAACAGGAAGTCCATACCGATCAGGAGAACACGTATTTGTAATCGATGCGGGAACATTCGGAAACGGAGGAGCGGCTCTTTTCACGCACGATGCAGGATCAAGCGATCCAACAAACACAACGGACACAGTCATTGCAACGCCGGGTCGGTGGAAGGTCAGGTCCGTTTACTCCACCGCAGCAGTTTGGTCCACAATCACCGGAACACCATCAACACTGAGCGGATACGGAATCACGAATGCCTTGCCGCTTAGTGCCGGTTCAAACGCTCCTTTGACGGGGCCTCTTTACCTGCCTGGAATCGTGCTCGGAACGAACGCGACGATCACGAATTGGACGGCCATTCTTGACTGGTCACTTCTCTCGGGGAAGCCGACAAACGTAGCTGCTTCCGGTATTTTGGACGCGTTCCCGATCACCGCAGGAACAAACAAGCCGTTGGCGGGTATCCTAGACGCACCTTTCGGGATCAAGCTGGGTACCAATGCTCTCGTTACGAACTGGCCATCATCTTCCGGAGGAGCTGGCGTAACGACGGTCAACGGATCTGGGTCGCACAGCAACATCGCCGACAGCGCACATACTTCGGTTACAGGCAGTAACGGGACGATGCGGATCACTATCACTGATACGACCGGACTGGGTCCATTCGTTCGGGCGGAAAACCCCTCGATCAGCGGGACATGGCAGTTCGATGGCCTGTCGGCCAACGTTTTCCAGGCCACGAATCTGAATGTAGCTACCAACTCCATTGGGACGATGATGGTAGGTTCAGCCACCATCACGAACGCGCTTACAGCGAGCAATATCACGGCAACCACGTCGGCCCTGTTCGCAAGCCAAACGAATACTGGAACTGCCGGATTCGGCGGACCCGTACTAGTCGGGACAACCAACATCGCTCAGAAGCTTTCCAATCTCGAAGACCTGATGGTATTTACCATCATGATGGGGTCAGAGCTACTTCCGACAACGCTTACAACGAATGCGACGCGGTTCGTTCCTGCCCGTAAAGGTGTGAATTGGGAGTCGACCACTGACTACAACCGAGGATACGTGACGATACCAGTTAAGTGTGAACTAGTTAGAGCTGTATGGGATCTAAGAAATGCAGTCTCATCGTCACCCACCGGATCCAACATCGTTTGGTACGTTAGGGTAAACAACACCACGGACACTGCTATTCATACCAATGCGGTATTTGACACAAGTTTTTACTCCACGAACAGTGGCGCCATTTCTGTTTCGCTGAGTGCAGGTGACACTCTAGCTATTAAGTACGCTACGCCGGCATGGCTTTCTACTGCTCCTCAGCCCGGCGGACCAGTAATGCTATACTTCAAACCTAGGCTCTAATCATGATCAAGTACAACACATTTGCTGACACCGGAGACATTGCGCACAAAAGAGACGGCGCTCCGGGAGACACGGTCGCAAACAGCTTATACGTCGAAGAGGGGTACGCTCTGACATCCGACGACATTGCGAAGGGGTTCCAGCTAGCCAGCGATGCTGAGTTCGCAACCATCAACCAAGCGTCTATCGCTGCCTATGAGAGCTGGCAGAATACGTCTGGACCGTACGTGATATCTGACTTCTTCGATCGTTTGACGCCCACTGAGCGATCCACAATTCGCGGGCTTACTGAGTCCTCACCTGAAATAGCCGACATGTGGGACAAGCTCATGACCCTTCGAGAGGGCATTGAATGCCCTCCTGATGGAAAGACTCAAGGGCGAGCCATGGCGCAGGCCGCTTACGGGGCATGCGTTCAAATACTAGGGCAAACAAGAGCGGATGAACTATTCTCGCGATGAAACGTACCATCGCAACGTTGACACTGCTCCTCGCCTGCATCGCGGGATCAGCCAGCACGTTCCTAATGCGGAGCGACACCGGGCTCACGGGTCAAACAGGTTGGTCGCCATCAACAAACAACCTGTTTTTCTCGGATGGTGCTATGTACTCCAGGATGAATACTGGGACCACTATCCGGACAGGACTCGTCAGCATTGCGGGGAGCGCCGGCACGTATCGAATCTGGATGCGGGCTAGGGCTTACGACACTAGCAGCGGAACCACGAACATGTCCGTCCGAATGGACATCGGAGATCAGACACTAGTACTGAGGACGACGAACAGCACTTGGACTGTAGCGGCTCCGGTAAACATTGGTACTTCGTTCACTTCGGCATCCATCACGGTAACCAACCCTCTTGGATCTTCCGGACCGTATGACATCTACCTGAATGGATTCTACTTCGGTAACAACACCAACGAAGCCTTCGTTGCATCCGCGAATTTTGCGAACACAGACAATTTGATGGTTGATTACAGTCCGCCAACCATCACGAACTCGACTGATATTGTTCTAGGAAACCACATCCCAAACTCATCATTCGAGGCAGGTCTTGCAGGGGGTTGGGCTTGGGATCGGGCTGGGTACACGAATCAACCCCCTTGGCTGCCTGACGCTCTGGACACAACGGAATACCATTCTGGTGTCGCCTCAATTAAAGTAGGGGACACTGCTGCGAGGTATAGGATTCACACTCCGATCGTCCGACTTCGTGGAGCGACGAATATATGGAGGCCTTATACCTTCTCGTTCTGGGCAAAGTCCACCGGAAGCATAACGCCGGTGGTGACAGTTCAGCCTGCAATTCCTGGAGTTATAGGGTTTCCTAACCCGAACCTTCAGACGTTCACGATGTCTCCGTCTGTCGGAACATCGTGGGTCAGAAAATCCACGAACATTTGGCTCTGTTCCACACCGTCTCGAGAGGTGTACTTCCAGATATACCATGTCGCGACGGGGACCAACTCGCTGTGGGTCGATGACGTAATGCTTGAGGAAGGCCACACGCTCAACGCATGGGCTCCAGCAAACTCCGTGGAAGTAAGCGTTCGAAGCAAGCCTACCATCTCCGTTTTCCTCAACGGAGAGTCGCCATGGTTCGATCTCGTGTGCGTTAACGGCACAACAAACATGGTATGGCAGACAACCACTTGGGATGTCTTTGATCACCAGAATTCCAAAGTTTCATCCGGAAGAACCAATGTACTCCTATTTCCTGGAGTGAACACGACTCGGGTGTACGGACTTCCATCCGAGCCTGGGCCGTACCGGATACTGGCTCGTAGACAGGAATACTCCATGGGCTTTGAGGCTGCGGAGTGTATCTATACTGTGCTTGGGTATTCCTCGTTTGCTACGGATTCGCCATCGAATTCTCTTTGGGGATCACATTCAACGTTTTGGGGTCCTCCAGCAAGGACGAACATAGCTCTGTATATTCCCTGGAATCGCACCTTGTCGGCTTCAGGGTTTGGCAAGTGGTCTACCGCAGAGCCAACCAATAACGTCTACGACTGGTCGCAATTCGATTGGACTATTTCACAGTGGCCGACGAATCTGAATATATTGGTTTCGATTGGCGATCTGACGTCTGCCCCAGCCTGGGCGTTGACCAACTCATTTCCACTGGAATACGCTCTGGTTCGCTACATGTCCAACTTGGTGTCGCGGTATCCGCAAGTGAAGGCATTCGAGATGGCTAACGAGCCGCACTACCACTACACGGCTGCGCAGTCGGCTAGAGTTACTGAGTTGATGGTGGAAGGACTGACTAACGGGAACCCAAATGCTGTTTTTATCGCTGGCGGAGGGCAGATTTACACCAACGACT
>ERZ724522.734-NODE-734-length-19885-cov-14.404740_pt1 | contig 19885 bp, 40 predicted proteins | sample MGYA00376055_ERZ724522 | MGnify/ENA primary metagenome ERZ724522 (study PRJEB28724, sample SAMN07190884) | wastewater metagenome | isolation source: effluent of sewage treatment plant in Hong Hong | place: Hong Kong | collected 2016-03-17 ... | reverse complement strand
CGGAGTCCAGGAAGCTGCTCCCTGATGCGGACGACGCATTGACCATGACGGTAAGTATACCTCAGGGCAAGGAAGATGGGTACTTTACATGGTCGGTGTATCGTGCGGGACGTCAGGACTGGACTGAAGACCTGCAGCAGGAGCTGCAGGGTCTGGTTAATCTGCACCGCAAGGATCTTGTGGATACGCGTGCCAGGTTGTTTCGCCGGTACATGCATGAAGAGCTGCAGCGGCTGTATACAGCCACCAATGATATGATCCATAAAGCTGTGGACATGTCTCGTCGCATTCAGGTATGACACCAGAAGCACTCAAAGAAGTACTGCAGCAGCATGCGCTGTGGCTGGAAGACAACAGCAAAGGGAAAAAGGCTAAGCTGTCAGGTGCTGACCTGAGCTGTGCCAACCTGAGAGGTGCTGACCTGAGCTGTGCCGACCTGAGCTGTGCCAACCTGTTTGGTGTCAATCTGACAGGTGCCAACCTGAGAGGTGCTGACCTGAGCTGTGCCAACCTGTTTGGTGTCAATCTGACAGGTGCCAACCTGAGAGGTGCTGACCTGAGCTGTGCCGACCTGTTTGGTGTCAATCTGACAGGTGCCAACATAACCGGCACCAAGCTGTCAGAGGCTAAGTTCAATTGTACCAAAGGTATTCGTTACGCTGTGCTGTCGTTCGCAGGGCTAGGTCAGATGTCCAGACAGTGGCTGCTGGTTGAGCAGGATGGTGAGCCCATCTTTCACATCGGGTGTTTTTGCGGCAGTGAAAACGAACTTCGTAAGGAAATCGAACGCGGTCCAGAAATGTACAGAGCCAGCCGTACAAGGGCGCTGGAAATGCTGCTGGAGATGTACGAGTTTTCCAAACTATGAACGGAACACCAGACGCTGTGATCATTGTAGGTCCTGCAGATACTGCACTGCGGGAGGAAGTAGCGCTACGCGCAAGACGGATGGGTATATCTGCGTCGTTTCTGTTTGTACCTACACTTGCCGCGATTCCGTCAGAGCTTGTTCCAGAAGCGCTGCTGGAGAACCAGAACGCCGAGGTGGACGTCACGAGTGAAAGTGCTCTGGAACAGGCTAGAATCAAATGGCACCAGTTCGATGTTGGGTGCCTGGATCAGCTGGAGCAGCCGTTCGAATCATACAGTCGCAAGGAGGTCACGCACCCCAACCAGCCTTGGTACAGGGATTTCAAGCACAGGAAACGGAGACGGTGATGGCGGTAAACCTGAGCAACTCCCCTTACCGCCACGATCCTGCCTCCCCGCTATTTCACGGCAGCCGTAGCGACGTGCCAATAACAGCTTTTCGCACGAAGTACGGTGCCTACTTCACCACGGACAGAGAATACGCGGAGACCGTCATGGAGGCTGGGCGCATCATGGGCAGCAAGTGTCCCAGACTGTACCAGGTGGATGTGACTCTGGAGCGTCCGGAGCTGTTCGACGGTGAAAGCCAGGATCAGTTCGACGCATTCACCCAGCACAGGGAACTGAGCCAGGATGTGGAGGCTAGAGGCTACGACGGGCAACTCATGGTGTTCGCCGACGGACATTTCGACGTGCGGGTCAACCACCCGGAACAAGTACGCATCGTATCAGTACAACCGAATGAGCAGGTTTAGCATCAAAGACATGTCCGCGCCTCTACGGGAGCACGCGGCGGCGGCATGGCCCGAATTCCGACGGATATGCGACCGGGTGTACGATCTACCTGGCAACGCCGGCGCCTATACGACGCTGCTCAACTGCATGGCACTGGGCCTGACGCGGCAGGATCACACGAGCACACACAACCTGACCTGTGCCGCGGCCGTGTCGGCGTTGTACGGGTTTCCGTGGTGGTACGTCAGCAAGCCGATGCTGGAGACACTGTTGCACATCACTCCCCCGGAAGATTTGCCGGTGGACGAAGTGCGCTTCAAATTCCCGTCCATGTACTTTCTGCTGCCCAGGGGTGTGCTGATCGGGGACGAAGGGGAGGATATACACGTGGTGAATGTTACGCTGCTTAATGAGGAGGTCCGGGAAAAGGCGCGGGTCAAATATGGCAAGGACAGTGCACCGGCGCCCAGTGACCGTGTCCTGATGCAGGGTACGGCAATGGCTGCGGACGGGGCACTGTTTCACTCATCGGTACCCGTCGAGAACGGGCTGATACGGAGCAGCACCATGGACACCCTGCCGCTGCAGGTGGACTACGGGCTCAAGAAGGACACCACCTGGGCCAGCAAGGTGCTCATGCCTTTGCTGATCAACATTGTTACGCTCATGGCAGCCAATCCGGAGCTGGTGGAGGCGGACGGTCTGCGCAAGCGCATCAAAGGAGGCAAGGAGTCGTGGAATCCGCGGCGGCTGGGGCGTAACCACCGTTACAAGGTGTCACACGGCGTGAGCGAGCCAGGAGATCCCACAGGCCGGCGCATGCCCATGCACTGGCGCGCGGGACACTGGCGGGGAGTGTGGTTTGGGAAGGATCGCAAACAGCACAAGCTGGTACTGATCGATCCTGTATTGGTGAACCCAGAACCAGGGTACGAGTAATGCACTGGATTCCAGCCACTACCCCACCGCCTGAGACGCTGACCGACAGGGTCCTGGTCTACAGCAATGCCTACCCGCAGGGAAGCCCTATGCGCTTCAGGATGATGAATGCACAGTTCGTGCGCGTATGTACAGACGCCACAGCCTGGTGCGAAATCGAGAATGAAATACCGTCGCTTGATCCGAACACTTGATCGTATAAACACTTTCGTGATACGTCACCGAAAGTGGGTACTGCTACTGTGCGTGGTAAACACGCTCGCAGCGTTCATCGCACAGAAAGGATTCGATGTCGCTCTTTTGGCGAACACAGTTGTACTGTTGCTCCTGTCTCAGTCTGTCACATCCGAGGTCGAGGCGCCATCACTCCTGCCACAGTATGTCATGCCCAGTTTCCCCGGATGGGAAATGTACTCCCCGAAGTATGCAGAAGGTGCGTGGTGGGTTAGCTTCAGACATCACGAGGACAGCCGTTACCTAGCGGCGACTGGAAGTACGGAGTGCGCGTGCATAGAAAGCATGATAAAACGCATAAGAGAAATCGAAGTGGCTCGGCAGGCGCGTCCTGTCATTCCAGGCTGGCGTGTGGATGTGCCGCACTATCGCGAGTCGAATGAGGACTGCATGGGTATGCCTGCCGCAGGTTACTGGAGGGTCTTTGCAGACGATACCAGCACAGGCGCCATGGTAATGGGGTGCGGTAGCACCTTGGAGGCTTGTGTAGCAGATTTGCAGCGTGTAATATCAGCTCATGGCCAGCAATCGTAACAAACCATGCACCTGCGGCAGCGGACGAAAGTACAAGGTATGCTGCCTGCGCAAAGAGGAGATGGACAGGTTGCAGCGCCTGGCGCAGGCCAAGGCGGCGTGGCTGGCCAGACGGCAGCGTATGGCAGATCGGCGTGCCGAGGGGCTTACTGTCAACACAGCATGGACCGCGACTCTGGCGGCTGCTAGAATGTACTACCCTCCGCTGTGAGCGCACCCAAACCACCCAAAGAGCCGATGTTCAAGATGGAGATCGGTAGCTACGACCCGGCCCGGGAAACGGCCTCGCGTGATTTCTCTACCCGAGAGTGTCCTACATTGGAATTGTGCGTGAAGTGCTACAATGACATCTGCGAGTGGCAGCAGCGGCTAGGGAGAGTGTGTTACTTCCCTCCCAACGTCACGCGTCCTGATGGTAGCAAAGTACCTGCAACGGAGATCACAAAATTTTGGAAACTGCGATGAGTAAAGCTTCACTTACACACGATGATTCGGCGCTGGACCGCAATCATGGACAGCCTGAGGCGCCTGACACCACCGATAGGCTGCTCAAGGCGGTACAACGCCTGGAACGCATTGCCGAGGCCAACAACGACGAGTTTCGATATCGGATCGAACTATGTCCGCGCAGGAATGGTTTGGAGTTCGATTTTCGGTGCACGGAGATGGCGGACGGACATGACTTTTTGAACGTGTCACATTACGACATTGGAGAGCTTCCAGGACTGATTGAGGCCGATATCCAAGACAGTTGCGACGCATGGAATTACAAGGTAGTGGAGTGACATGAGTGTGAGTCTGATCGACAAAATGGCAGCGTGCCGGCACGCTGCGCGCAGGTGCATGGGCAGACGCATAGGCCCAGGCGGCATCAAGTGCACGTGCTGTCGTCCGGCAAAGACGGTCAAGCTGAGCCGTGTCATGTTGAACCGGTTGCACCGTCGCATGGCCAGGCAGCTGCATGCACAGGTTTGTAAGGAGGGGGAGGAGCCGTGAGCAACACCGCCAGGTCTTTCTGCATATGCTCCACCACAAACTGTCCGGTGAGCATCACGCACTACGAGGGAGAGCATCCCGACTGCTGCTTTCACAAGCCTGCAACACCGCACTTTCACGAGCCGTGGCAAAAGAACCTCAACATGATCGGATCTGTTGTAGATTGCCGGGGTGCGTATGTCGTGGACAGCGTGGAGAAGATGCAGCGAGCCAAGGACTGTGTGAATGCCTGCGCAGGCATGACAGACCCGGAGAAGGAGATAGGCAAGCTGCGTCAAGGCGTGGAGGGGTTCGCGCAGCTGCTGCGAGAAGTACACTTGGAACTGTCCTATGCACAAGGGCCTAATATCGGAGTTGTGAGAAACCACGTCAGGGCGGCCTTTGCCAAGATTGCACCTCTCTTCGATGCAAACGCGTGTCCCAAGTGCGGTACCAGTATGGCGTCTAAAGGGGCTACTGGCACGGGCGTCAAAAATCAAGAAGCGAGCGTATCATGGCAGATGTGCTCCAGATGCGGGTATACAACGGATGCAGATTAGGACGCAGGCTCGAGCCTGCCTTGCCATGAGCATTCATCATTACATCGCCATTGTGGTGGTGTTGTACGCCATCATATGCATTCGACAGTGGCTCAAATACATCGGGTAACTCCATGACAATCGACGAGATGAAACTGGCCGTTTGTGAAAAACTGCCGGAGCTGGTCACGTGTTTCAATCACGGCCCCACGCCCAACCCTTACTGCTTCTGGAAAGAGGGCGGCGAGTTCAACCCGTCCGACAGCAGGCGCACCGGCCCAAAGCTGATCAACTGGTTCACGGAAGGTCTTCAGGTATGCCTCGAGGCGGAGAAGGTGTTACGCGGAACAGAAGAACAATATCGCACCTGTGTAGCAACGCAGTCCAGGTACAAGGCTTACCAGCACTCGCTGATGGTGTGCTATGGGGCATCTGCCACATACGAGCAGCGTCTTGAAGCACTCTGTCTCGCCTGGTATCCAGAAAGATTCAAATCATGACACCCAAACAGGTCAAACATCTCAAGCTAGTTGTCAGTTATCTGGACAAAAAGCTGGCAATTGCAGACAAGCGGACACCCGGCAGATGGATGATAGGCGCAGGGCGCTACCTCATAGGGTACGACGCCGACATGATCGAAATCGCAGGGTTTGCCAAAGACGATGACTGGGAGGTGGAGCAGCGAGCCAACAAGCAGTTTATTGTTAGCTGTGCGGGCGACGCCGAATCAGGGTGGAGGATCGTCAAAAAGACGATCGACTACATTCTGCATATGGAGCGCAATCTGGACAGGAATACGGTCGACGGGCAGGCTATCTACGCAAACCTGCAGGTCATGGCTGCGGACTTGCTCGCCGAGTTCCCCATGTCTAAACTACAGGAAGCAGCGTGACGCTGGACAACAACACACTCCTGCGCGGGTTTCTGGCACACCTGCAGAGCAATGTACGAAAGATGGCTGCTTTGGATTTCGAACGTGACCACCACCCGGACAGCAAAAGGCTCAAGGCCCCCAGCAAGACCCGTACGGACATGCAGGCTTGTTGGGAGGACTTGAGCCGGGATCTGGTTTTGGTGCTGGGTCCTGGTGCTGCGCTTGTCCCGTTCGGCGCACTGGCGCATGCAGGAACTTTTGCAGCCAACCTTACTTCTGGGGAAGATGTGTTCCGCATCACGTTCAAGGCATTGAAGAAGCTGGCCGACAAAGCGCGCCGCAGACATCCGGAGATCACGCTGTTGCAATCGTGGGATATCAAAGCAAGGGAGCCTGCGCATGTGCAATTGTAACTGGGGCACACAGCCTCCTTCCCAGCATGGACCTGGCCTGGAGTCCTGGGGGTTTGTGTATGTGAACGCAGACGGCAAGACGCGTATGGCAGAACGGCGTAACGTACGCAGCCTGCAGGAGGCTTATGACGGACTGACAGACTATGTCAAAGCGCATCTGGTTCAGCCCATGGAGTATTACAGACTACCACACCGGAGATGAGTGACACACAAGTTCAAGATCCTGCGGAATCATTATCGCAGGAGGTTTTGCCGCCAGACACGCGGTACGTCGTGTTCAATGTACAGGTGGCCATACGGGAAGATGACATGGACACAGATGAGCTGGCGCGTGCGAAAGGCGACCCTGTGTTTGCTCCGGAACTGGGATGGATTGCGATCGACCCCCCAGTTCTACAGGAGACAAACTGGCAGCATCCCGGATGTCAAAGACATCCTGCCAATCAGCCGCATACCCACGTTTCAGTGGCGGGCGCCCGTCTGGGTCAACATGCGGGGAGAGCCGGACATGGACGTGCCTACGGTTATGAAGCGGGCGGATGACGCTGTACGCTGTCTGTATGCGCTGCTGGTGCAGACCGGAGTGCATGCGATGATTGAGTGGCACGGCGTGATGGTCGAGCATTTCAAGATGCTGGAATACGCTGTGAGCAAGGGCATCGATCCAAGAGCCGTTGATCAGCACAGCGGGAGGGTGGTGGAGGTGCCAGACTTCATGGCCATGTACATGTGCGAGAAACTGGGATGCCAGTTGAAACCGTTCATCCGCGGATCGGCCGCGGTCTGGCGCAAGGCCATCGAGGAGTGGTTTGCCGGTACGTCTGCCGCAAACAGGCAGCCGGAACGGACAACGACATTCTTGCTGAGCTCCGGACGTGAGTGTCAGGAGTTGATGAACTGGCTGTTCGAGAGCAGCCAGTGGTTTTCCGTCGATCCGCTGCCGAACGACCAGTGGGAGGTCACGGTGAAGTCCGAACTGGAGCTTCAGGTGCTGAACGTGATGCCCCAGGCCGAGGTGGTGGAGTAATATGACCTTCAGAAAGGGTTACACGGAAATGGCCTTCAAAGAGGACATGAAGGAGTTGCAGTCAGTTGGAAGTGCGGATGCAGATTCTGAAAGTATATGAGCGAGACTGTTCCAGCAACCATCATGGGCATGCGCATGTCGACTGCCTCGAAAGAACAATTGGAGACGGCCAGCACCGGCATATGTCCGCTGTGCAAGCCGGCTGAAGGACAGCCCAAACAGATGAAGTATCTGGGTGATGTGGATGGACACCGTATGTGGTACTGCACCCCGTGCCATGTACAATGGCTGGCGCCGCTACCCGCCGACTCCAATCCGATCAACTGGTTGGACGCAGACGGTCTGCCCATTCTCCCGGGCAATGTCATGTACCGGGCGGATGATCTGACCAAACGTGGTGTTGTGACGCGTGTGGTGCGGAGGGCCGAAGAGTGTCACGGCTTTATGGGCGTCGGTGACATGATGCTGGCTGAAACTCATCATCAAGGGTGCAGCACGGTAAGCAGTGCTCATAACAAGTGGCGCAGGGTGCCTCGGGAGGAGTGGGTGCCCATGGAGTGCTACATGCACTGGCGGCATACGCCGTTTTGCGAGAACGGCAGCGAGCGCCCTGCCATTGAGCAGATGGCCACGCAGGGTATTACGGCTTTGCTACCGTCGGACGTGATTGACTGGGAATATGGTCCTTCGCCCGACCTGCTGGAAGATGCGCTGCACTACATGGCCAGGTACCTCGAGACTTTGCATCCGCGTAATGTGCTGCTGTCCTCCCTGCCTCCCAAAAAGGACGAGGCGGTTCGACAGCTTCAAACGCTGCTGGAGATACTCGAAAAGGACCTGCCCTGGACCATAAAGCGGCGATCCGGGGAGCGTACGCTTTTCGCACGCAGCAAAGACATGCCGCAGTTCGACAGCACGCAGGTCATGGTGGCGTACCGCGCAGGATATACCGTGGAGATCGACAAGCGATCGTGAAAGAGCCACGCAAGCCTGAACGGATGCTCAAATACGCAAACTGACAAGATGGCTGACATCTGGCTAACTCCACGTCTCGAAGCGTTCTGCCTGCTGGCAAGACGCGGTGCAGTGTTCCTGAGCGAACTGGATCATCCGGAGGAGTTTCACCGGCTGTGTACGCACTGGCTGGCCGCTTTCAACGGCGAGGCATTCAGCCTGACTGGTAAAGGTCTGGAGTATGCCCGCAACCTGGGATTCGGCCTGGAGGACCGAAGGCCGCTTAACCACGACCACATACGACCTGCTAACTGGAAGTGCCCGGAGTGCGGCAAAGTCACACAGACATACCAGGCACCGGACGAGACTGAAGATACAGTGATCAATCGCATGAGGCATTACCACAGACTCAAACACCCTAAATGCAAACAGGGGGAAATGGCATGAACTGCGATGTGTTCGACACAAGGACCAAGCAAGAGTTGATTCAGGTGGATCTGGCAGTGGTGCCGAGAAAAGGCGAATCGTTTCACGTTCACCCGAACAACAGGAGTTTGTATGTGGTGGACCATGTGCATCAAGTTGTGCAGCCTCTAAAGGCCAGCATCGAAACCTCCTGCCAGGTGCAGTTGTTTTGCACGGTGGTGCCTGTGGTGTGGATGCACTCAAAAGACCACGACATCAAAACCTTGCTGATATACGACAGCGAAGCGCAGCCTCGGGAAGGACAATGAGCTCGAACACAACGCCCCCACACAATCCAGCGGCGAGCTGGGCTGGTTTTGATTACACAAGGTGCATGCTGCGTCTGTCTTATGCCGGCGATCCGCGCATTCGGTTCAAGCACGGGGTGCGTTCGCACGCCGAGCTGGCAGCCCCTGCGGACGAGCCTGCCATGGGTTATCTGGCGCAGTCCAACACCCTCACCATCCATCATACGGACGGTACCGTGCTGCATTGGCGTAGAGTTGCGAGTCTTCCTCCGTTGGAGAATGAGACGGTATACGAGGTGCCTTACCCTCTTGGCCGGGACATGTACGCAGTACCTCTGGAAGATCTGGAGCAGGGCCGTTGGATCAAGCCTGCCGCGGCCCACAACACCCCCTACTGGACGGTCGTGGACTGTGAGTACAAAGTGCTGCTGAACCCAATGGGGAACGTAATGCACTGGGGTAGTCCGGAAGAATGCAGGGAGTTTGTACAGTCGCTATGCCTGGCGGACGACTGACCGACGGGCAGTGGCTGGCGCTGCTACAGGAGACGAAGCCGAGCCGTCACCTGCACACGCACGTCAACCTGTTGCTCACCCGGCGCTGCAATTTCGAATGCGCGCAATGTATGTTTGCCGCCGGGCCCAGGCTTCCAGGCGGTTACATGTCCAACGACACAATCCGGAACATACTGGATACAGCGCTGTTGATCCGCTCCAAGCTGGTGGATCTGACGTACGCGTCTGTGCACGACGGTATATCCATTAATCTGGTTGGCGGCGAACCTACACTGGATCTTGATGAGTTCCACAGAGTAGCCGCATACATCAGCGGGCTGCACGATGAGTACTCTGGAGAGGCCGGCATCTATCTGGAGATGACCACGAACGGATGGTGGCTGCAGTCAGTGCCTACCCTGCGCAAGTTCATGGACGCTGTGCGGAGGTTCGACGATACAGGCATGCGCATCCGCATATCCGACTCCCCATACCACATGCCGTTCCGCTCAAAGACCGAGCGCTACATGCTACCCAAGCTGCAGTACGAGATTGGTGACGACGTCCTGTACGAAATGCAGGAGTACTATTTCCTGCAAATTGAAGAAACAGGTTACGAGTGTCCTTTGTGCAGCGTCCGCGCCACAAGCTGGTACACACACGTGAAGATGTCGGGCTGTGGTGTCGAAGAGGATGAGTGGCGGGATCAGCAGGATTGGCAAATGAGCAAGGAGCTGCCGTGGTCTTATCTGTGCCAGCTGCAGAGTCTGATGAATTCAGAAGACGTGCACATGTTTGTCGACGCTCAAAAAGCGGACGGCGCTCGCATATCCCCGGTCGGCAGGGCCAAAACAACGCAGATACCGGCATGGCAGAACGGACTGTGCGGACGTACCACGGAAGAACTCATGTTCACGTTCGCACCAGATGGCAGTGTGTACGACTTCTGTTGTAATGGCGGCAAGGTGCCTGGAGCCGGTCATGCACGGGACGGACTGGAGATACTGGAAAACCACCTGACGTTCATGCAGCATCTGTACTCGCGGTTTCCGATCGGATTACATAGCGGCGAAGGACGCAGGTGCGCGGGATGCTCCTGCGCCGCACGCCAATGGCACGAAGAAAAACAGAAAACCACGACGCAGCGCAGAGACACGCTGCAGGAGTCCAATTTTGCCAGCAACTGCCACCAGGACACAAAGCCAATTTTGACACACAGGATCTGCGCAATAACGGACCGCGGTACAGGCAGGCCGGCAACCGTTCGGCACCGTTCATTGAAATGAACTGCAACGGCGCCCGCTGGACGCTGGGAGATGTGATTGACGCCATTTTGAAGCATGCCGAAAAAGCGCCCTGCTGAACTCAAACGCAAGGACGGGCTCGTCCTCGTAGGCTGCTGGCCGCTGCACCAGTCCATGGTACAGCTGTTCATCGATCCAGAAGGTTCGCCTGGCGGGTACTTCTCCTGTTTTCCGGATGTGGTCGGGGGACAGGCCCCGCGCATTGTGGTCAGTGTGAAGAACATGGTGCGCTGGCGCATTCACTCGGTCCTCCTGCACGAGACCCTGGAGATGCTGTCTTGCAGCATGCGTACGCGGTTTCTGCGGGACATGGACATAGGTCAGGACATGGCTTCGTTCCTGTTTGTCGAAACGCACGAGCAGTTTGCCGAGCGGGTGGCGGAGGCCTCGTGCTTCCTCACCCGGGCTGAGCCGGCCTTCTGGAAAGCAGTACGCAGAATCCAACGCAGCGCACATGAACGCACACCAAAGAAGAAAGCAACGTGAAGGTACATGCTTCTGGACTGCACTTTCTGGATCCTGTGTTTGATGAGTTTGTGGCGTAGTTCCCAAAGCACGCATGAATCAGGCAGAGCTTGAAACTATACTACAGCAACACGCGCTGTGGCTGGTCGATCATCGCAGTGGTAAGAAGGCGGCGGATCTGAGCGGCGCGGATATGTACGAGTTTTCCAAACCATGATGTCTTCTGAAGTACAGTTGATCGTATCGGTGGCTGAGCTGATGGGCTACAGTTGGGAAAAGCTGCCGGCGCAGAATAACTGGGCGTGGATACACCCCGAAGGCTACAGCTTGTACGCACCCTTGTGGGACAATGACGACCGGTGCACAGAAGGTCGGAAACTGGAGCAGGCGCACGTACTTCCCAGGTTTGCTACCAGTCTGGATGCCATGCGCGTCGCAGAAGCCAGTTTGAACACAGACCAGTTTGCCAGGTATCTGTACAACGAACTAGGGGCCGGAGGAGCTTCCAGCCTGCAAGACGTGTACATGAGCGAGGCGCACACCAGGGCAGAGGCATTCGTGCGGTTGTTTGGAGGTCAGCATGTTTTGCTGAAGCCGGACCAGTGCACCTGCAAGGAGGAGTACTGCCCTGTGTGTGATGGAGGGCTTGGCATATGTGTGATATGCGGAGCCGGGGAAGTGGAGCTTGGACAGATGACATGTCGCGAGAAAAGGATGGCGGGGCTCTTGGAGCGCAGGCATATACTGTGGGTAAAATGAACTGGGCGCTTATGCGCAAACCCGCGAAGTATATTCCGTACGACAAGTCTTACCCCATGCCGTTCATGTAGATCACAGTAAGGGATTACGAGTGGTGTTCCCTGGATGACAGGTTTTTGAAATTGATATTGGAAACAGCACAATGAACAACACACAGTCTCAGTGCGTACGGGAAATGAAACCCCGACGGGCAATCCTCAAACGCGACGCGCATCCGGAATACTACATGGGTACGTCTCCATCCGGGGAACTTCAATGGACTGCATTTCCTCCGCATGCGCTGCCGCTAAGTGAAGAGGAGTATGCCGAAGTGGTGCGGCGCATAGGCACAGTGCATCGAGTCTCTGTACTCGTGTTCCCGGTGGAGGATGTGCAACTGCCTGCCTGGAGGAAGAAAAACAACGGCGCTGTGGAGCTGTCGGAAACTGAGTGGCAATTGGTATGTACTGCTGTGCGCCGATATCACTCCCAACTGGAAGAGGAAAGAGAGCGACCTGCTGAGTTGCCTTTCAGGCGAGATCTCGACCAGCTTGTAGCCATCGTTGCTGATCTGGAGCGAAAGATTCGTTACATGTCGGAGCGCACAAGTCTGGTGGGCAAGCGCGTGGACTGTCTAATGCTCAACGGGGCGCTGGCATTCACGGCCACCTGCACTGCCGAGACCGACACGACTGTGGAACTCGACAGGGAGTTTACTGGTTCCAATCTGTGGAGCAAAGCGCACTGCCGTCTGCACTTAGAGGCTTCGGAGGAGGTACAGTGACAGAATACCACCGCCTGCTGCGCAAAGTGCTGGACCACGGAAGCTACCGTGAGGATCGCACGGGGACGGGCGCGTACTCGGTGTTTGGAGAGCAGAGCCGCTACGACCCGCATCCGGCGATCAAGGCACCCATAGCCATATGAACGGCACACCACCCGCAGCATCCTGGACAGTCATGTACCAAGGACGGCCGCACTCGTCCCGGTTTACCCTGCAAGAAGCGCAGATAGTCAGCTACGGTTTCAGCAAGCCTGAGCCGGTAACGGAAACAGTTACACTGTCGCGCGAGGCTTACGGCAGGCTGCTGAACATGCTGGAACGCTGTGCGAACAACATCTCGCACGGAGAACAGGTCAAGGCCATGGATACGACGATGTACGTGCAGCAGTTTAACAAGAGCTTTCTGGAAGAGCTTAGTACGCTGCACAGGAACATGAAACTCCCATGATCATTCACGATAAAGAGCAGCTCGTGGCAAGGGGATTTACTCCTTTGAGGGAGATGTGCAGCGACGCGGCGTCTTGGGAGCTGCGTCGCATAGCCATGGACACCAATACCAGACTGGAAGATATATCAGCATTCCGTCTGGAGAGTGGTTGGATGACATTTCTACGTCCAGGTAAGCAAGCAGGATCAGGATTTAAAGATGAGCCGATACTGTCAAAAACATGAGCAAAGCCAAAACATCCGACAAGGAGCTGTCTAAAAAGCTCCGGCCTTTTCTGGATGCTGTACAGTGTGTGCAGGACCTAGTCGCAGAGCGCGATGAGCTGCGGGCAAAAGTAAAACACCTGCACAACCGCAACATGCATCCGCACAGCCGGGAGAAATCCGGACTACCGTGCCCCCGCATCGAGTTTGAACTTACACCCTCCATCGGACAAGGGTGGAGGGACTACCAGTGCGTGTACTGGATGGTGATACCTCTGCGGCGTCTGGATCAGCGGGCACAGGTAGGGAAGGAGTTTGGGGCGCTGCCGGAATGGTACATACCCATGGGCAGTACCGGGGTGCATACGGGTTCGGACGCAGTACCTGAACTTGGAGACCTGGTGGTGCCGTACCGCGACGGCAGTCACGCACAGTGGGACAGGGAGGCGTTCGGAATGCCAGACATGCCGGCGTATGTGCGGATCGGTGAGCGTACCATGCATGTAGAGTTGAAATGAAAACCTTGGAACAGTACATGCAGCATGCTCGTAGCATAGGCGTGCGCACAACTGCAAAGACTGCAGCGGGACTGGTGTGTGCATGGAAGGCATACAGAGCCAAGAACCCGCTGCGCAGCAATCTGCGCGTGTTCAGACAGAACGCCTATCCTCAGCATCTTCGTCCGGACATACTGGCCCACAAAAAGAAAATGCAGGACAAGAAGGATATGGCCGAAGCGAAACGGGCCAGCGCAGATCCTAAATTCAGGGAAGAGCTGATCGTGTCGATGAGAGGTGCATGGCGTGCTTTGAATGTGCGCCCGCGTACAGCCATGCAGTTTGCAAAATGGGTGGAGGGGGCAAAGCAGAGAACAGACCTGCAGGAAAGAGTCAGAAAGCTGCAAGCGCAAGGTGTGAGTATCAAGCTTCCTCCACAAAAGGACTTCGGTAGCATGGCGCGCGTGTGGTACTTGTGGGATGCTTCCGAAGTACGGAAACGCATAGGAGGAAGGGCCTTGGACCGGTGTACATGGACGTACGAACCGTGCTTTGTAGCATCGCACATAAAAGCGCACACATGGCACCGGTCCGTGCGCACAGGTAGAGGACGTTTTCGCACGGTGCAGAAGTCCAATCACATCATAGCCTACCAGTCTTTCTTCTTTATACCGACGAGCGGGAAGCATGTGGATTTGGTGCACCCTGTACATAAAGCGGTCAGAATACAAGCCTTATCGGGGTACAAATGGGGGCGGGACTCTCTGGGTTTAAAGCTCGTGCGGTTGTCAGATGGCCGAGACTATCACCTCGCTACGTACAAATCGCATGAGCACCCTCCGTTTACAGCAGAAAGTTGCGTGCAGGCTTTGGCCGACCTGGACGCCAGTCGAGATGCTGAAGAGAGAGCCCACGCCGCGCGCCAGGCACTCGAGCAGGCTTTTGTCAGAGATCTAAGAACAACCAGAGTTTCTTTGATCGACTCTCAGCGCGCCGGAAACTGTATACACGGCTCCATGCAGTTCGGAAAGCGTATGGGGTTTGACGAGGCGCAGTATAACGGATTGAATGCGCCGGGAATAAGTGCGGCAGTTCTGCACCGCACAGGGGACGCACGCGCCATACGCGCGTGCTGGCGCGCATGGGAAAGGGAAACACTGGTATCCATATGAAGCAACCAGACACACCCTTCAAAGGAAGCTGGGCGGATACTGTGAACACGCGTCCGATCCCTGAAAGGCGCAAATGGCCGTCGCTCGCTTTCCCGGACAAGGTCTCTCCCCTAGACTGGACAACGCTGAAGGCCGTGAGACTGAACAACTGGAGTGAAATGCCCCCGTGTAGTGCACACTAAAGAACACACACCAGAACTAAGACGTGCGGCCGTGAAAGCTGTGTGGTTGATGGCATTCGTGCACAGAGCTACCGAAGAGATCGCGACCAGCAGTGCCAGGTTGCTTGGACTGAGCGGGACAGCCGAACTCGAAGAACTTCTGGGTGACCTGGCGGATACAGCCTGGACCGGGCGTCCTGCAGACTGGACACCGCTCACAGAGCTGATGGATACCCCGCCGCCGGCGCAGAACTACGTCAAGCTTCCGGTCACAGAGCCTGTGGATGGCTGGTGCGTGTTCCTGGATACATTCCTCGGAGTGCGCACTCCGATTGTCACCGATGGTGAAGGTATGGTGGTGCTGTTTGCGGACGAGCGCAGCGCCCAGCTGGAGATTGCGGATGATCTGCAGACACGCCTGTGGCGCTTTCAAAGCGGAGAACGCATCTTCGAAGACGCCATCCATGTCGAAGAATATGTACTGCCTGTCACCATACACCCGGACGGTACTTTCGTTGATGTGGACGACCAGGAGTACAAAGTGGATCAACGAGATGCCTGAAACAAAACAAACGTATTATATCAAGCGTCATTACGCTCCGCATCTGCAAAAGGAATCGCACGCTGTAGAAGGCATGTCAGGTCTTACACTTGCGCAGGCCAAAAAACACTGTTCCAGAAAAGACACGCAGAAGAAGGGCGAATGGTTTGATGCGTTTCACAAAGAGTAGAACATGAGCGATTTGAGCGAACAGCTACTGGACCGCCCAAGGACAGTGCAACAGCTTGCCATGATATCAGGGCGTTCGCCTGCTTCAGTGAGAACATGGCTGAAGTCCCTGGGCAGTCGTGTAAAGGAGGGGCTCCTCAAACCACGCATCTACTGGATCGATGAGTTGGAAAACGCCAGGCTGAGAGGTGCTTGCGAACATCGGTGGAGAAAAGTGTCGCTGGTTACAGAAGCCGATGGCTTCGATATCATGGAGTGCGAACTGTGCCAGCGACGCGGCAAGCGATACGGTGTAGGAAAGGGCGTGGTAGCAGATCCTCCCAAGGACTGACGCATGAGTGAACTGCACAAGAACTATGTACTGGGGCTCATGTTTGACTCCGTAGGACGCCGGGTGGCACTCATATGCAAAAACAAACCCGAATGGCAGAAGGACAAACTGAACGGGGTCGGCGGCAAGATCGAGCGCGGAGAGCTGGCGGTGAAGGCCATGTGTCGCGAGTTCGAGGAGGAGACCGGTGTGCATACCGAGGAGTCGCAATGGCAGATGTTCTGCAGGCTGGGAGGGCGGGGCTTCAACGTGTTCGTGTACAGGGCGTTCAGCGACGCAGCAGTGGACAGCGCCCGCACTGTCACGGATGAACCTGTCGGTGTGTATGACGCGCGCGGTACTTCCCTGCGTTCCGGCAGCATTGTCTCCAACCTAGCCTGGCTCATCCCCATGGCGCTGGATCCCAACGATGGTTTCATGTTCTTTGCTGCCGTCGACTATGACCGGTCGGAGACCATCCCAAACCACCCCTGAGAACGTGACAAAGGCACCACAGTGCTGCGGTCGTGACATGACATTGTTTACTCGGCAGCTGTTCACCGGATGCCTGCAGTGGCAGTGCGCCTCGCTGAACTGTCAGGAAATACGCACCACACCGGTGCTGGCTGGTTACGAGCAATACGCCAAGCAAGATGGCTGACAGGTACCAGTTTGTATACCGATGCAGCTTTTGTGGCAAGCTTGCTGCAGGTCCTACATTGCACGAAGCTCCTGCGGGTTTTGTGCTGAATCTACCGGAGCAGGCTGGAAGAAACCTGACTCCATACTTTCATCTGCCGGAGAAAATACAGCACAACTGCACCGAGCTCACGAAAGGGCTGGCTGTGCTGGTAGGTGCGACTAAATCACCCTCGACATGAGTACCAAAAGCAACAAAACATGCGGAGAGTGCGGCATCCCACCTCCCGGACACAAGATTGACTGTCGTACAGGCAATGACAGGGCGCGTGCATACCAGACGGGGCTGGCAGCTGCACAACGCAGGCGGCCAGCCAAGCCGATGTTCACTGTGTTTGAGGCTGCAGCCTGGAAAGAAATGACCGAGTATCCTGGGAGCACGGCAGGCTGTATACTGGCCATGGAACGGGCTGTGGAACTGTTCATGCAGCGCAAGCTGAAGAAAGCGGCACGGTCGGCTGCCAAGGCGCTGTTCACCGCTGGTAGTTCACCTGATGCGCAGCATGGTACGCAGTTGCGTATCATGAAAGACGAAAAGTACTTGGGAGGTTGGTGTGTCGAAGCAGTGGAGCGTACGATTGAGGATGCTGTGAAGAGCAGTCTCAGAGCATGATCGATTACGACGCGTTGAAATCTTTTGTGCCCGAGTTCGGTCTCGGGCCCTGGCTGGCCGGAAGTCACAGCACCCCCGATTACGCTCCACAGTACGGCATACACGCCGAGAGCGGCGGAAACGACTTCCTTACCGTCCGAGGAAGTCGTGAACTGGCTGCGGCTGCAGAAGCGATTCCGGAAATGGCACACGCACTGTTGCAAATGCACAAGTACTTCATCGGTGACATCCCTTTGGACAGGGCGGCTGTGTACGAGGCATTACGCAAGGCCAACATCGATTTTCATGGCGTTTGACGATACTCACTGTCCGTGCGGAGGACACAAGCCACCGCAGACCATGTTGTGCACGACCTGCGAAACGCACCTGGCCGATACCAACGAGATGAAGGCGTTCAAAGATGTGCAGACACCATGGCAGCATCGCCGAGGTGTCGCCATCAGGCTTTTGGCAATGGCTAGAAAACGAGCAGGTTGCAGAGCGAAAGATGAGCACCGTATCCATCATTGAATTTGCAGCGCAGCATGGTCTAAGGCTGCTGGTACGCAAGCGTAGCGCAGCCTTCAGCCACAACGCCCCTTACTACGCCGTGTTTGAGAATGCGGACCCGAGGCTGACGCATGGCGTATTCGGGATGCACGGCAACGGACTCACTCCTCTGGAGGCGGTGCAGGATTACGCACGCGGCATATCGAACGGGACATTGCGGCTGTCTGATGACAAGAAGGAAATCTCAGTCCCAGAACTGCACGTGCCTTTACCTTTCGAGGATTGTGTGCTTCCAGACCCGAGTACAATTCCTTCGGAACTGCTACGCCAGGCTGTGCACGTAAATCCCGGAATCGGCTCAATGCTCAAGCGGGGAGACTCTCTGGAGCAGATCATACTGACGCTGGCGCAGGAAAAGGCGGACCTACGAAGGACGATACAAGGCTGGACTTGATAACCACACCACCATGTCGGACATCATTGACATCTCCAAACTCGACAAGGCAGAGGTCCTTGTCGCGCTGCACAACAGGGCAAAGCAACAGCGTATGGGCGTATTGGCGCCTCCCCATACGCTCACAAGGGAAGAAGCTGTAGAGTTGCTCAAGCGAAGGACCTATTTCGATTACCTCAACGGACGTGTGCTGAAAGTCGATCTGGAAAGTGACATGCTCGACACCAGGCTGTACGACCGAGACAATGGTCGCGGAGCGACCGCCGAGATTCTTGCCCCGCTCCTCGCAACCTGCCATGCCTGACGTATGACGACGTGCGGGGGTGCAGTACCCCCGCACTTTTGTCTTAGCTGTCGGTCAGCACCTGCTTCAGAAACTGCCGGTACAGTTCCTTCTCCTTGCGCCCGAGCCGTCCGTTGCCGCCCACCACCGCGCACATGGCGTGGTCTGGATTCATAGAGTGCGGCATTCCAAACACGTGCCCCATTTCGTGTATGAGAAACGCTCTGGTGCACAGCCCACGGCCGAGCAGCTCGTCCCACCAGGTGCGCTGCCACTTCTCATCCTGCGACAGGCGGATCTTCCAACATCCCGGGGCAATGCGCTTGCACCTGGCTTTGGTGTTTGGGTGGTCGGGATCGGTGAGATCAGTACCGAAACAGATCAGCACGTCGGGATTCGCGTGGTTCTGCACTGGCACAAAAGTGACTCGGCCGTCGAGTATTTCGTTCCAGGTGCCGCAGGCTGCCAGCAGAATGCGCCAGATGCCGGGGACGGCGGAGGTGATGATCAGGGTTTCGGAGGGCACGCACGTAGGTTGAACGGATGTTTCGGCTTGTCAGAGAGAGAGAGACGTGTATTGTTGGGCATGATCAAACAAGCTAATCCTGCGTTGCGTCGCGTGTTGCATCTGTTGGCTACATCTCCCAACAAAAACAAGTTGCTGGGACAGTTGCAGCAGTACAATCGCACGCAGGGGCTCCGGATACCACAAGCGGCTTACGGACCCGTAGTCGCAAGTTCCCCTTCTCTTCGAGCGATGATCTCGCGACAAGGGCCGGCCTTGATGCAAGAGCGACTGTTCGGTGCAGCGAACCCGGCGACGTCCGCCAAAGAGCTGTTGTCCCGCCTGGTGTCTACCGATTGGATGGCGAAAAACCTGCCCGGCTTGTTCAATTGGGGACAGAAAGCCTGGAGCAGATCTGACCAGTTGGGCAGGCTGGCACTCAACAAATGGCCTGTGCTGCAAGACAGGGTGGAGCTGGCTTTGGGACGGACTGGTGGGCGCTGGCCCAGCTCGGCGTGGGCACCTTCTGCAGAAGCTCAGGCTGCTATCAGGGCTGTACGTCCTGGACTGGCTTTCAGTACTCCACAGCGCACAGTAGACGCCCTGCACTGGCCCAGCCCGCAAGGTACCTACGTACCCAATATCCGATAGTCAGGTCTTGCTGGTGAGCCCTGCACATGTCAGACTGTGGCATGCCCAAGTCCAAAGGAGTACTGGCCGTCGACCTTG
>ERZ724522.733-NODE-733-length-19887-cov-4.213191_pt1 | contig 19887 bp, 32 predicted proteins | sample MGYA00376055_ERZ724522 | MGnify/ENA primary metagenome ERZ724522 (study PRJEB28724, sample SAMN07190884) | wastewater metagenome | isolation source: effluent of sewage treatment plant in Hong Hong | place: Hong Kong | collected 2016-03-17 ... | reverse complement strand
CTATAACGGAAACAGATTACCTCTAAAGATTCGTTACAATGTTGTGTCTGGAGCAGTTAATGGAGCGGGTAATAATGCTTTCGATGGCAGTTGCTACTACGCAGACATTCAAGACAATGGCAGTATTTTCTACGGTAACTGGGCATTAAATAGTTATTTAGCATTACAATGCGGATCAGGTGCAAGATCAGAATGGTATTCTAATATTGCCGTTAACTGTGAAAAGCTGGGGATGTGGGACAATGCTGCGGCTATCCAAACTCAAGATTATGTAATTGCAAACAATCTTTGCTTTGCCGCGCCTAGAGGAACTTTCTCTCACGGAGATGTTGCTGACGTACATCCGTATGTATTAACTGTTTACCAAAGTGGCACACCTGCAAATCTTGTTGGAGGGAAGGTAGTAAATAATCATATTGTTATTCCTGCCATAGACTCTACTCGTGTTCCTATAAATGCTTATGATGCCACTCAATGGGCTTCTGGCAAACTACATATTGCCAGAAATCTATGTTCTGGTGGAAGTGTTAGACAAGTAGTTAGTGATTTTAACTCAATAGATAGAACAGCACAGACCGACTGTTTAGCTAAAACATTGAAACCAGATTTTGTTGCAGAGAGTAGTTATAATTACACGCTTGGAAGTAATACACAATTAGCACAAACAGGTGTTGATGTTGTATATCCTGGAATCACAGATGCCAGAGGTAATTTATACTACTCTCCTCCAACAGTTGGACCGTATGAAGTACCTAGAAAATTGTCTTTGTTTGGACCTATAGGTCGATAGACAAGTAGTTAAATGCAAACACAAAAGCCCCAAAGGACCTAAATCCAATGGGGCTTTTTCACGTCTGTCGTTTTCGATTAATTCAACGTAATAATGATATCACGTTTCTTTCGCAACATCTCTACGCACTTTCCGCACAGTCCAATAATGTCATCCTTTGTATACATCCCATCTAGTACGATTCCACAATATGCAGCAATCTCACTGATCTGAATATACACATCTTTATCTGCTTGGCCTGCAAGAATAACAAGTAGATCCGGGTGGTTATCAATCTCGATGCGCAGTTGATTTAGTTCCTCTGGGAACATTTCAAATTGCAATCGAGAATTTTTATTTGAGAAATCAGTGGCCATTACATTCTCCTATGACTGTACTGCAATTGCTTCTAACTGTCTAATTCGCCGCAGGATTCGTCCGCAATGCTCAGCTTGGCAAAGTGCATCTGAAAGTGCATTATGTGGATTGTTGTTGGCAGTCGGCACAATGTTTGGGAACAGTTTAGAAATTGTACGCAGGTCCCTAACTTGATTGTATTTCCAAGGGACAGCCAGATCATATTGGGCGAACAGATTAGTTAGAAGTGGAATGTCAAAATCCGTTCCGCGCGCCCAAATGACAGGAGTTGAATTAGATACAGTCATCAATTGGATGTGACTAACAATTCCAAGACATACAATATCTGGATACCATTCACCATTCGGCTTATTGGGTTGCTTTTCCCACCACTCTAGTGTGCGAGGATCAATCTTACGTGATGGCTGCGCACCGACTGCAAGTTCCCGATAGTAGGAATTGAATGGAGCTAATTGTCCATATGGATCAAATTGAACTACCCCAACTGACAGCACAACTGAATCTGGAGTAACCCCCAAAGATTCGCAATCAAGCATAAAATGAGTTTCGTTTTGAGTTTGTCCACTCATATCATTCACCTTCCTTCTTATCTGCCCGAGCCTGTGCTGCTGCATCTGAATATTCCAGATCTTCATAACGCACCATAAGTTTACATGCGTTATGTTGCAACACTTCTTGCTCAGAGATCCCAAGTAAAGTTTGCATCGCTTGCATATAGAATCGCAAGTCTCCAAGTTCTTCAATTACATTTGTACGGTCCAGCGGCTTGTTGTATACTACATGCTTTTTGATTGCATCGCCCAGTTCGCCAGCCTCTCCGCAGATTCCAATTGCAGCATGCATAAGATCGCCACAGGCTGCATTTATTTTAAACAGTTTGCGAACAAATTCATCGTAACGAATTTGCTGCCCGGTTGAGAGTGTTACCCAGCCGAGAGCCGCAGGCATTTCACATTCAGATTGCAGTTGTTGCAAATTAAGTTCGGTCATATCGTCATTCCTTTTTCTTCCTCAGTTAAAATATTTTGATCCAGCAGTGAGGAATCTACCTGCTCAATCACTCGGCGCTTGGCCAAAAATCCCATTCCATTTTCAACCGCCTGAATCTTATCTGCTGCACATAACTTTTGCACCAGCAAACTTAGATCCGAGGCGCGCTCAATGTCCTGGTGTAGTGTTTTCAATATCTCTTTGAAACTGGTAACTACACCTGAATCTGTATTCGACTCAATCAAGCTTACAATTTTATGCGACACATCGGAGGATTTCGACTTACCGAATTCTCCCAATGCTTTTGGCATGTACCGCTCTGCGTGAGATAAAATTGTATTGGCATTAATTGCATCTTGCTCGGACACTTCAGTTCCGAATCGGGATGCGCAATAGATCAATGAAAGTTTTAATAGCTGCGTAAATCTTCGAGTTGAGTAAGATTCAAATCGCGGATCTGGAATATGTGTGAATGTTTCGTAGATCTTAGTTAATACTGTTTTGGCGCCCTGACTTAATCCAACTTCACCGCAACTTGTAGCCCGAATTTGTTGTAGGTATCTGACAAAATATTCTACAGTCTCTGTACCTAATCCTTCGTGGAATGCAATCTTACGTCCAGTGTTCTCGCCGTGAACAATCAGCAGCCGCGAGAAGAATCCTTGTCCAAGTATTTCTGACGGAAAACCCATGGCAAAGCCAGTAGGAGTATTAGCACTGAGAATAGAAATAGTTGGATCAGGTATAAATAAAGATTTTCCAGTTTTAATCCGGTATGTAAAGTTACCTTCAAAATCCCACAGATTACCCAGCAGAGATAGAAACTCAATGTTACCGTGCCCAAAGAAATCATTAGCTTCGTCAGCCATAATGAACATTTCACGAGGAATCGAATCATTTGTAGCTCCGAATAAATTCTGATCTAAGATTGCTTCTACTGGATCTGTGCCGGCAGTTTCTTCTGATCCTTCCAAATCGACTAGAAACTTTTCCTTACTTGTTTTATCTGCTGCGATTGTGGTATAACCTGAAAGCGGAAGAAGTTTTTTACACAGGTTAATTGGAGTGGACTTTCTTATACCTTCTGTACCGATTAGCATGCAGTAAAGATTTGGATAGATGTGTGAGTGGCCGTGTCGCAAGTAAATGTTTCTGCCTAGCATTGCACCAATTGCAGAAAGCAGACTCCAGCGATAGTAAGTCGCAGGGGATTCTGTATTGCAATTAGCTTCTAGGAATTGTGTAAAAATATCCCCGGCCACAGGAGACTCCCAAATTAGCCCACAGTTGCGGAATTGCCTGCTGCTTTATCTAGCGCATCCGACAAGTCAAACCAATCTTTCCACTGCGGATCGTGTGGAGGAATGGTGTTAAGTGCGCGAGATAGTAGAATTCGTAACTCGTTCGCCCCCACACTGTTTAGTGCTATGTGAGCAGCTACTGTAGTTCCATCTCCGCCGAAATAGTGATGGAAAACAATTGGAGGTTGCTCGGTTAAATTCATTTCAAATTTCCTTTCTCATCAAGTCCGGTTGGCATAGTATGTGAATACCAACATACCGCTACAATTGGCACCTTATTTCTATGTGTGCCAACAATTTTAGTTGTAACTAACTCCTCAGCCTTCAGTGCAGCTACGACACGTTGAACGTTATCGTAACGCGACTCTATTAATCTAGCCAGCTCTGATTGCGTGCGTGGCTTGACTACAATCAGAGCCAGGATTTCTGCGAATCGTTGATAGTGGGGTCTGCTTGACACAGCTAACTCCTTTATTTAGTTTCTGACCAATACTTTGTCTCTGCTTTTAACCTCGCAGCAAAAGCTAACTCTGCAGTAGAAAATGTACCCAAATGTATTTTCTTATAGTTTACAGTAATAGTAGCTGCGTATCCTGTACCATTTTTAGATACACCTCTATATGCAATCTCTCCCCAGCTATTTCTATTACGCACAGATTCGGTAGCATTCACTTTTCTTAAATTAGCTTTCAAATTATTGAACGGATCTCTGTCTTCATGGTCCGCAATCCACTCCGGAGAGTCCAAAATACCTAGAATGAACCTAGCTAATGCTTTACCTTTATGCGGTCCGTTTGAAAATATAACGCACTCATAACCTTTGTTGTCTCGCTTGACAGATAGATTCCAAAGAGCTATCTTTATCCAGATATCTCTATCTATCACCGTATTACGGTCGCCTGCACATAAAGTTATGCTCATTCTGTTTCACTCCAATAAACAGCTCTCTTTAGCTGCTTTGTGAGTTTATCAAATTTTCCGAGCTTAAGGGCAGCGGGGACCGTGAAATCTCTGTAGATTCCTGCGACATCTTTAACAGTTACTTTGATCTCCATACAGGTGCGTACAGCTTCTGCGTGGCGCTCATATCCGTGAGCGTAGCTGAATAATATGCTGTCATGGATCTGAGCATGAAGTCTGAAAGTCCTGGGATTTGGTAGTGCAATCTCATAAAACACTTTCATGAATGCTTCGTTAAGTGTTCTTGCATTTAGCGATTGGGGGCAGTGTGCGACGTATGAGTTGAGGTCCGATTTATTTTTATCTGGGTTTCCAAAACAATATCTGGTCCAATCACCTGTTTCAATGTATTCTCTAGCTGTGTAATTGCTGAGATTATACCCGGTGTGATGAAAGGCCCTGGATCGAAGTTGACGACTAACTCCAATTTCATTGACAACCGAGACATAATAAGCTCCTGCAATCTTTGGGTATGTTTTGTGAAACTGTGCCAGCAAATATTCCGCGATCTTCTTAGGTTCCGACACCTTAAGTTTCAGCAAGCGGCCGGCCTCGTAGATCTTAGCAAAACCCATTGTGTCAACTAATACACCTGGTCCCATGTTATAGTTAGCACCGTGGTTGACGCGTTTGGCCAAGTCACGCAAGGGTTTATTTTTAGTCTTGCCAGTGGAATCATCGTAGATGTCAGCGTAAGGCACTCCAAAAAATGCAGAGCAGTTAACGCTATGGAAATCTCTGGTGCCTGTGACAGCGTCAATGAGCGCAGTGTCGCCAGAAATGTGTGCTGTGTCTCGTGATTCAGCCTGTTCCAGATCACACTCGCCGAGGTAAAACCCATCTTCAGCGCATAGAGTCTGCTTAACTTCAGTACCTGTCGGTATGTTCTGAATGTTGAATCCGCACCAAAAATGGTGAGACTTCGACGCACATCTTCCGGTGTCCGTGCCTTGAGGGTTGATGGAATATAAGATTCTACCCTTATATTCTTTTGCTCCACCTTTAAGATCATCTGTGTCGTCATCATATTCTTTGCCTTCCACATACTTATCGGCGTCAGAATCTAGGCGGAGATAGGTTCCCTTGAGTTTACGCAAACCTCGAATGGATGGAACCGGAGAACCTTTTGGCACCGCAATCATGTCCAGAATGCGAGCGATAAGTGGATGCCTATACTTTGCTTTCGCAATGTTCTTTGCGTCCGAGCTTGTTAAATCTCCGCAGCCCAGAAGTTTGAACAAAGCCAGAACTTGCTTAGGCGACCCTGGATTAAATCCCGGCGCCCCAAGCATATTCCGCAAACTGGCCAGCATCTTAGCTTCTTGTTCATCTACCTGTTTGCGAGCTGCTAAATGTCTTTCAGCGTCTCGCTTTATTCCAGTCATCTCAGCCAATAGGCAAGGATAGACAAGCGGAAATTCCAATAGATAGTTATGTCTGGCCCATTGCGGGGCCTGGAGCATTTGCTGTACCCATACATTCGCCGTCGCCCAAGTGTCCAATGCGTTGTAACGATAGTACTGTTCCAAGTCAGATGTTTCTGCAAGGTCTTTCCAATATACCACTTTACGTAGAAAGAAGGCATTAAGGAAAGCAAGATCCTTTGGTAGCTCGGAATACCAACTGTGAAAGAAGTGTTGTACGTCCCACAGCCAGTTAGTACAGACGGCATTGTATCGAAGTAAATACGTGTTGTCATACTTTCCATTCGCAAAGATTTTAGCCGCCGGCAATGCATTTAGTTTTCGCATCCACAGCAATGCCCATTCGGAATCGAGAGGCAAAACATACGAGCGCATAGAAATTGCGCCATCGCTACCAATAAACACTCCGGTGTATCCGATACAGCGAATTGCTAAATTCACCCGCGCAGTTTCAATATCTGTTGCGATTGCGTATGCCGCGCCCAAATCTGCATAGGCTGCATCAATGTTAGCTGCGTCTAAGATTTGCCACTTGAAATCTGCAGGCTCTTGCCAGAGTTGAGGATTGACGACCTTAGAAATAAAACGCTCGGCGATAAACTTACCGTAGGAAACTGTAAGCAACTGAGCGAGTGGGTCAATGAATACGATTTCCAAATTCTTGTATGAGAACAGCGACCCAGCGTAATCTGATAGTTTCGGATCATTCTTTGGATTACCTTGCAGGTGCAGAAGTTTGGAAAGAATCTCAGTGTTAGTGGAGACTACGCGAGTGATACCGCGTTTAGTGCAGTAAAGTTCTAGGTGAGATAGGAGAGAGACAGGTTCAGTTACGACATAAGTAGTTAGCCCACCAAACATTGAACGTAGGTGAGGCAGGTATTGTTTGTCGTAAGCTGTACCGAGAAAAAGTGCATTGCCAATTGTCATCTATTCTCCTATCCAATGGTGCCCCGAGCCGGACTCGAACCGGCATGAGATTTCTCTCGGGAGATTTTAAGTCTCCTATGGCTGCCAATTACATCATCGGGGCAGTATTTGTTACTCTATAATCTAACTAGAACACCCCAGAGAATTGTGTTCTCCAGGATGCTGTGGGTTAGATTACGCTAGTGGCGCAAACGGTTTACACAACTCCAACAGTTACAATGTCAGTATAACTTTGCGTCTTTTCCTTGTTATGCCGCACCTTAGTGACAACAATAACTTCAGCGCCGTTAGACTTCTCAATGATTTCACGATTAGTGCCGGCGCCAAAGTGTTCTGCAAGCGCTGCAATAATCTTACGGAAAGCGGACTGACCGTATTCATTGTCGAGCATATACATAACACTGGACATGGTGCCAGGAACCAACGCTGCATCTTCTGCGTTGTTAAGTTCAATGGTTTCAATTGCAGTCAGCTTTGCACTGTAGGCAGGCTTACCCTTAACCTGTTCCCAATGCAAAGTAACCTTGTGAGCACCGGCAGGGAATGTTTGGAAACCAGGAACATCTGCAAGATCGTCAAGCGTACCATCAAGCAGTGCGTCAAGATTGAATTCAGAGGTAGTTTCGGTAGACATAGTAATGATTCCGTTTCAGTTTAGTTGAGCTTACTTAGTTTGCTCGGGGTTGGGGGTAGACACGTTAGAATTTCCGGTACGCAGAATATTTTCCACAAGTGTGGCATATCCTGCGATATCGTGCCAGTGATCTGGCTCATTAGGATTCCCGGACAAAATCCTACCGATCTTATGTTGAATCATATCAAGCGCTTCACATTGCTCAAAACTCAATAGTGCTGTGCCTAAATTTGAATATTCTGTGGAGTGCTGGCTGATTGATACGGGATTTCCACCTGTCATTACAGTTGGATGCGGCCAGTTGCGACCATTCATACGCATTGTGTTTTTCAACAATTGCATAATCAGTCCGTTATCTTTGAAATTTCCGTGAGTGTTAGCTCTGGACTTCAGTGTTGCGTTTACGTCAGTCATTTCTTATCTCCTAGTTTATTCCTCAATGCTGCCAAACTTGTTGCCGCTTTATTGCCCGGACTGTCACTTGCATTCGGTTTATCCGCAACAGTTGCAGCTACTACTTCACCCTTAAAGATTGGAACTAGACTTGGCTTCTCTACCTTTTCCAGTACGGCACCAGAGCGCGAGCCAGTTAGAATGTTATTTGCATAACTTGTACTGCTGCCTGCACGATGCCTGCCATTCTTAACTTCCATATAAACTACTTCGGAAAAATATTTGGCAGAGTTACGACTAAAATTGCGAGTGCCTGCAGTGGGAACAATCTTCGGCTTCCCGTCCACCATTTCCACTTCAATCTCATGGGAGATACATACAATTTTGAATGGAGCATTCTGTACGTGCGACAGAAAAATATCCATGAGTTTACCAAGATTGCCCCAATCATCGTAATCCAATTTATAGTCATCTGGTTTATCCTTGGTGATATGGGCGATTGCAGAATTGGTTAGCTGAGTGATTGAATCTACAACTACAATCGTATCTGGATGCAGAGCGTTTAGTTCAACAACTGTAAATGCGGCTCCCTCTTTCTTGCAAACAGGGCAGCCAACTTTTCCGTGTGCTTCACAGATTTCTACCTTGTTTCCCTTAATCACCTTGAGCATAGTCTCAATTGCGATTGGGTAAGAACGTGTGTCGGGTAGAGAGATTACTTCAACTCGCTCTTGCTGTTCGACTGGTAATTGTTTGAGTGTGTCAACTCCAGATTCTAGGTCAAACCAGATTAGATTGTAGTCTGATGCAAGATCTCCAGCTAGTTTGGTTTTGCCGCACTTGGGCGGTCCAAATAAAAGGATGTGGTGATTCTGTGCTTTGGGGCGGTCGGATAGTTTCATGTCAATCTTCCTCCAGCTCTTCAGGTTCAACGTTAATGTAATGTTCAAACTCTTGTTCAAGTAACGTCAACATCTTTTTACCTTTGGGTGTAAGTTTTGCGTAAGGTTTGTCGTCCCACAGAGTAACAAGTCCAGCAGCTTGCAGTTCATTAAAGCGACGCAGACGTGTTGCCGATAGTTTATAAATGTCTTTAGCGGCTTCTGCAATATCAATTAGAAATTCGATGTGACGAAAATTCCATTGGGTCATGATGTTTTCTCCAATTGTGCATCCAACAAATCAGTCAATGTCAAATTAATCTGATACTCTGTCTTATCCAAATCAGCTTCCGTGCACGGCTTAGTTAGATAACTTGTGCTCAATCCACAGCTTTGCAGATATTCACAGTCTCGCCCAAACGCAACACAGGATTCTCCGTGCATTGGAAATACCTCAGCCTCTGCATACAGCTTAATCATTTCAATGTCTAGCAACAGTTCACGAATCCAAAGCGCACGTTGCAGATAAGTTTTAGTAAATGGAATTACACTGTATTCGCGAGACTTAGTTTGATAGATTAGATATAGGACATCATAGCTCGAAAGTTCAGGAAAGAGAACGTCAAGAACAACACTATAGCCAATAGCTTGAGCAGAATTCTTATACGTTGCTGGGTTAAGGGTCGTAGCTCCTGTTGTCTTACATTCCAATACGATGATGGCACCGGTGATTTTATGGCGTAAAACCGCATCAACAAATCCACGAAGTCTAAACCCGTCAGGAAAAGATACAGCAAAGCTGAGTTCACAAGCTGGCTTACCATTATAATGGACCAATTCGTAATCATTCAGAAATCCTCCTTCACGCATTGCAATGAAACGTTGGATTGCAATTACAGCACTCCAGAAATCTTTCTTATCTTTCTCGTCAGCGTCGAATAGATTTGGGGTGTGCCAGCCTAGAAACATTCGCCAGATAACTTCTTCTTCCGACTTACCTTCTAGAACTAACTGGATGCCTTCCCCAACAACGTGGCCAAACGAGAATGTAATTGTGGACTTAAGGAGTTCTTCGCTACGGTGGGTTGTTCGCAGTCTGGAAAGCTGAAATTTTCTCGGGCACGAATGTAGCGAGAGAAGTGAGCTGTAGCTAAGTTGTCGAATCCTTGGGTCAATTGTTCCCTCATATCCCGGTTCGAAGTATGCTGGAGAAACTTGGCCATCCTCTGCTGTGTCTCCAATGGGATCGAAGTTAACACCATTGCCACCATCGACCACATCTGATAGAAAGCTGTCGAGACTGAATTCGTTGGCAGTTGACATAGAATAGATTGAATTAGGGGAGTGTATATTGCACCGCTATCTGGAAACTCATAAACACTTAAAGGCTCGGGAGTGAGCCAGTTAGACAACAGTTTATAAGTTTGATAGGTGTGATTGTATGCAAGGCAGGAAACTATTAGACGGAGTGTTAACTCTTCAGCCGGCGCCAATACTGGCACACAAGTTTCGCTGCCATTGCAATCTGGCGCGGCTTGAATGGAACTGGATAGTGTGTCCACATATCAGTCCTTCAAGTCCTCTGCGGATTCTGTTGCAATTTCTACTTCGTCTGCAACTTCTTTACTGGCAATGCCGCCGCGAGACATAAGTTGCAGCACAAGTTTGGTTGGCTGTGCAGGAATCTCAAATGCCTGTCGTGCTTGCCGCTTGCTCATACGCTGGGTGCGGAGCTTTTCAATTGCGGTTTCTTTTGCTTCTGGGGATAGAAACTTATCCCGCTGGATTTTAGAAATACGTGCGGCAATCTTTTGATTACCCAATCGCCATGCCTTCATCTTAAATTCTCCTATTTAAATTGTGAGCGGTTACCTGCGGCGCCTTAGAATGCGCCCAATCCAAGTTGTTTAATCTTAGCAGTTGCAGATTTAGCAGCAGTACCTTTAATTGCTGCCGCTGCAAACTCCACACCTGTCTGCTGTTTCAATCCGTTAACCACAGTTCGGATATCTTCTTCAGACATTAGTGTTACATTCTCTGGTTGATCGCGCAGAGCTTTCCAAATCTCTTGCAATAGCTGAGGCATACGAGGATGCCGTGCAAGCATTGCAGATTCTAGCTCAGTGACTTTGGATTTAAGTTCAAAGCCTTGTGGAATTGGGGAGGTCATAACTACTCCTTAAATCAATTCTTTGGTTTTACAAATCCATTCCGTAGCCATTACCCAATCTGCTCCAGTCTCGTTAGGATCTTTGAACATCTTGGAAATCTGGCTAATTGGAATCCAGTGTGTGATTGAAGATTCTAGTGTGGCATCTCCTACTTTGTCAATTTTTAGCTTAATTGCTTTGCCAGTGTCGGCAAGAATTGTACCGGTGAGAGTTGTGTAAGTTGGAATACGTGGCATGATTTATGCCTTTAAGTTAATTGACATGCGAGGCATACACCCGTAAGTGGATGCGTTGGTGATTGCATTTGCAACTTTTTGTACCAACTCATACTCCACTTGGGTTAGTTCCATTTCAATAGTAGTGCTGTCATCACAACCATCTACGCTAATTTCATATAGTTTAGTCGGCTCCATTTTAGAAATCCTCTCTACCTAATGTGTAGGTTAAATAAAATGTAATCGTTGAATGCTTTGTCACAAAATCTAATCTAGCTTTTCTGTCATCTAATTGGATCTTGAATCCAATATCCATCCACTTCTCTTTTATTACTGCTTTAATAATTCTAGGATGCAGTAAGCGATTGGCAGTTATTGAAACTCCAATAGTTGAAGCCTCCTTGGGGGGCATTGATTTTAACTTATCCCAAATTGGTTGGTAGAATCTAGCAACAGGAGCTTTTGGACTCATGATCTTATCGGTACATATTCAGAGTAACCCAAGATTTCTGCATTGACTTCAATCTCGATCCCCAATGCAACGTGCCTTGCTTGGATTGAATTACCAGCTTGGGCCACTCTGAATAGATACAGCAAATAATTGTGGGCAGTTTTAAGTGATGCCCAGCACTTCTTTCACCGATACTCGGCCGTTACCTTTTAATAAAGGAGTCGCCTTTCTCAGTTACTAAATCTGTCTATTACAGATTACTGACCAACTGTTCCACATCATCCGAGGCCAGATACGTGTCGGCCTTACGGACAAGCAGTTCCAGAATATCCGAGAACGATTCTGCGTTCGGGGAATTTTCCGTATACAGTGCCAGTTGAGTCTTGAGAGCTTCGATAACCGGCTTGTTAGTCTTAACAATGCTGAACTTCTTCAGGAACACAACAGTTGCATTGGCAACTTGTTCCGCAGACTTGTTAGCAACGGCAGGCATAACAGCTTGATAATCCGCAGCAAATGCTTCCCACTGTTCGGCAGGAATTGCATTGGCACGACGATCTTCGCGCGGCTGATTAGCAATAGCTTCCCAGGTAAACTTAGCAAGATCAAGAGTTTCTTGCGATGCATTTTCGTTATCGCCAACCCACGAAGCGAGGGAACCGCGAATAACATCATACATTGCATCTTGCAAAAGTTCCAGACCCTTGCCACCAGTTTCAAGAATCTTAACAATACCTTCGACACTGGGAACACCGGCAATCAGAGAAACAGCGCGACGCTGATTACCAGTCTTATCCTTCTTGAAACGGAAGTTAAATTCCTTGGCGTCGATGGTGGAGTCAAAGTTGGGAGTGATGGTTGCGACATTAGCAGTCATGATTGTTTCCTTGGCAATATGCCATTAAGTTGGAGGGTTGTTTGGAAAGTTTTGGAACAGACTTTCCTCAACTGTTGAACGGAGTATGGCACAAGCTGGGAGCCGTGTCAAGGGGTGTCGGGGAGCTTAGAATCCCCAACGGGAAAGTTAGCCTTTACAAATATTTTCCAAGCTCTTCCCAGTTATCTGCCCAATAATTTGAATTACGCAGTGCTGGATCATTGGTCTGTTTTTGCCACGCTACGTATTGGGAATAATAGTCGTGTGCAATTTTGTCTGCGTAGATATATTTTCGTGGGGCTGGATAACTGGGGGTGTATGTAAATTTAGCTGGCGGCCCGGTGTCAAACTGGCCTGTAAAACTGTTTGTGTATTTACGCATAGTTGTTTGCAGTCCAGTCTAAAACACGAATCGGTGTAGTAAAAACATCCTGGGTAACACGGTTCAGTTGGGCTATTTGATCCATTTTTCATAGCTTTTCCTCTTGCTCTGCCAATTTACCCTTGAAATACTCAGCCTTCTCTGCCAAAGTATTTCCTTTAACTCGCTGTGACTGGATTCCTTTTATAAAATGATCCGGCTCACAGATTACATACAATTCCTCTCGCGCCCGAGTTACAGCAGTATATAGCAATTCACGGCTCACCATTGTATTGTGAGACTGATGCAAAAGAATAAAAACTTTGCGCCATTCACTGCCCTGAGATTTATGCACAGTCAGGCAATAGCCTAGTTGAGTTGCATTTACTTCTGCGGCTTTTGTGATTCGGAATTCACGTCCATCGTCGGTAAATTTGATTGTGAGAATGTGGGAACACTGGGCAGTTCTTTCGTCTGATCCTGCGGCAGCTGCTGTAAGAATGAAATCAACGTCGAAATCATTCTCTGACATTCCTGCATATTTTGCTGCGTTTGGATCAAATCCCCAATAATCAAGCGTTGGTGAGTGATGCTGAACTTTGGCGCCTGAATAAGATGGATTAGGTTCAATGTTAATGACGGTAGCGTCGAGTTTATCGAATAGAATTTTATCCCCAACTGAGAAATAGTGTTTGTTAAATCCTGCGAGAACTTCGTAGACGTCGGCTCCGCGATTGTGGGACAGGAAGTTTGCAATGATTCGATTGAGTTCATCTGTTCCGAATGCTTTGTTAAATGGGCAGAGGATAATGTCTTCTTCAGGATCATAAAGATCTTTCTGATATGCGCCAGGAACCGGAGTTCCATCTGCTTTGCGGCCACCAATTAGAAACAGTCCGGCAGAATTACATGCCATTCCAGCTTCAATTCGTTTTGCCCAAGGATGCAAAGTCATTTGTCCTGGGTGTTTCCATTGGTCGAAATCGGCGGGTTTAATCGGAACCCCACTAAGAATTCGGTGCGCCAAAGAAATAATTGGACTCTCCAATGCTTGACGATAGACTTCTGAAAGTTCAACGACCGGAAGTTCCAAAAGTTTAAACCCAAGAATAGCGGGCCCAAAAACCGGGGGCAACTGCTGAATATCACCGAGATAAATAATCTGGGGGTTATGAGGACAAGCATCAATAATCTCCTTATGCAAATCAGTTCCTACCATTGAGCTTTCTTCAATGATAATTGTGTGAATAGAAGGCGGCAATGGATTGTCGGCATTACGAGTTGCCTCAAATTTCATTGTATTCCTGGTCTCGCCAGTCTTTTCGTCCATCACTTCATAATAGACTGGTTGATATTCTAGCAATTTGTGAATTGTAATGCAATTATTTTGCATATCTTCACTTACATTGCGACGAATGTTTGCAGTTGCTCGGCGCGTATATGCGCAGATAACAATTCCGGGAACATTACGAGGCAGATAATTGTGATCTAGTGGGTCCAGAATTCCAGCCCGCCCAGATTGAATTAGTGCTTGCACAACTGCTTTTTGGCAAGTTGTTTTACCTGTACCTGCTGCACCAATAAGCACACAAGATTGTCCAGAAGACGCGAGATTTACAAACTCCAGTTGCTTATCGTTTAGTGTGATTGGATTGCCATATTTATCTGTAATGACGGACGGATCAGGAGCAAGCGCTACAATGTCTACGGAAGTGGTTGTAGTTTCAGATGGCTCTGACTGTAGACAATTACCTGATTCTGTAACTGAACACTTTTCCGCCGGATGGCAGAGACTGGAACAGTCAGAACTGGGAAGTTGCGCAATCGGTTTTGCAGTTTCTGCCGCCTTACTTTCTCGCAACTTAGCTAGCATTTCTGCCAGTCGTTCTTTAGTGATTTGTGACATTAGATTCTCCGAGTGATTGGTGGATTCTGGGGCAGTTTAGTTTGCGGACTGGCGGCGTTTGATTCTGTTTCATCCGCGCTACCGCCTCCGCCACAAGAAACTAGCACTAGAATTAAAGCAGAAATAATTGCCAGTGCGCGGACATATTTGAATGCTTTCATTTTACTCTCTCCAAACTGTGATTGGTGTGCGTTTAGTTTCAGCTCGCCTATGATCTTCGTCTGTCCAAAATCTAGGTTGATGTGCTGAAGATTTGTCAGAGGCAGTAGGCTGTTTAGGCTTAGGGATAATTTTATGTGCACGCTGAAATGCTAGCCACTCTGCGTTAAGTTGTTCGAGTGTGGAATTGAGAGTGCTTTTAGATTCAGGAATCATCGGGTTAATTTTCACAATAACCTCCAGTCTCACTTGGATATTTAACCGCTGGACCAATTAGCACATAGCCAAAGTTATGTCCAAATGGATGACGAAACGATACTGCAACTCTAGTGCATGATTTAAATGCATCAATTGGGCGAGTTAGCACTGTGATATATTTTAGCCCTCTGTGGGAAATTACCACATTCGGCTTCAATCCACCTGCATTTTCTAGATAGTCTTTGCGCCAGTAGAGGAGATAGTAACAATGCAGTTTGCGAATGACTGAATGTGGAAGAATCCAAGTCTCGCGGATTTGAGTGTAATCAATTTGATCCAGTCCGTGGATTGGGGTGCGAACATAACTGCCGTTTACGGGATTCTCTGAACTACTCATTTTCTTCTCCTGCCGACTCTGGTCCAGCATTTCGCAATGCTTTTTGCGCCATGTCCCAACGCAATTTTGCTTTCATATATGCAAATTGTGTTGGATATTCTTCTCGCTTAGGCAGATGATCCGGTGCAGAATCAATAATTGCCCGCAGATTCGCAGCTTCAACTCCGGTGTCTGCGGATAGAATTGTATATGAGCCTTTGCTAATGTCAAGGTCACCCAGTCCGAGAAAGTTGCGCTGACGCTCTAGTGCATGACGCAGAATTTTGAATAGTGCATTGGAGTAGATTGATCCAATTGGAATGTTATCTTCGCAGTGTTCCAGCAATTCAACTAGATCTTGCCTGCGAATTGCAAAGATTTGTTCTTCGTGGGCACATTTAGCTATTAGATATTTCCAGTAATCTGCGCAACTAACTTGTACGCTGTTATGTGGATTGGTGACAATAAACGTGGGGAATGATCCAGCAGTTGCAGCCCAATCTGCAATTTGTGCAGCGTATGATGCAACTGGGCGATGTGGATTTTTAATTAATCGCTCTAGTGCAGCTTCACGAATACGCAATTTGGCACTGTCGTGAGCAGAGCGATAACCTGAAAGAAAATCTTGGTATGCAGATTCCCAATTCGCAATCCAATAATGCACATTATCTAGAGTGCGAGTGTCGGGAGAAATTACATAGTGAGGAAATACGACTGAGGGCGATACAACTGTGTTAAGTTTAATTAGTGTTTTGCACAGCGCTTCCATGTTATTTGCAATGATTGCATCAGTTGACTCAGTGCGAATTGCAGGAACACGAAAATCTACCAGCTCGGAGGAGTTAAGTAGGGCTAGAAATAGTAGATAAGAATCAATTGAAGTTAGTCCACCTTGCGCCCACTTGCCTAGATAAGATAGCAGACGTTTTTGTGGAACTTGAAATAGTGGATGTGAGGATTCTCTGGCAGATAGGTAGCCTGGGAAATGTTCACATGTGAATTCGATTGACGAATATGCACATAGCACTTTCATATGTAGGATCTCCAGTTAGTTATGAGTGCAGGGTAATTAACGTTTTGTAGTGGGTACGAATTTTAGGAATTCCACTACCAATGCAACCGCCTCTAACTGACACGATTCAGTGTAAAAGAATTGCACGTCAGTTACAGTATAAGCTGATTTGGATTTATGTATCAGACTAGGAGTTGTAACTGCAATTTGATCTCCTTTGCGAGGAATGTGGCCCGTGTAATTAGATGATTCCACTACACCTACACATCTACCATTTATATATTCAACCACTGTAAACATGATTGGTTTTTGTGACATAATTATCTCCAGTTAGTTATAGAATTTCGCTTAACTTTCCAGCTCATTGCTGATTCGAGCAATTTTTGCTTGTTGCAAATTCAATTCTGCTGTCCACTCTTCTACTTTTGCAGCAGCTTGCACACGTGCAATTTTTGCTTGCTCCAATTGTTTTTCTAGCATTTGTTTTGGAGTTACGGGACCATAAACGCGAGAAAGGAATGAAAAGAATTTATTTACATGTTGCATTTGAGTCTCCTAATTCCAGTTAATTAGCGAAGCTACCAGCAGCGCAATAATGATTGCATTTGCCACCGCAATGAATCTGACAAGAATTCGATCAATTGGAGTTGGCGGATTATTCCGCTTCCAATTGTTATATTCTTGTTCCTGAGTTTCGCAATCAGATTGCTTGCTGCAAGCTTTGCACATATTGTGCCTCCTCAATTTGTGTCATGCGATCATGTAGGAATCGGTATTGTTGAATTGCAGCTAGTTGGCGCGGCGAGAATTTGTTCCGTTGATCTGGAAACATTTCATACGCTGTCGCCATTGCATATAGACGTTCGGGAGAGATTTCGTCTGAATCGGACGGGCCAGTTAATCCCAGTTTCTGCTCGATTGTTGGTTGTAGTGTTAGTTGCGGATTGATTACGCCACGCTCAATTTTAATTGCAAAAGTTTCGAGGTAGCGAATGAGTCCGCGCGCAAGATCAGGACAGGTTTGTTTTAAGGAGCCCAGGATTAATTGCAAATCTTGGCTAGTTAGATATGGTCTGAATTTCTCATTTGACATTTAGAGGCTCCGCATAGTTAATTACAAGTTCATCAATGTCTTCGTCTGACATCGCAGCGAGTAAACAAATCATTGTGTTTGAAATGTCTACATAGTTAGAGTCCGCACCAGTCACCTGAAACCATCTATCAAAGAATTTAGTGTCAGAATCTTTAACTCTTTGTGCAAATGTTGATCACAGTGATAAGATGCAGCTAGAGCTGGATTTGTGTCGAGTACAAAGATATTCATTGGAACTGTTCCCTTCTGAACAAGTATTCAAAGAACAAATCTTGCCGGGCAATTGGTAATTCTACAAAGCATTCATGATATTCATGATATAATGTTAGCATTGCTTGATATTGGATGTAAGTCACAATTAACTCCAATTTAGTTTCGGATTTGTGTTATTGTATTCATTGCCATGTCATAATCTTCTTGATTCAGACATGCCAACAAACAAACAAGTGTGAGTTTGTTATCAATCATTTCCTTAGTTGATGTTGGTGCGCCACAGTCAGCGAAAAAATATGGATATTTATTGGGTAGCATACCGTTAAATCTATTATCAATATTATTCAAATCGCTCCAGTAAATGTAATCACTTCTAGATGACGGAACGAGTGATAGATATTCGTCTGTACGAGAATTCTTTGCCATGATTAAATCTCCTGTGAGTTAAAATTCAATTTGACTTTGCAAAGCACATATCTTGCGTGCAATATATTCTTTTCGGGCATGGGCAGCATCTAATGCAAGATATTCTTTACTTATCAAAGCATTAGATAAAAGTACACTAATTTTATTCTTGACCTCTCTGGGCCAATCATTCATTGGAATACTTAGAAGATCAATTGAAGATGTTTGAGCTAGTGTATATATTGTGGACATAATAAATTCCCGTTACGCTTTCACGTCCGGGATAATTCCGCTATTGTTGGCAATTGTTCCGCGCAATGCGTAATCTAATTCTTTTGTAGCTTGCTCCATTCGCTTTTCTCGCTGCAATTCTGTATTGTTTTTCTTACTTGCGCGCGGCGATTGTGGCACTTGTGTTTGCTGTAATTTGTTTTGACAATTGATTCTGAATTGTTGACGCATTAGTTTCTCCAATTACCGGTTAACGAATTCAATTGCATTCTCGTATCCGCCAAAGCAAACGGGAAAGAATTCCCAAAAATTGCGCGTGTACGTTTCATAGTTGTAGGGAAAACAACTATTGAGCATATCGTACAAATCATGTGCAGTGTTACCGCACGCAGGAACAAGATACACATTCTTTGCGTTTTCAGGGATACTGGATTGGCAAACGTCGAAAATCATGCTAGTTTCTCCTTTCAGTTTAGTTTCAAATTCAGGCAATCTTTCCTGCTAGACTGCTAGACCGCAGACCGTGCCCAGGGTAGCGGCACTGCTGCCTGCTGTCAATACCCCATAACTATCTAACTTACACACTATCTAACTTTCCCTTGCCCAGCTACTATCCATAGCTATGTGGTGCTTACATGTAACTGGTTACTATCCTGTTAGTCTTACGGGGGTTTTAGGGGGTATCAAAATTTATCTAGTATATACCTATACCCCATATATCTAATATATACCAACTAGCTACATACATATTAGCCAACTGGTATATATTAGATTCCCTGCTGGTGCCGGAGGTGCGGGGAGCTACCCCCAACAGTCCGGCAGTCTAGCGGGAAAGATTTATGCTTTTTCTAACTTCTTACAGCGCGAGCAGTGCAGCATTGTGTGATTGTTCCATCATGCTCATGCGCTCCAGTAGCACATTCACAACCTTATCGTCTACAACTGCGCTAACCTCAATCGCACGACGAATGCCGACAATTTGTTGCATTGTGAGCATAGTTTTGTGCCCAGTAATCGACGCAATCAAACCACGATAACCTGCAATGTGTTTATTCACAGTTTCCAATTGCGCATCATTCAGTTCATCGAATCCCAACTTGTCAGCAACTACAACAGTGAGATTATCGCGCATATTCGCATCAAACCACTGTTCAAGATACTCTTTCGTGATTCGCCCGCCATTCTGCTCACTTGTGACATATGCAGCAATTGCATCAAAACCAATTTCGCTATCACTCACGCGCTCCAGTGTGTATTCGCGCGATTCGTACAGCGAGCGGATAATTTTGTCCTGCACCGTTTCACATGCTTCACGCACAAGCGGCAGAATCTTGGACAGATTTTCCGTAATCTCACTGTCTGTCACAATGGGCAAACTGACAGCGATAGACTTTGGCGCAGTTTCGCCCTTATCTGCCATCGCTTTGGTTTGCTTATACCCAACCTTCGCCAAACGTTGGCCGGTCAGCGGCTTAGTTTCGCCAGCGACAAAGGGAATAACAGTGTGAACATTGGAAACGTTGGACATAGTAGAATCTCCTGCGCGACTGCGCATTAAT
>ERZ724522.732-NODE-732-length-19917-cov-8.295992_pt1 | contig 19917 bp, 24 predicted proteins | sample MGYA00376055_ERZ724522 | MGnify/ENA primary metagenome ERZ724522 (study PRJEB28724, sample SAMN07190884) | wastewater metagenome | isolation source: effluent of sewage treatment plant in Hong Hong | place: Hong Kong | collected 2016-03-17 ... | reverse complement strand
CTGCGGAAGAGTTGCGCCCAAAATGCAAGGGGGTTTTTTCCGTGGGGAAGCGGATTTCGGGGGGGAGGCGGCAGGCGTTTGCGGCGGTGGTGATGGCGCGGGATGGGTGGACGTGCCAACTCTGCGGGGCGGTGGCGGAGGAAGTGGACCACATTATTCCGGTGGCGCTGGCGCCCGAGCGCCAGTTCGATATGACGAACGCGAGAGCGTCGTGCCGGCGGTGCAACGCGAAGCGGTCGAAGCGGGTGGTGTGATGGCGGGGCGGCCACACAAGGCACCGAACGCGCTGGCTGGACACCGGGCTGAGCGGAAGCCAGCGCCGCTGCGTGCGCTGGCCGGGGGGAAGCGCGGGCCGGAGTGCTCGAACTGCCGCGAGCTGCGCCATCGCTGCGACCTGCACGTGCCGCCGATGCCGCCGGGTATCCGGTTCCAGGCGACGAAGGTCCGCTGGCGGGAGATGTGGCGGAGCGACGTTTCGGGGCACTGGGACGAGCGCGCTCACATGGGGGCGTTGACGCGGTACATCCTGTTGCACGACCAGTGGCACTGGGCGCGGGCGGCGGTGCGGAAAGAGCCGACGGTGGAGGGTTCCAAGGGGCAGCCGCGGATCAATCCATTGGCGGCGGAGCTGCCGAAGATCGAGGTGATGATGGGGCGGCTCGAGGACCAACTGGGGCTGACGCCACTGGCGGCGCTGCGCCTGGGGTGGGTTGGGGGCGCGGCCGGCGGGGAGCGCAGCATCGAGGCCCTGAATGCCAGTCTGAATGCGATCGGTGACATCGATCCGAGTGAGGAGCCCGAATCGGATGGGATCTGGGGTGCTCTCTGAGCCGCTGAGGGTGGCGCCCGGGGTGGTTTCGACCGAGACGGCGCCGACGGTGGTGGGCGTGCGGCCCTTCGTGCATGGCGGGCGGCCGGTGGCCGGGGTGTGGGAAGCGCTCATTGACGACCACGACGGGCGGACGCCGAAGGCGATCTTCACGCAGGGGCCGCGGGTTATCCGCTTCCTGGAGAGGTACTGCACGTTTACCCAGGCGCGCTGGGCGGGGAAGCCGATGGCGCTGCTGCCGTGGCAGAAGGCGCTCCTGGTGGAGGCGTTCGAGCTCCGGTTCAACGCGGAGACGGGGAGGTTCGAGCGGCGGTATCACGAGATTCTCGTGGGGACTCCCAAGAAGAACGGGAAGTCCGAGCTCGTGGGGGGGCTCGCGCACTACTTCCTGATCGCGGACGGGGAACCTTCGCCCATTGTGATCGCGGCGGCGGCGAACGAGACGAGCGCGAACCTGCTCTTCCGCCCGGCGAAGTCGATGGTGACGCTGAGCTCGGGGGCACGCGAGCGTGGCGCGCTCGAGGAGCTTTGCGAGGCGGAGGCGGACTCGATCTTCCTGCGAGGGGTCCAGGGTGCGGAGTTGCGGCGGGTGCCGGCATCGCCCAAGGCGACCGAGGGGCTGAACATCTTCGTCAACCTGATGGACGAGTGGCACGAGTGGACGACGCCGGCGGCCATGCAGACGGCTACGAAGCTCATGAACGGCACGGTTCTGCGGCCGCGGTACATGAACTGGCGCACGACGACGGCCGGTTTCGACCCCGAATCGCTGCTGGGGCAGGACTACGAGTGGGGGCGGGCAGTGGCGAGCGGCGACGTCGAGGCGCCGGAGTGGTTCTTCCGCTGGTACGAGTCGCCGGAGGCGGTGGAGCGGGCGGGCAAGATCGTCCCGGTGGCCTGGGATAGCGAGGAGGCCGTGCGGCTGGCGAACCCGAGCTACGGCGAGCTGGCAGCGTGGGAGTTCTACGCGAACAAGCTGCGGAACCCGCGGGAGAGCGAGTACCGGCGGTACTTCCTGAACCAGTGGACTTCGGGAGAGGAGAGCTGGCTGCCGTCGGGGATGTGGGAGGCGGGGCATGTGCCCGGGCTCGAGCTCGACCCGTCCGTGGCGACGGCGGTCGGGATCGATGCGAGCTACCGCAACGACGCGACGGCGGTGGTGTGGGTCCAGCGGCGGGAGGGACCACACCCGGAGACGGGCGAGCCGATGGAGATGATCGATGTCGCGGCGCGGATCTGGGAGCGCCCCCTGGACCCGAACACTCGGAAGCCTCGGGCGGAGTGGATCGTGCCGAAGCGGGAGGTGGGGGAGCACCTGCGCTGGCTGGCTACGACCTACCGGGTGACGAACATGGACTACGACCCGGCCTACTTCCACGATTTGGCGATGGAACTCGCGGAGGAGGGGCTGCCGATGCGGGAGTTCAGCCAGTCGAACCTGCGGAAGATGGTCGAAGCGTGCCAGGCCACCTACCAAACCGTGCTGCGGCGCGGCATGCGGCACGGGGGGGAGGCGAAACTGACGCAGCACGTGAACCAGGCGGTGGCGGTTCAGGTAGCGACGGGGAGCGCGGCGTGGGTGCTGCGGAAGGGCAAGGCGAAGCGGAAGATGGACGGGGCGGTGGCGCTGGTGATGGCCGTCTGGGGGCTGTTGCACCCGGAGCCGGAACCCGAATCGAAGCTGGTTGACCTGCACATGGAGTTCGTCTGAGGGGTGCTCCCTCGCCCCGGCGCGCGGATGCTGGCGGCGTGGACAAGCGGATTCGGGGCCGGTTGATGCGCGCGGTTGCGCGGGTTCGCGCGCTTCGTTGGCGGGGTGCGCCGGCGGCGGCGCAGGTGGCGGGCTTCGCGGCGTTCGAATTCGGGCTGTGGCAGATCTGGGAGCCGTTGCCGTGGCTCATCGGGGGGCCAGTGGTGATGCTCGCGGCCTTCGGCGCGAGCGGGCGAGCCGGCGGTGCGGGATGATCATCGAAGGACTGGCGCGGGGGATCAGCCGTGCGCGGGCGAGCACGACCGTGAGGAACATCGACCTCGCTAGCGCCTCAGGGCCGCTCATGGGGCGGGCGGTGGAGCTCGTCGGCGGCCAGTTCGCGACCTACCAGGCGCTCTACGAGACGCAGCCGTGGGTGCATGCGACCGTGAACCGGCTGGCGCGCGGGCTCGGGCGGCTGCCGCTGCCGATCTACATCGATGGCGGCGCCGACGGCGAGCGGACGCGGGTGCGTTCGGGGCCGCTGTTCGACCTGGTCCGGCGGCCGTGGACGACGCGAACGGGCGGGGCGATCCAGGACGGGAACACGGTGCTGCTGGTGCAGGCGCTCGTGACGAACATGCTCGTGGCGGGCTTCAACGTCTTCGTCAAGGGGTACACGGATGACTCCGGGCGGCGCCGGCCGTACCCGGTTTCGCTGATGCCGAGCTCGCCGTGGGCGTGGTGGCCGGTGTTCGAGGGCGGGAAGCTCGTGTACTGGAACCACGCGAGCGCGCGTGGCAATGTGCCGTTCCTGCCTGACGAGGTGTGGGTGGTGGCGCCGTGGGGGATGGGGCAAGGCGGCATGCCGCGGAGCCCGATGGCGGCGCTGCGCAGCACGCTCATGGCCGAGGACGCGATTCAGCGGGCGGTCATTCAGCGCTTCGAAAAGGGCTCGCGGCCGGTGGGGTTCATCGCCGTGAAGGGCGAGCTCACGCCGGAGCAGATGAAGGCCCGGCGCGAGCAGCTCAACGAGGTCTACAGCGGCGTGGACAACTTCTACCGCATGGGGCTGCTCGACAACGACGCGTCGTTTCACCCCATGGGGCAGACGTTCGTCGAGTCGGAGCTGATTTCGCTGCGGAAGCTCAACCGCGAGGAGGTGGCGTCGGTGTTGAACGTGCCGCAGCCGTCGGTGGGCATCCTCGACCGGGCGACGTTCAGCAACGTGAGCGAGCAGCACCTGATGGAGTACATGGACACCTACGGGCCCCCTGCGGTGCTCATCGAGGAGTCGTTCGGGGTGCAGGTCATCGACCAGGAGCCCGCATTCCAGGGGATGTACGCCGAGTTCAACTTCAAGGAGGTCCTCCGCGGGGACCCGATGAAGGAGCTGGACATCCTGACGCGGGCGGCCGGCGGCCCGGTGCTGACGCTGAACGAGGCGCGGGCAACGCAGAACCTGCCTCCGCTCCCCAACGGGGACGAGGTGCGGGAACCCCAGAACATGGCGGTCGGAGGCCAGAACGAACCCGGGAACGGGACTTCGAACCGGCAATCTCCCTGATTTGGGCGGGGCGACGATGCCGGCATGGTCGTCGTGCAGGGTTCGCGACAGTATCAGCACGTAGCGGCGGCGGTGTTCCGGCAGCCGTGGGCGATCCTGCCCGAGAAGCTGGCCGCCATCGGCGAGCTGGTGGCGATGCGCATCGACGGCCTGCGCGCCGACCCTGCGCACGTAGCGGCGATTGTCGCTGCCGCGCGGGAGGCGGAAGTGGCGCACGCCGCGGCGGCGGGACCGCAGCGGTCGAAGGGCATGACGGCCGTGCTGCCGCTCACGGGGACGCTCCTGTGGCGCTCCGGGCCGATGGAGCAGATGTCCGGCGCGGTGAGCCTCCAGCAGTGGGGGCAGGCGTTCGACGCGGCGATGAATGACGACCGCATCAAGAGCATCGTGATCGACGTGGACTCGCCCGGCGGGACCGTCGATGGGGTGCCGGAGACGGCGGCGAAGGTGTTCGCGGCGCGCGGGCGGAAGCCCGTCACGGCCGTCGTGAACACGCTGGCGGCGAGCGCGGCCTACTGGATCGCGACGGCGGCGAGCGAGCTGGTTATCACGCCCAGCGGGATGGCCGGCAGCGTCGGTGTCTACGTGTTGCACGAAGACGACTCGGCGGCGGTGGAGAACGCGGGCGTCCGGTTCACGTTCATCGAGGCGCCGCAGGGCGGGCACAAGACCGAGGGCAACCCCTTCGCGCCGCTGAGCGAGGAGAGCGCGGCGCACTACCAGGGGATGGTGAACGAGTTGTACGGGCAGTTCGTCGCGGATGTTGCCAAGCACCGCGGCGTGGCGGAGGCGGCGGTGCGTTCGGACTACGGCCAGGGGCGGGTGCTGCTGGCGAAGGACGCGCTGCGCGCGCGGATGGTGGACCGCGTGGCGACGCTGGAGCAGGTGCTGCAACGCCACGGCGGAAGCGACCAGGCGGTGGGGGCAAGCCCCGCGGCCGAGGGCACGAGCCCGGAATTCAGCCTCGAGGACCAGCGTTTCGCGCTGGACCTGGCACTGGCCGCCGCTGAGGCGGAGCGACTTACCCGGGAGGTATCAGGATGAGCGCTACGACCGAGGCAATCGGGCAGTTGCGGGCGAGCTACGAGAAGCTGGACCGCGAGGCGAAGAGCAAGCACGTGGAGATGGAGCGCTTCACAAACGAAGCGCTGGCTCGCCACAAGGCGGAGACGGGCGAAATCGCGCCTGCGCCGGGAAGCGAGCTGTTCGAACAGCTCAAGTCGGCACGCGCGGCCTACGCCACGGTCCGCCAGCAGGCGGACACGGTCCGCGCGCAGATCGACCAGCTCGCCGAGGTGGCCGACGCGGGGGCGTACTCCCACGAAGACGTGCGCGCGGGCGTTGCGGCCGAAACCGCGGCCCGCTTCGTTCGCACGCTGGGCGAGCGCATCGTCAAAAGCGAGCGCTTCGCGGAGATGCAGACGCGCCTGGCGCGCGGTTCCGGGGAGTCCTCGGACGCGATGCTCAGCGATCTCGGGATCGGTGTTGGTCAGCGGTTCTCGCTCGGCCAGCTCATGAGCCGGGGTGAGTGGGCACAGGCGCTCGAGGGCGGCATGGCGCCGCGGGCGACCACGGTCACGGGCGGCAGCGCCACGTCGGCCGGCCCGTTCGTCATCAACGACGTGCAGCCGGGCTTCGTGCCCTACCTGCGCAAGCGGCCGGTGATGCTGAGCCTCGTGGGCGTCGGCCAGACCGACAGCGACACGGTCGAGTACGTGCGGCAGACCGCGGTGAGCACGGCGGCCGCCGAGACGGCGGAGAACGCGGTTTCGCCGGAATCGACCATCGCCTTCGAAACCGTGACCACCACGGTGAAGGAGATCCCGCACTTCGTGCCGGCCACGCGCCGGGCGCTCGCGGATGCGGGGCAGATGCAGACGATCATCGAGAACGACCTGCTCGCGGGCGTGGTAGACCGGATCGACACCCAGATCGCAAGCGGCAACGGCTCGGGTTCGAATTTCACGGGCATCTACAACGCGAGCGGCATCCTCACCTTTGCGAAGGGCGCCTACTCGGCGGCCGACGCGCTGCTCCATCTCATCACGCTCCTGTCCATCCAGGCGGGTGTGCTGAGCGAGCCCGATGCCATCGGTGTCTACCCCTCGGACTGGGAGGCGCTGCGGATGTCGAAGGACTCGACCGGGCAGTACCTCATGGGGCCGCCCAACATCCCGGGCCCGAAGAGCGCCTTCGGGACGCCGATCGAGGTTTCGCCCGTGTTCACGAACGGCACGCCGCTCGGCGGGGTGTTCGGCCGCTTTGCGCGCTACTGGGTGCGCGAAGCGCCGACGGTGTACGTCGGGCTCGACGGCAACGACTTCACCTACCGGCGCGTGACCATCCTCGCGGAGGCGCGCGGCGCATTCGAAGTGCTCCGGCCGACGGCCTTCGGCACGATCACGGGCTTCTAGGAGGCGGCGAATGGCGGTTGATCTCGCGCAAGTGCGGGAGCAGGTCGAACGGCAGCGTGCGCGGCGCTCGGCGGAAGCGCCGCCCGTGAAGCTGGAGATGGAGATGTGCGGGCAGCGCCACATGGTGCTCCAGCGCGACCGTCACGACTTCGAGCAACTGGGCTACCGCTTCGTCGGTCCCTACATCGAAGGCAAGGCTGCGCCGGTGGTGACGCCGGCGAAGGCGAGCAAGCAGGAAAGCTGAGCCCGAGAGGGCAGGAGGCAAGGCGATGTTCGATGCAGCGCGAGTGCGGCTGTACCCGTCCGGGGTCGATGGCTCCGCGACGGTGACGGCGGCCGCGACCGACTGGGACAAGCCCGTCGAAGGGCAGATCGTCGGCATCGCGGTCGATCTGACCACGCAGCCCAACACGGTGGACGTGACCATTCCGCATCCGAACGCACCCGGCGCGAACATCCTCGCGCTCAGCAACATGAGCGCGGACGTGTATCACGTGCCGGGGCTGTACTCGGTGGGCGCCGCGGGTTCGGCGCTCGCCAGCGACGTGACGCCGCAGAAGTTCTGCGCCTTCGGCTACCCGCTCGTCGTGGTCGCCCAGGGCGACGCGGGCGCGGCGAAGTACGTTGATGTGACGATCTTCTTCGAGCGCTAGGAGGGTAAGGCGATGGCCATCGAAGCGAAAAGCGGCCGGGTCTGGCACGCGGCCACCGCCGCGGCCGGGGTGACGGTCCCGATCTTCTCGAATACCACGAACGTGGGCCTGCTGGTCTACGTTCCGGCGGGCGCCAAGTACGCCGCGCGGCTCTACCGCTCGAAGGTGGGGTATGTGTCCGGGACGATGGTCGCCGGGCACATGTGCTACGGCGTCAAGACGGGGCTGAACGCGGCCCCGACATCGACGACCGACGCGATCCTCTGGAACGGGCGCATCGGCTCGGCCGAGCCGGGCGCGCCTAACGCGGTGCGCGTCTTCCAGGCGGCCACGCTGGCGGCCGCGCTGACCTACTTCGGGCCGATGGGCAACTCGCAGGTCGTGCAGGCTGCGACCGCGACGAACGCCCCCTGGCAGCAGGTGGACGAGCTCGACGGCAGCATCATCGTGACCCCCGGGTCGCTCTTCGGCATCGTCGCCAACGTGGCGGCGGCCGTGGTCGCGACGCAGGGGCTGACGTTCGAGGAGATCGACTGGTAGCGCGATGAGCGATGAGCAGCCGGTTCGCATCGAGATGACGGCGCCGGGCGGTTCGCGGCACATGGTGCTGGACCGCGACCGGGCGGCGTTCGAGGAGCAGGGCTGGACGTATGCCGGGCCCGAGGGCGGGCGGGTGCCGAAGTCCGCCCGCGCGGCCGCCGAGACTGTGCCGGCGATGAAGAAGCGGGGGAAGCAGGCCGCGGCGGACGAACCTAATCCCACGACCACCGAGCTGCCGTAGGCGGTTCTCCCCCGTCCCACGGAAGGGGCCCTGTGCGCGAATCGCGCCGGGGCCCTTTTCGTCGTCTCCCTGCGAAGCGGCAGGCGACCATCTGAGGCATGGCGGCGGAACTGGAGATCGGCGAAAGTCCTCGATTCCTCGCGGGGAGCGTCGGGGACCTCGAGGTGACGTGCTACCGCGATGGGACGGTGACGGACCCCGCGAGCGCGGGCACGGTTACCGTGACCGACGGCGACGGCACGGTGCTCTCCAGCGGGGCGGCAACCATCGTGGGCGGGTCCACGGGCAGGCTGCGCTACACGCCGACGGCGGCGGCGATGGCCTCGGTTAACCGGCTCACGGTCACCTGGGCGAGCGTCGTGCTCGGCACGGACCCCGCGATCACGCTGACGACCCACGCCGAGCTCGTCGGGCAACTGCTGTTCACCGAGGCGGAGGCGCGGACGTTCGGGGATGGCACGCTCGCGAACACGACGACTTACCCGGACGAGGCGATCCGCCAGGCACACGACCGCCTGCTGGACGACTTCGAAAACATCGTCGGCTACCCGCTCGGGCGGCGCTGGCGGCAGGAAGAGTTCACCGGGGACGGCTACAGCCGCTTCCGGCTGACAATCCCCGAGCTGCGCAGCGTGCGGGCGGCGATCTGGCGGGACCCCGGATCGAGCACCTGGACGTCGTTCACCCCCGCCGAGCTCGCGGATATTGCTATCGTGCGGCGCTGGGGCGTGATCGAACGCGAGTCGCTGGGCGTGTTCACGGACGCCCGCCGCTTCCGCGTGAGCGTCGAGGCGGGGCGCGACATCCCCGTTCCGCTGCGGCGGGCGGCGCTGGTCGTGCTGCGGAACACGCTCGTGCCATCCAACATCTCCGCGCGGGCACTCTTCGAGAACAACGCTGCCGGCCAGTTCCGGCTGGCGGTGGCGGATGCGAACGTATCCGGGCGGTGGTATGGCCTGCCCGAGGCGGATGCGGCCCTCGCGCGCTACCGGGCGGGCGGGGGGTTCTGGTAGGTGGCGACCTCGAGCCGGGTCCACGTGATCAAGAGCAACCTCGCGGACCAGCTCGCGCTCCGCGCCGGGCTTTCCGGGGTGGCGATCTACACGGCCGTGCCGCTTTCCGAGGCGGAGGGCGAGACGGAGTTCATCGCCTTCGACGGCCAGGACGAGATCAGCCAGGAGTGGGGCGCGCTCGGCCGGCTGACGCGCGAGGAGATTGTCACACTGAACGCATTCGTCTGGGCCCGCCGCGGCGGCGCGGGCGAGAGCATCATCCGGGCCGTGCGGGCGCGGGTGGTAGCCCTCTTCGCCGAGGTCGAGGGGTATTTCGTGGAGACGAAGCCACAGAACCGGATCGCGGTGGCCGGGGTCAACACCGTGGACACGTCGCTGTGCCGGGCGACGTGGCTGCGAGAATCGATCGATGGCGAGGGCCGGGTGGCGGAGCTCGGGTTCCAGGTGCGCTGCACGTCGCGGTTGACCGCGACGTAGGGAGGATTCGATGCAGTTCGAGTACGTAGGGATGTTCGACGAAGTGCTCGTGCCGGAGCTCCGGTACGTGCCGATCCGGCGGGGCGAAACGGTCGAGGTCGACGACGAGGACGTGGCTGCGCGGCTGCGGCTTCAGCCCGAGAACTGGCGCGAAAAGGCGGCCGCCCGCCGCGGGGCTCCCTCAGGCTCGCGCGGCGAAGCTGGGGACAACTAACCGGGGCGTTCGGCCCCCAGGGGTGTAGCGATGGCGCTTCCGGCGGGCATTGGCGGGCAGTTCGGCTGCGTGGCGGAGACGACCTACGGGACCTACGTCGCGCCGACGCGGTTCCTCGAAATCCGCAACGAGAGCATCAAGGCGGATGTCGCCCAGGTGCAGTCGTTCGGGCTGGGGCGGGGGCGGTTCCTGCGCACGAGCCGGAACAAGAGCTACATCAAGGGCGCAGGCGGGAGCATCGAGCTGCCGGTGATGTCGAAGGGCTTCGGGCTCATCTTCAAGCACATGCTCGGCAGCCTCTCGGTCGCGCAGCAGGGCGGGACGAGCGAGTACCTGCACACGGCATCTATTGATTCGGTCGGGCTCGTCGGGCTGTTCATGACGATGCAAATTGGGCGCCCGGACGTCGGCGCGACGGTGCGGCCGTTCAACTATGAGGGCTCGAAAATCATCGGCTGGGAGCTGAAGTGCGACCTGGATAGCCAGCTCCTGCTGACGCTGGACGTGGACTCGGAGACCGAGCAGACGAGCGACTCGCTGGCGGTGGCGTCGTACGCCTCGAGTGATGAGGCGCTGTACTTCACCGGCGCCGCGGCCACGATCGGCGGCGCCGCGGTGTCGCTGCGGAGCATCTCGTTCAAGGGCGACAACGCCCTGGACACGGACCGCCGGTTCCTCGGGAACTCGAAAAAGGAGCCGCTTCCCAACGCGATGGCGAGCGTGACCGTCTCGCTCGACTTCGAATTCGAAAGCCTCAGCCGGCATGGCCAGCTCACGGCGGGCACGGAGATCTCGAACCTCATCGCGACGTTCGACACGGGCACAGCGATCCCCTCGGGGTCCGGTTCGAACTACAAGCTGGTGGTGACCGTCCCCAAGCTGATCTACACCGCGGGGGCGCCCAACATCGGCGGGCCGGATGTGCTGCGGGAGCAGATCGAGGGCACGGTGCTCTACGACGGGTCGAACTCACCCATCAAGTTCGAGTACTACACGACGGACACGGCGGCCTAGGCAGGGGCCTCCGGGCTGGGGAAGCGAGGCGCGGGAGGATGGGCTCTCTCCCGCGCCTCGTGGCGTTTCGGAGGGCGTGATGGCGAAGCAGGAGCAGCGCAAGGCCGGGTTCTTCATCGAGGGGTGGGCGGCCTACGTGAGGGGGCTGAAGGAGGCCGGGGAGGGGCTCGACGACGCGCTGCGGGCCTCGTTCAAGGATATCGCCGAGGAGGTGGCCGAGGACGCGCGCGCCCGCGCCGAGGCGGGACACCCGCGGGCGCGGTATCCGCGTTCGCGCCCGAACCAGACGCAGCACTGGAGCGACCTCGTGGCCACCATCCGGGCGGGAGCGACGGCGCGCACGCCGCACGTCACCGTCGGCAAGGCGGCCGTGCCGTGGGCGCTCGGGTTCGAATTTGGCGGCGGGCAGAAGAAGACGACGCGGCAGTTCCCGCCCTGGCGGGGGAACGGGGAGAGTGCCGGGTACTTCCTCTGGCCGGCCGTGCGATCGCACCGGGAGGACGTGCTGGAGAGCGTGGACCAGGCGCTGACGGAGGTGCTGAAGACGAGCTACCCGGACAGGGGGTGAGCCTCCCTCGCGCCGAGGTGGTGAGCCTGAGGAGCATCTCACACGGGGGGAGCGCGTTGGCGCTGAAGCTGAAGCTGCGGGAGACGGCCGATTTCGAACGAGTGGCGGGCGTGCCCTGGATGCGGGCCCAGAAGCTGCTCCAGGTCCAGCGCTGCAAGGCGCACCGGCTCGAGCTCGAGGGCTGCGCGGAGTGCCGCGCGGAGGGCAAGCCGTGCGCGCCCCACCGCGCGGCGGTCAGCGAGTGCCAGCAGTGCGAGATGCCGGCCGCGCCGGTCGAGGTCTGGGCGGCCGTGGGCTGGGTCCTGCGGAAGCGCCATGAGCCGGGGCTTTCGTACGAGGAGTACATCGAAGTGGCCTCATTTGAGGACCTCATGGACGAGCTGGTGGCGGAGGGAAACGCGGAGGGGGGCCCGGCGCCGGCGAGCTGAGCCCCCAGCACCTGGCGTTGATGCCGGCGTTCCTGCACTGGTTCCCGGGGCTGAACCCGTGGAGCTATCGCGATCTGGACGCCGACGACTGGGAGCTGATGCGCGCCTGGATCGAGCGTCAGCAGAAGGCCGCCGCGGGCTGAATCTCCCCTCGCGCACGCCCCGGACGCTTTAGGCATGGCCGGTGCGACCTCATTCAAGGTGCTCTTCCTGGCGGACGCTTCGTCCGCGAAGAAGGAAATCGCGGAGCTCGAGCGAAGCGCGGGCGGGCTCGGCAACTCCATGGATGCCACGGGGAAGATCGCCGGAATGGCGCTTCTCGGCATCGGTGCGGCTGCCGCGGGCGGGCTCGGCGCGGCGATTGGGGCGGCGGCGAACTTCGAGCAAGCGATGGACCAGGTCGGGGCCGTCGTGGACCTCGCGGGCGTGCCGATGGACGCGCTCAACCAGAAGGCCCTCGATATTGGCAAGAACACGATGTTTGGCGCGACCGACGCGGCGGCGGCGATGGAGGTCCTCGCGGCGAACGGCATCAACGCGCGCGACATCATCGGTGGGGCGGCGGATGCGGCCGTGTCGCTGGCGGCCGCGGGCGGAACGGACCTCGCGCGAGCGGCGGACACCATCTCGACGTCGATGGCGGTTTGGAATCTGACGGCGGAGCAGACGGTCGATGTGACAAACCGGCTGGCGGGGGCGGCGAATGTGTCGCGCTTCGGGGTGGAGGACATGAGCGCGGCGATCGCGATGGGCGGCGGCGCCGCGGCGGCGGCGGGCGTGGAGTTCGGCGATTTCACGACGGCGATCGCGGCGATCGCGCCTTCGTTCAACAGCGGCTCGGACGCGGGCACATCGTTTAAGACGTTTGTTGCGGCGCTGCCGGGGGTTTCGGGCCCGGCGAGCAAGGCGCTCGCGGACCTCGGGATCATCACGGCGGACGGCACGAACCGCTTCTACGATGCGAGCGGCAAGCTCAAGTCGATGGCGGACGTGACGCAGATCCTGCACGACGCCCTCGGCCCGCTTTCCGAGCAGCAGCGGACGGTCGCGCTGACGACGATCTTCGGTTCGGACGCGATGCGCACGGCGGCGGCGATGTCGAAGCTCACGGGCGACGAGTTCAAGGCGATGGACGCGAAAATGGCCGCGACGGACGCCGCGGAGGTGGCGCGCAAGCGCATGGAGAACCTCAAGGGCTCGCTCGAGGCGCTGAAGGGCTCGCTCGAGACGGTGGCCGTCGAGGTGGGCACGCGGCTCCTGCCGGTGCTGACGCGGATGGCCGATTTCGCGGCGCAGAACCTGCCGGCGGCCTTCGCGGCGGCGGAACGCGCGCTGACGCCGTGGGTGACGATGGCGGCCGAGCTCGCGCGCCGGCTGCGGGACGAGCTCCAGCCCACGTTCGACGCCATCGCGCCGCAGGTCGAGGCGTTCGTCGGCGCCTTCCGGGAGAACGAGACGGCGATGCAGGCGGCGGCCATCGTCGTCGGGACCGTGCTGGTTGGAGCCTTCGCGGCGCTGGCAATTTCCGCTGGGGCGGCGGCGGTGAGCGTCATCGCTGCGACGGCGCCCTTCCTGGCCATCGCGGCCGCGGTGGGGCTCGCGATCGCCGGCATCGTCCTCCTCGTGCAGCACTGGGATGAGGCCACGGCGAAGTTCCCGATCCTCCAGACGATCGTGGACGACGTGCAGGCGCGCTTCGCCGCGTTCTCGAACTGGATCACGGGCGACTTCCTGCCGGCCTTTGACGGCCTGGTCGAGGCGGGCCGGACGGCGATGGAGGCGCTCGCCGGGTTCATCGGCGATAACTGGGACGCGATCGAGAAGATCTTCGGCGGCGCGTGGACGGCGATCTCTGGCATCGTCGAGGGCGAGCTGACGATCATCCAGGGGCTCATCGAGGGCGCGCTGAAGGTCATCACGGGCGTGATTAACGTCTTCACCGGCCTGCTGACGGGCGACTGGGACCGCGCGTGGGACGGCATCAAGCAGATCGTGGACGGGGTGCTGACGGCTGTCACGGGGCTCATCAAGGGCGAATTCGCCATCTTCGAAGGGCTCTTCCGCGGCGGCGCGGCGGTGCTCACGGGCGTGTGGGAGCTGCTCTGGGCCGGCCTGCGAAACTTCATGGGCAACGTCTGGGCGGAGATCGAGAACGCGATCTCGGGAGCGGTCTCGACCATCGTTCAGAAGTTCTGGGATTTGTACCACTGGGCGACGGCGCCGATCGATTCGCTCATGAACAAGCTTGGGAGCATCAAGGGCAAGATCGACGACGTTGTCAACGGGCTGGGCAAGATTGGCGGGAAGATTCCCGGTTTCGCCTCGGGGACGCTGGCAGCGCCACCCGGCTGGGCATGGGTGGGCGAGCAGGGGCCGGAGCTTGTGCGCTTCCGGGGGGGCGAGCAGGTGTTCCCGGCGGGGCAATCGAAGCGGATGGCGGAGGGCTCGGGCCCGATCGGCGGCGGCGGGGGCACGGGGGTAGTGGTGAACATCTACGGCAACGTGAACGCGCGGGATGAGGCGGAGGCGCGGGCGGCGGCGGGGAACATCGGCTACCGGGCGATGCTGGCGATGCGGGCGCGGGGACTGGCGGCGAACGCATGACGGCGATGCGCTACCCGGAGAAGTTCACGAACGTGGGGGGGACGGTGACGTATACGTTCCCGCTGGACGACCAAGAGTATGAGCCGGGGCAGGCGTTCCGGGTGGCGGACACGGCGGTGATGGGTGCGGACTACGCGCACGACCTCCTCGGGGGGCTGCCGTGGCTGAAGTCGAAGGGGGTGGAGCCGGTTCGTTTCACGGTCTGGGCGGCGGACGAGGCGGCGGCGGACACGGCGTTCGACGGGCTGATTTCGACGCTCCTGGGCATCGGCATGGGGAAGCTGTGGACGCTGGGGGCGGACGGCTCGCGGCGGTGGGCATACGCGAAGCTGGCGGCGCGGCCTTCGTACCGGAACCAGCCGCTGGCGCTGGCGAACATCCCGGTGGAGTTGCAGTTCGAGCGGTATTCGGACTGGCGGGCGGAGAGTGCGACGACGGGGAGCCAGGCGCTGGCGGCGACGCCGGTGACGTGGACGATCACGATCACGGGGCGGCGGGTGGTGGACGCGGTCTGGCGGCTGCGGGCTTCGAGTGCGACGGGGTTCACGAACCCGGAGCTGGCGAACCTGACGAACGGGTATTCGCTGGCGAGCTCGCGGGACGCGGCGACGGTGAACAGTGAGATCAAGATCGACGGGGGGCGGCACGCGGTGCTCTGGAGCGATGACGACGGGGCGACCTATGCGAACGACTACAGCCGGGTGACGCAGCCGGCGACGGCGGTGGCGCTGATGGCGCTGGAGACGGGTTCGAATTCGATGCGGTACACGGACGGGGGGACCCCGAACGCGACGCTCGAGTGGAGCTACTACGAGATCTATGAGTGAGGTGAGGGGATGAAGGCTGCGCTGGTGCAGGGGCTCTCGGGGTCGATATCGGCTTCGAGCACGAAGACCGTGCTCACCATCACGGCGGCGGCGGACCGCATCGTGCGGATCGACCGCATCCGGGTGAGCCAATCGACGCACAAGGCGAGCGAGCAGTACACGGCGTTCGGGCAGCGGGCGAGCGCGAGCGGGACGGCGACGGCGTTCACCCCCGTGGTGAAGGAGCCGAATGGCGGGGCGACGGGCTTCTCGGCGAAGGTCACGCACACGGTGGAGCCGACCTACACCGCGAGCACGATCTCGCCGGCCTTCGCTTGGAACTCGCTCACGGGCAAGGACATCGCGTTCCAGATGGGGCAGGAGCTGTACATCGCCCCGTCCGGTATCTGGGGGCTGTACGTGACGACCCCGAGCGGCACGACGGCGTTCACGTGCCAGGGCGAGGTGGAAGCGACGGAGATCGGGTAGTGGAGGCGATGCTGTGCCGGCACGGCCACCCGTGGTGGCCGGAGCGCCTGGAGGAGCTCTTCGACGTGCCGGGAGGGGGAGTGCTGACGATTAGCGTGGATCACTTCCGCGCGGCGGATGCGGCTCTCGCGGCCGCGGAGGCGCCCACGCCCGGGCCCGGCCAAGCATACCTGGCGGTACTTCACTCGAGCGTCGCTCCCGAGGGCCGGTGCGAGGATTGCGGCACGCGCGTCGTTGAGGCGTGGGTGCATTCGGGCCGGAGGTAGCGATGGGCGTGATTGGGGACCGGCTGGCCGGCAAGAGCCGCGGCGAACGCGCGCGCATCAAGGCGCGCGAGCTCGCCAAGCTGCCGCCCGAGGCGTTCACGCATGGCGGGCTGCGGATCGACATCCTTGAAGGGCCGCGGGTGGTCACGGTTCAGGGCGTCGATGTGCTTGAGGTGCGCGTGGCAGCGAGCCGAGGGGGGAAGCCCCTGGCCATCGACGGCCACCTGCGCTTCGTGAACCCGCCCGTGCTCATCCCCGACGGCACGTTCCGCGATGAGACCGGACCCGACGGCACCCCGAAGCGCGTGCCGAACTTCGTGGAGGACGCGCGCGGGGCCCTTCGCGCGATGATCCACGAGGCGATCGCGGGGCAGCAACGATGACCGTCACCACCATCTACTCGGACGCGGCGGATGACTGGATCCAGTCCCAGGACGTGGTCTACGCGACGTGCCGGGCGGGCGGCGGCAGCACGGGCGTGGGCGGCGGCGCGGTGCTCAGCATCGGCCAGTGGGACCCGAGCACATTCGGCTTCTACCTCTGCTACGAGTCCTTCATCTCGTTTGACACCAGCGTCGTGGGCGCCGGGCAGGAGGTGACGCAGGCGCAGTTGGGCCTGTACGGCACGTTCGATGGCTCCGTCACGGACTACACGATCGAGGCGCGCGTCGATGATTGGGGCGCCTCCGTGACGACAGGGGACTGGGTTCCGGGCGCAGATCTCGGAGCGCTGCGGCGTGTGGCCACCTTCGCCACCAGCGGCTGGAGCACCGCCGGGTACAACACCTTCACCGAGGACGGCGGCAACTTCCGCAGCGAAATCAACGTCACCGGCTCGACGCGCCTCATCCTGGTCACGGACCGGCTGGTCGCGGGGACGGCGCCGACCACCGTGGAGCTCGTGCAGGCGTCGTCGGCCGACGCGGCGGGCACCACCCAGGACCCGAAGCTCGTAGTCACGCACGCCGCCTACCCGACGATCTCGCTGGACGACGAGGTAGCCGACGCGGTGAGCCGCGAGCGCTCCTGGGCGGTGCGCGCGGTGCAGCGGATGCTCCAGTCCGCGCGCGATGCGGTGGGCACGGTTGAAGTCATCCCGGTGCACGGGGTCGTGCCCACGCGGGTGACGGGTGGCATTCGTGTGGATGTCTACGACGGCTCGGGCACGAAGCTCGACGTAGGCCCGGTCGTCGAGGTGACGGCGATGGAGTACGGCGAGGCGGTGGACCGGGAGGGGTCGTTCAGCCTCACGATCCCGGCGACGGCGTACGGGGCGGACGGACTCGAAGTGGGGCAGCGGCTGCGGGTCTACCGCGAGGGCGAAGGGCAGATCCCGGTGATCGGCATCATCGAGACGCTGGAGTGGGCGCCCGGGGTGGACGGGGGCGCGGCGCTGGCGGTTTCGGGGCCGAGCCTGAGCCACGAGCTGGCGTGGGTGAACACGGGGGTGAACCGGGTGCTGACGGCGCGCACGCCGGCGCAGGTGGTGAGCGACCTGCTGACGGGCACGGGGTGGACGGCGGGGAGCGTGGACACGAGCGCGGTAACGCTGAGCCGCCGGTACGACGGGGCGAGCGTTTCGGCGGCGCTGCTGGACGCGGCGCGGTTCTTCGGCTTCCACGTGCGCTTCAACGACCTGGCGAAGACGGTGGATTTCGGGGCGCTGGGGCGGGTGACGGGGCAGTGTTTCGCGAACATGGAGGCGGTGCCGCAGCTGGCGGCGGGGCAGGAGGTGCTGCCGATCACGGCGATGCAGGTGCGGGAGTCATCGGCGGAGCTGTGGAACCGGGTGATCGTGCTGGGCGGGGGCGATGGCTGGGGGCGGGCGACGATGCTCGTGTGGCCGTACGAGTCCGTGGGGCTGATCTACACGGGGAAGGTCGCGAACGGGAACTGGCCGGTGAGCGCTCACCACGACGCGCAGAACTTCGAAGACCCGGGCAATCTCGGCGGATGGGGCGCGACGGGGGCCACGATCGCGCGCAGCACCGTCGATCCCTACGACGGGGACGGCTGTATGCTCATCACGTCCACGTCGGCGGTGGGCTGGGCCGTCATCGACACGACCTGGAACTCCCCGACCTACTGGACCGGGGTGGGCGCGCTGGCCGGGCACACGGTGAAGTTCCGCTTCATGGTGCAGGGCCGCGGCACGGCCGTGGGGAAGCGCATCGAGGCGCAGCTCGTGGCGACCCCGTCCAACAATCCCAACGTGTCGACGGTGATCACCCTCACGTCCGCGTGGCAGCTGGTCGAACTTGAGGCCGTGTTTCAGTCGGGGAGCGACACGACCGCGGCCGTCGGGTTGTCCTCATACGATGCGCCGGCCGTGGGCGACGCCATCGCGGTTGATCGCGCGGCGCTCTGGGACGCGACCGTCCTCCAGTATCCGCCCGAGCATGCGGTGGCCGCGGACGGCATCGAGACCCACTACGTCGAAGACCTGGCGAGCGCCATCGAGCACGGGCGCCGCGTTCGCACGATCGTTATTGGTGACATCTACCCGGCCGCCGGCACGTATGCCGCGCATCGGTCGGCATCCGCCGCCCTGGCGAGGCAGGGCTCGGCCTACCTCGCCCGTCACAAGGACCCGGTGACGGCGGTCTCGTTCGAAACCACGGGACTCACCCTCGGGCTGGCCTACCCGGTGCCGGTGGGCGACCGCGTGCATGTGCGCTACGCCGGCGTGGCGAGCGACGGCTACGCCGGCAGCCGCCGGGCGTTCGCGACGGTCAATTCGGACATCTACCTGCTAAGCTACCGCCGCCGGCTGGGTGGAAATGGCGAAGATGCCTGGAGCATCGACGGGGCGTCGGTCGATGAGTACCTGCAGGCGTTCGAGGACCAGTTCGTGGAGGTCCAGAGCACGGTGCAGAACCTCGAGCAGCAGGCAGATTCGGGGCGGGGGATATCGACCTGGTCGGCACCGGACCAGACGGTGACGGCCGGGGCGTCGGTGGGCGTGCTCGTCGAGACCAACACTGATCAGATGCGGTACTTCCGATCGCTCACCGTGGCGTTCCGCTTCATGAGCGGACCAAACTCGGCGACCATCCACCTGAATGGCACCGATATCACCGCGTCCCTGTCTGGCGGGCCCTTCAACGGGGCGGGAACGACCTACACGGTGGACCTGACGCCCTACGTTTGTCCGTTCGCGCCGGTCCCGTACAGCGACTGGTATTTCATCTCCGTCCGGATGCCAACAACCACGAGCGTGGTGGCGATGACGGTGACGGCGGAGTACGCGACGGGGCTGCTGGACTAGCCCGTCTCTCTCGCGCCGCCCCGGCGACGCTGGCGGCGATGGAAGTGATTGCGGCGCTGCTGGGGGGGGGTGGCTTCGGCGCGGCGGCGACGGCGCTGGTGCGCTACCTCACGGGGCGGCGGCGGATGTCGGGGCGGGTGGGAACGTCGGAGGCGGCGCAACTCTGGCAGGAAGCGCGGGAGCACCGCGACTCGCTCACCCGCCGCGTCGAATCGCTCGAACGGCAGCTCGAACACGCGCTCGGGGAACGGGCGGAACTGATCGGGATGGTCGAAGAACTCCAGCGCGAGCTCGATGGGGTGCGCGGCGAGCTCGCGTCCGTGCGGATGGAGAGCAGGCAGAAGGACGAGCAGATCACGAAGCTCCGGCACGAGAACGAGCGCCTCGCCGGGCGCGTGGACGAGCTGGAGCGCGGGCAAGTCCTGCGGCGCGCGGAGCGTCCGACGTGAGCGAGCCGCGCACCCTGCGATTCGTCGTCCAGTGGCGCGCGCCCGGCGGGACGCGGGCGCTCATCGACTTCGAGGACGAAGCGGCGGCGCTGGCATTCGCGCACCAGCTCGCGGAGTCGGGGCGAGAGCCTCGCGTGGATGGGCCGCGCGTCTTTGATGAGGCCCCGCCCGAGGTGCGTAGCGCGGCGTGGGCGCGCGTGGCGGCGGCCGAACTGGCCGACCGGGCGGAGGCGCTGGCGAAGGCGCGGACCGAGGTGCGCGGACTCGCGTCGGTGGTGACGGCGCTCAGGGCCATGGTTGGCGAACAACTGCGGGAGGCGATGTGATGCCGGGTTGGATTTTGGCGCTCGTACTCTGGCTCGTGGGCCTCGTTGGCGTGCACGAGCT
>ERZ724522.730-NODE-730-length-20008-cov-17.842229_pt1 | contig 20008 bp, 12 predicted proteins | sample MGYA00376055_ERZ724522 | MGnify/ENA primary metagenome ERZ724522 (study PRJEB28724, sample SAMN07190884) | wastewater metagenome | isolation source: effluent of sewage treatment plant in Hong Hong | place: Hong Kong | collected 2016-03-17 ... | reverse complement strand
ACAGGAACCATCTCCGCGCACTCGCAAAAGAAGACGCTTCCAGCATACTGTTTCCGCGAAGAATGAGCAAATAGAAAACTCGTCACTACCATGTCTCTCGCGCGTGCTTCATCCATTTCTCGAGGCGAAACCACCAGCTTTCTCGCGTACGCGAGAGGATCACAGACATCTGAGCCTCTTCACCAGGGAGACGTTCGAGCACAAATCCCAGCGCTTCGATAGAAAGCGTGTTCGAAGCATCCGCAACATCCGGCACGCGGAGTTCAAAATATCCTTCTTGATTTGTTTTCGTTGAAAAATCCGAACCAGCTGAAACCGAAGCGTTTGCAATCGGCATACCAAGCTCATCTCGAACGACGCCAAAGAAAACTCGCGGCCTGAAAAATGCCTTCAGTGTCGCCACCGCCATGCGCGGACGACCGTCTTCTTCCCAGAGTGCCGTCGAGCTCCCCGTTTGCGTCCAATAGTTCATCCCTTCCAATCCGGAAATCGGGATAAGCCGCATCATCGTATCACGAAGCCACCCCGATTGCTCTGCCTGTGTCATATCTCCGTTGATGTCCGGAATAGGCGCACCGAATTCTCCCAAGACGAGCACCCCATCACTGTGCTTGATAAAGTTTCCGGCATCAGTCGCGAGATTCTCAGGCGTCTTCACATAGTGATCGACTGTCACTGTGCCGCCAAGCGCATGCGTCGTATCACGATCCATGATGAGCCGAGCGATATCGCCATTCATGGAAAAGAAATTGACGGCAACATGCTTCCCGATCGCCTCGAACCCCGCCTGCATCACTGCATATTCGTCTTTCAAAAACTTCCGGTACCCATCCGCATCGCCGGTCGATCGCGGATCGCCCGGACCGCCATTCTCGCACTCCGGACACGCAGAAAAAACATCGCCGTCTCGGAAAAGATCCTTGTGCTTCCGGATAAATGTTTGTGTCTTCGCAAGGTGATCCACACGAGATATGTTTGGGTAGCCAAACCACCCTTCCCATCCGGAAAAATTCCCACGAAACCACACACCGAGATGATAGGTCCGCGCCGCACTCACCCACCGCGCGAGATAGGGAGCAAATTCCTCGTCGTAGGGCGTCGCAATCGCTACATGCGTCGCGCCGGTCTCGGCTATGCTGCGCACTTCCCGGTCAATAACCGCATCGTACGAAGCGTCATGCAGTTTCTCGCGCGCCAAATCCCGCGAGTGTTTCATGGTGTCGATAGACTGAAACGTCCACCATTTCGCATTCGGCTTCGGATAAATTGTCACCGCCGGTTCGCCGGACGAGAAAAAAAGCACCGTGAAAAAACTCACCGCCAACACAAAGAAAACTGAAAGGAAAAACCAGAAAAATCGCTTCATGCTTCCACCATACACGACGCCGCAAAAAACAGAAAGCACTTCTTTCAAAAACGCGGATCGAGAATCAGCCCCGAAAAGTACTCTGGCTTCAAGGCGTAGACGTCCGCAAACGGATAGTGATCAACCAATGTATAGCCCTGCAAAAATCCCGGATTATTCTTTAAGAGCCGCCAGGTTGAATCGCTATCCGAATTGCTGCGCATCACAATCCATCGCGCCCAATTATCCGGACTCTCGATAGCGCTCTCATAATACGGTCCTGTCCCCTCATGAATGAATCGCTTCATCGGAAGCCCGGATGAAAAAATCACCGAATCGTGCGAGGCGGCGGAAATGAGAATATACCCTTTCTGCGGACCGGCATTATCGCGAAGCCACGCCGCAACCTCTGTGACATTTTTCTGGCTCGCTCCGGTCCGTCCATCGTCAATCGTCACCGCATCCTGACTCGAAAACTGGAAGAACAAGACGAAGAGAAGCGCCCCGATCAAAACCGGTCGAACCGACACTGCTCGATGAACAAGATAGCCAACAAACACCGCAACCGAAGCCATCATGAGAATGCCATAGCGCACATTGAACCATGTGTCACCCGAAAGCCCCTGAATAAACAATACGGAGTGCCCCAAGTAGAGCGCGAGAATATTAAAGAGAAGTGGCGCAAAAAGCGCGAGCGAGGCAAATCGCGCGCGAGAATCCAGCTTTTTATCGAAGAAAAATATGCCCGCTCCGATCGCACCAAGAATAAGAACGAATGTATCCGTATTATATGCCAGTGCATAGAAATACATCTTCACTGAAAGGAACCAGCTCCCCTTCGTCAGAAGCACGCCTGCCGCCGCCAAATCATTCTGTTGCGCATGCGCCGAATAGGGACCGAAAGCGAAATAGAGTGGATCACCAAAGATGAGAAGATTCCACAAAAGCCACAGAAACACGCCGAACCCGGCAAGCGTCGCAAAGAGCACGAAGGTTCCCTCTGCCTTCCGGTACCCGCCCGATTTCCACGCGGATACGAAGAGCATGAGAGACACAAAGAAGAATAAGAACCATCCGTCATATCGAATAAGCGTCGAGAGCATCACAAAAAGCGCCGAAAGCAAAAGAAACGATAGTTTGTTTCGCGTATACCACAAGAGGATAAAATACGAAGCCGCCATCGTTGTCCCGATAAGCCCGAGTTCTGTCATTGCTGTCGATTGGAGATAGAGAATATTGAGATTCGCCGCAAAGACAACAACACTCACATATCGCCCAATAAGTCCCACTCCCATTTCTCGCAAGAAAAGAAACAGCATCACACCGGTCGCCACAAATGAAATCATTGACCACAGCGCCCCAGCAAGTCCCGAGTGCCACATGAAATCATTCCAGATAGTGAGCGTCATCAAGAGATGCGTGAGTGGCAACCACACGCTTCCTAACTGCGCAAAGCCCGGGCGGAGCCCCTCGACCACACGCCGACCAATATCAAGATGCGAGCGCGCATCATTGTAGGCAATCCCCAAACCATTGTGGTAATAATACAGGAATGCCCACACCGAAATCGCCGAGAGTACACTCGCCACAATCGCCGTCCCGTGCCGATCAAAGAATGCTCGAAACGATTCCATGCGTTCCCGAGACACGGAAAAAAACAAAAACGATTTGTTCACAAAAGAATTCATACGCGCTTTTTCTCAAGAAAACCTTCATGACCTATACCTACCAGCAGCACTCCCGACCCGGAAAGCAACGCCGCGACAACAAGCCAGTAGTACTGCTCGGCACTGAAATATCGATGTCCCCACATTTGGTAGACAAAGGACTTCGATCCGTTCTCGTGAAGATAGTCCCAATTTCGCTCGGGCGTATATTTTTCCACCTTCCGAGAAAGCGCTTCGATCGCCAACACCTCATGCTCCGGAGGATTCGCGTTTGACGTCAGTGCTCCGAGTGTATTCACAGAAAGCGAATAGGCAAGAACCACAAAGAACACACCGAGAAAAAAAATATTCTTTCGCCATTCCGAGAGCGCAACACCGATACCGATACCAAGCACCGCATAGCTCGGGATAAGGTAGCGCGATCCAAACGCCCACCCGCCCCACGGATCACCCCACATCGAGTAGAGGAGGAGATTCACAACCACCGTTCCCACAAGCACATTTGCTACCGCAAAGTCTTGTTCCCTTCTGGCAAGCGCAACGAGTCCGAAAATACCAAAGAATATGACTGGTGCATACACGAGAACCCCTCGATCGGGACTCACCAGATGTGAAGAGAGACCGCGCAAAAGATCGCGCGTCTGGAAAAATCCAACCGCTGTTTTTGCCTTGTCGCCATCGTCACCGTCGATCGATATATTGGTCAGATCCCGAGACGTCGCCTGCCCATCGACCGAAAGCGTCGTCACCGAAGGAAGTGTCCCTGACAACTTTAATGCCCCGCCATTCACGGTCGCGTTGTACCACAAGAATCCCGCCATCGGCACAAGAAGCATGAAGAACGTTGGCACAAGAAACGGTCGCAACGAAACACGCGCTTTCCCGTCGGAAGCCGTAATCGATATCACCCGAGAAAGCGCGAGTATCCCAAGCGGCGCCAAGAGAAAAAAGTTGGGATTGTCCACACTCACGGAAAGCGCCATACAAAACCATATCCCCGCAAGCGACCACCATCCGTTCCATCGAAGAAACAAAAAGAGCGAAACGAGAAAAAGAAACACCGATACATGATGTTGATAGAGCGTCGTCCCATACGCAAATGCCGGTGTTCCAAAAAGGAAAGTTACCGCTCCAAGTGACGCCGCACTCGAACGCGCACCAAGCCGAAGCGCAATCGATCGGACAAGCAGTGCGTTCAACAAAGCGAAGAGGGCAATCATCGCAAAAGCGCCCACTTGTGAAGCGCCAAGCCACTTCCCTACGACATATCCCGGCAGAACCATCAGAGACACCGTCGGCGCGAAGAGCGACACATATCGCCCGTCGGAAGCAAGTCCCAAGTCCGGCGTCGCCAGTCGCGCCACTGGAAGCGAAAAGAAAAACGAATGATCTTCCACTACCGAGTAGAGCAAAGCAAATCGCCCACGCTCAGGAGAGAGCTCGAGCGGTCCACTCTGTTTCCACTGATCAGCGTTCAACATATCCGCCGTCGGATTCCCCGGCAAACCTCGCAGAGAAATTGCCAATATCACCACGAAGAAGATGCCGAGCATCCACACGCCGCCACGACGTCGGTTTGCATTCGTTCGATCAGACCGTTTGAATGTGAGAAATTTTTTCTTCATACCATGTTTCCATTTTTTGAGCGACACTCTCCCACGAATTATCCCGTCCATGCTGTTCGTTATATATTCGAATGTTCCGTATCTCATCGGCGTCTTTATTCTGCAAGACAAAAGTGATTTTCTTTGCCAAAGCATCACTATCCTTGGTAGGCAAAACAAATCCGTTGACGCCATCGCGAATGAGAAGCGGCAACGCCGTATTATCCGCCACAATACACACCAATCCCTGACTCAATCCCTCATGCACCACATTGCAAAAACTCTCCCAAATCGCCATATGCACCATCATCTCCGCGTGCTTGATACAGTAGTACTTGTCATACCCTCGTATCACGCCCGCAAAGATAATCCTATCTGAAACGCCAAGATCTTTTGCCAGCGTTTCGAGTGTTCTCCGATAGGCGATGTCAGCTTCCGGTCCCACGATAACAAACTTCACATCGGAAGGAATATGCGGCAAAGCGCGAATAACCGTTTCATAATTTTTGATACCATACACGCGCCCCACCTGAATAATGTATCGCCCCCACGATCGAACCGTTTGCTTCACCGTCTCGCTCGCTTGAGCATCCACATCGCCGAACGCTTCGTCCTCCAGCCCATTTGAAATCACCCCAACAAGTTCCGGTCGAATGCCATGCTTGATCATTTCTTGGCGCTCCCACTCAGACACCGCGCGAACCCCGTCAACCGATCGATTGATAAGCCACACACCCACCGTGAAGTGATAGGTCCGCTTCAGCAAGATCTGCCACCACGGAAATATCGACCACTCGGGATTGAACCCTCCATGCGGCGTCAAAAAGAGTGCTGGTCGCTTTTTTCCAAGCAACTTCCGCACCAATGCAGACAGCATGAGAAAGAAATGCGGCGCAACATTAAAGTTGTGCAGACACACCGCATCGGTCTTTTCCCACTCGATACGAGGAAAGTATCCCACGGAAGTAAACGGGTACCGGCGAATCGTCATACCGCGATGCATCTCCTGATCAGACAATACGTTCTTCTCCGTCAGTGTATCTTTCGAAGCATGCACCGTGATATCCCATCCCTTTTTTGCGAAGACACCGTACGTTTCCATGATGTTCACCTCGATACCGGCGGCAACCGGATAGAAAAATTTCACCACGATATCAAGTCGCTTTTCCTTCGGTGCGAGTTCTTTCGTTTCCGCGTTCATACTACTTCTCGAAAATAAATTATCACTTCTTCGCACGAATACACACAATGACCGGATACCGTTCATCAACCACCATGAGCTCCTTTTCGGACAATTCCTCCGCGGCAAGCCCCACCCAAAACGCCTGTCCCGAAAGCACATTTCCAAGCGTTGAAACTTCGAGGGTTTGTTTGTCGAAGTATTTTCCGAACACGTATCGCGCCGACGCTTTGGTAAATCTCCAAAAAGCCAAATTGGGCTCCGCCGCTACACCGAGCGAAGAAACAGTGGCAATGAGCGTCCCGCCCGGCTTCAGTATGCGCGCACATTCTCGAATCGCTGCTTCAAAGTCATCGATAACGCCAAACGTATGTGTCGCAATAACCGTATCAAACGTGCCATCCGCAACGGATCGCATATTACGAAGATCGGCGCAAATGGTCGCGTGTGGATTCTTCGCATCAATATCGACAACTTGACTCTCTGTAACAGCATCACCACCAAATCGCTTCGTATACGTGTTGTCCGTCACTTCGAGGCACTTCCCTCGAATACTCGATCGGACGCGACTCAAAAACTTCTCTATATAGAACCGATCAACCGGCATTCCCCGATCATAGCCGAACTTCGAACTGATCGGCTTCAACCGACGCAAAGGAACGGCAAAAAGAAAATACCTCGATTTCGGAACTACCACACGCATAACGAAGGCGCGAATCTGTCTTATGCTACCGAGAATACGATCTTGCAAAGTCATAGGGCGTGTATACTACAAAAATCTTCCAATAAATTGCTTGGCAACTTTCCGGAAGAGAATCGCCGCGTCGGTATGAATCGCACGAAATTCGCCCGGCGAATGCGTTCGATCAACACCAACCCTTGGCACAATAAACGGATCAGTCTTCACCGAAAGAAATCCGTCATCCATGGAAAGCGCCAACTCATATCCCGCCTCCCGAATCAATCGGCGCGCTGTCGGCGTATACCGACCTCTTGGGTAGGCAAAATATCGAACAGGAAATCCGAGCCGCTTCTCGAGCAACACCTTCGCATCGACTGTCTCTTGTCGTATCTGCGACGGCGACATCGCCCAGAAATCCCCATGTGTCGCACTGTGACAACCGATCTCCCATCCCGATTCATGCAGTGCTTGAATCTCCGACGTCGAGAGAAATTCACGACTCGTCCCCAGCTCGCCGCCATCGGCGCGATTCGTATCGGAAAGCACGAAGAGTGCCGGACGAATACCCTTCTCAAGAAGAAAATCTTTCATCGCCAAAACATCCCGGTATCCGTCATCGAATGTCATAACAAACGAAGGGTGATCAATCGTGCGTGCGCCTCGCACAAATTCTTCCGCCTCAGACAATGTGATCGGGCGATACTGTTCCAGCAACAGCTCCATATGCTTTCGAAACACATCCGGATCAACACTGAAACGCCACTCATCCCGCGCAATGCTGTGATAGGAAAAAATGACGACTTTCGACGCCCGTCGAAGAAAAAAAACATCGACGCCGCGAAGACACGCATAGACTGATCGGCGCACAGAGCGAAACACGGTTTGTAAGGGAGAAGAAATCATACACGAAAGCATCATCGAACCATTTTCGAACTCGAAGCAATCTCCCAGGTCTTTTGTGTTTTTGATTTCGCCGAAAACAATGAGAGATACATCATAATGCCAAGATATCCGGAAAAATCAAGAGGGTGTTTCAGAAGAAAGATTGCGAAATGCTTGACGAAAAGCAGCTTCGGATACCGATACTCGGCACGTACATTTTCTTTGCCACATTCATCGTAAAACATGGCTCTCGAAGCAAGAAACCGTCGACTCTGTTTCCGGTGATCATTGAGCGTTTCAGGAACCCGTATGGCAACCGCGGCATCACGAGTTGACGCATATCGGAACCCGAACTTCTTCACGAAAAGATATGAGTAAGCATCTTCTCCAACGCTTTCCTGGAAACGAAACTTCTCAAGCAGCTTCCGGGAAAACGCGCGAGCCGCACCATGACACTGGTAGATATTCTTTCCGTCGCGCCACTCCGAGAAAAGAGCGCGCTTCAAATTATGTCCGGCAGCAATAGCGCGTCCAAAGAAATTTCGAGGCGGAAGCGCTCGAAGCTCGGGAGAAACTAAGTCAGCACCAGCCTTTATGTGACTAACGAGCACTTCAAATACCGAATCACCCGAGAGAACAATATCCGCGTCAAGCAGAATAACCGTATCGGCATGAGAAGACAGTTCCAATAACTCATTCAAGCGTTCGGACTTCCCTTTTCGTTTGCCGTCATCAAGCACGCAAACGCCAGAGGATTCGTATCGTCGAGCAATCGCCGCCGTCTCATCCAAGCTCCCATCAGAAATTACCACCACTTTTTCAAGCACAAACGATTCGCATCGCTGCTTCAAGATGTCTTCAAGCAAGAATGCGATGTTCGCCGCTTCATTGTATGCCGGTATGCCAATGGTGACAGTGAATGGTTTCATACGAATCGATCGTCATTACGAACGGAAACCGCCTCGAACATTCGCGTACTCGACACATTCCAATCGAATTGCTCCGCCCACTTTCGCGCATCGACATTCATATTCGTGCGAAGCTCGCGATTTCGAATGAGAAGCAGTATCTTCTCTGCGAACGCGTCGACATCGCCATATGGCACGAGGAATCCCGAATGCGGATTCTTCACCGAATCGCGCAGTCCGGGAACATCGGAGGCGATAACGGGCGTCCCGCACGCATTCGCTTCGATCGCCACGATACCCCACCCTTCCATCATCGACGGATTCACCAACATCCATGACTCTTGCAAAAGCCGTTTCTTTTCTTCTTCGGAAACGCGCCCCGTGAATTCCACTCGATCCACCCCAAGACGAAGCGTTTCAAAAGCAAGCTGCTTGAGACGCGCCTCGTCATCGCCGTCTCCGGCAATAATCAGTTTCGCCTCCGGACGTTCCATGAGAACTTTCTTAAATGCGTGGAGCAGCACACCCACTGATTTGTACGCCTTGAGCCGCCCGAGATAGAGCAGTGTCGGTCGATCGGTTTTCTGCTCCGACGGCACGAATTCATCGAGGCGCACGCCGGGATAGACAATACTGATACCCGCCTTCCCGATACCGAGCAACTCCATTTCATGTTGACTCGACGGCGACACGGTGACAAAAGGAACATTCGAATATACCATCGGCATCAATGTTTTTTCCAAGAAGCTTGCCAGAAGTGCAAATGGTTTCGAAAGAAACTGAAAGAACACCTCCTGATGCACATGATGCAGCAAACACACAACCGGTTCCTTGACGTAGAGCGGCGTGAAAAACGGGATGCCGTTTTCGCAGTCGATAATCATATCGTACTTTCCGCGAAATCGCGCGAAGTAATACACCATCGCCCAGAGATACACTAAGTAGAACCCGCCCCGTCGCACGATATGAATACCATGTCGCGTTTCATGGCGAGACTGATGCCCGTCGTTTCCGCAGAACATCGTCACCACATGTCCGTCCGCCACCCAACGCTTGGCAATTTCTTCAACATACACTTCGGCGCCTCCGCCATAGGCATGCTGCGTGTCGCGCCAATTGAAGATAAGGACGCGCTTCCCATGAATATCGCTCAACACTTCCGGAAGACGCCCTCGAAACGCATCGAGGAAGTCCCTCGTCGCCCGCTCGAAGAATCGAAAAGACGGCTCCATCACATGGAGAAGCGTCAGCACTATCCATCCAAAGACACTCGAGAGAAAAACACTCCTCACGATATGATCGAGTGATCCATGAAACAGTACAATACCCGCCGCTTCCGAAATCGACATAAGAAGTGCCGCGAGCACAAAAATATATCGCTTGCGCGCAAGATGATAGGTGACAATAATCGTCGAGAGCGTGAAAAAAGCGATGGCGATCGTATAGAGAGGAAGGAATGGCAGCACAGCAACAATCTTCTTGCCAAACAAAAATATCGAGAACATGCCGTCAAAAAACCCGAGAAACAGAACACTTCCCGCAACAACACAACAAGAAATCCCGTAAAGAATCCAGAATATTTTTTTCGTTCCCTTCCCGAGTCCGCGGTTTCTTCCTACAAAGGTCACCATGAACATATTCGGCATGGTGCCCAAGAAAAACACTATTTTCCCAACCAAAGAAAGCAATGCGTACGCACCAGCATCGCGCTCGGACATGAAGTGCTTCGCCAACAATACATCCACAGTCGTAAACATGGCGGTAGACACGGTAACCAGAACCGCCGCAGAAAAAAATTCTATCGGAAACGCCCGCGACTGCGGCGTGGAAAGAAGCACTGTCCCCGCTCGCGGAATAAACAGGAACGAAGACATTGCCGCAAGCGTCACACTAAGGGGAATAGAAAAATACGCGTATTCACTCCATCCGAAAGACACAAACCCGAACACCAAAAGCAATTTACTGCCAGCCTCAATAAGAGAGAGTCCTGCCGCGGCGCGAAATCGAAGCGACCCCTGCAAATATCCAAAGTTTCCGAAAGCAATGAGCCCTCCGGCAAAAAGCGGCGCAAACGACAGGAGCAGGAGACTGTCGGAAACATGAAAAAATCGCGAGAGCGCCGGCACAGCAAAAAGCCACAACGCCGTCGCAAACAGCGAAGCGATAAGTCCGATCCGCATCACCGACGCCCAGAACGCCCGCGCCTCCGATGCACCGTTCTTGGCAGAAAGGTAGGAAACTTCCCGATTGATCGTCGTCGCAAACGGATTAATAAAAACCAGCGCCAAATACCAGAGCGTATTGAGAAGCGCGATCATGCCGAGCATTTCAAAAGAAAGCGCTCGACCAAGAAAAGCATTGAAGAGAAAGTTCAGAACATTCGAAACAAATGTCGCCATCACAAAAAATCCTTCCGCAGAACAAGCGAAATCCCAAAGAGATTTCAGATATTGCTGTGAAGGAATTTTCTGCAAGAAACCTGTTGCCTGCTCATATCGGTCAGACATCCACGAAACTGCTTGAAGCGCATACTTTCGAATTCCCCGAGCAAACGCATGCACAGAGGTCACAAGAAAATGCTCCGGCGACAGGTGGATGGACGGTTCAAGCACGTTCTCCGTTTTCTTTTCCGAAATGCCATCGATCGGTTTCTTCTTCCGCTTCAAAAGGTGGAGTCCATGCGTCGTCTTCTCCCAGTAGTGCGGCTTCACCAGAAGCTGATACGCCGCCATGACGGCCGCGACCGATACCAAGAGCCAATAGAACGGAATGAGGAACACCCATTTCATAAGTTCCCATTTCTCTCGCTTCGCACAGCCGATCATGTAGTAGTACATCGCGAGAAAATTCCCGAAAACAAGCGAGACGACCGCCATATAAAAAACCGTCGGCGGATAGAGCGCCTCGATAGTCGGCCCGGCAATCGAACGAAATGCGAAGTATGCAATCGTTTGAAGCCAGAGGATCGGATTGATGAGCATGAAGGCAATCTTTCCCCCGACGACAAACTGAAAGAGAAGCGCGTGTATGCCATTGTCGCGGAAAAATCGGACCGGTTGCCGCATATGGACCAGATATGTCTGCATGTAGCCCTTGATCCACCGGGACCGCTGGCGAATCCAGTTCCCCACCTTGCTATTCGCCTCTTCAAGCGTCACGGAGTCTATGATGGCCGTCCGATGTCCGCGCGTAAAAATACGCGCACCCAAATCGCAGTCCTCCGTCACATTGAACGGATCCCATCCCTCCAGTTCGAGAAGATCTTCGCGTCGAAAGTGATTGCTCGTCCCGCCCAGAGGAATAGACGTGGCGACCGACTGCAATCCCGGAAGCGTCACGTCGAACCACAACGAATACTCCGCCGTGAAAAGTCGTGTCAGAATATTCTGATTGGCATTGAAATAGTTGAGCTTTGCCTGCAGACACCACACATCGCGCGAGAGCGTCTGGAAACCCAAATACGCTTTTTTGAGTTGGAGCGGATCGGGAATATCCTCCGCATCATAGATCACGACGTATTCGCCACGCGTCATCGAAAGACCGTAGTTGCACGCTTTTGGTTTTGTCTTCGGCTCGGAATGCGGGACCACTACCACGCGAACAAACGACGGAAGATTCATTTCCGTCGCCGCTCGTATGGTTTCCTCGTCATTCTCTTCAAGAAGAAGGAGTGCTTCGAGCTTCTCCTTTGGCCAGTCGAGTTTCCCGATTGCCTCGAGAAACCCCGGGAGAATATGCGCCTCCCGATAGAGCGGGCAAAGAATGGAATACAGAGGGAGACGTTCGTCACGAATCGCCGCAAGTTCCTTGTCTGAAAAAGAAATTTCCGGCGGTCTCCTGAGACTTCGCACAACAAAGAACGCATTAAAGAGCACGTCGAAAAAGTAGATACTCGTGAGCACCGCCGTCGCCGCAATCAAGGTCGCCATCGGTCGAAACAGCATGCCGAGAGCGAACGCGAACGCGATACCGATAAGAACAACCTTCTGCCACGATACAAACGTATGAAGCGCCGAAAAATGATGCGGAAGAGTTGAGTGAGTGACAAATCGTTTGCGTTTGTGAGCAATGCCCGCACCGATCATGCCTTGAATTTTCCCGGCAGGAACCGCCTCAGGATGAATGCGAAGCGGCGGACGTCCTCGAAAGCGCAGCTTCACCGCATTCCATCCGATCTCACGAATCGCCTTCCAAAACACAATTTTCGATTCCCCCGACTTTCGTTCGGAAAATATAATCGAATGTCCTCCGATTTCATAGCCATAATTTCGCGCCGTGAGGAGAAATTCCAAGTCGAACGTCCATGGATCGGGAGCAATCTTTACCTCTCGAGCGATGCGCGCTCGAAACACCTTCATACCCGACTGCACGTCGACATCAAGCCCGTGCAAGAACTTCGAAAACACCAGCGCAAACCCGCGACTCAGAATCCTCCGCGCCAGACTTGTCTCGCGCTCAACCCGATTAGCGACGACGATATCGAGTCCGCGATGCAGCTGTGCGCACATCTCCGGCAGCGCCTCCGGCGGATACTGCAGATCCGCATCAATCATGGCAATTGTCTCGAATCGCACGAAGTCGAATCCTTCGAGAATTGAATGTGCTTTCCCCCTTTTGCCTTTCTTGAGATGAAAAGAGACGGGATACGAATGCGAAAGTTTCTCCACTTCCGCTCGCGTCCCGTCCGTCGAATGATCATCAATAAAGATCACCTCGTACTCGATATCGGCCGCCCGGAAAGACACATCAAGACGGCGGACCAAGTCCGCCACATTGCCTTCCTCATTCAATGTCGGCACCAAAACCGAGATTCGCTCCCGAAGCATGAACTTCACTCGTGGACAACCGTTTCAATGGCAAAGAAATTTCCGAAAGACGCCCTTCTCAATGTTTGTCTTTTCTGTATTTCCGAATGAAACGCGACACAGCGTGCCCGAATATATGGATGAATTCTGATGATATACTCTCGACTCTATCAGTGTCAATGTTGACAAAACAAAGAAAAATTATCCTTCACAACTTCGCTACTGTCATTCCACGTCCGCCATGCGACAGGGAAAACCTTTCTAGCTATACAAAAAATGCTGTGCGTGATAAAAAATGCCGAGAAAACATCGATGGAATAGTGGAGGTGCCCCAGGAGCACCCCGATTGCAAAAGCGATCGACAGAAAAAGAAACACCGGGCGCACCACACTCCTCTCCCAAAATATCAGCGCAAGCAAAAACGGCAAACCGGTGTGCCCCGAAAAGAACAGGTCATTCCCAGAGAGAAGCCGCGCAAAAAGCACACCGTCGTCGAGCATCATTTTGTCCGGCGACGGACCCAAGTGCGTCAGTATGATAAATACCGATCGAATGAAAATAAAAAGCGCCATACTCTTTAAGACAAACGGGATACTCTTCGGCAAAGCAAAACACACGCCCGCCAAAAAGACCGCAAAAAGAACCGCGCCGACGCTCAGTAAACCATCAACATCAAATGCCGGAACATTATCAAGAACAATATCCGTCACGGAATTACTCGCCCAAATATCCGCATATGCACTCGCAAAGTGATTCACCGCGACACTTGCCACAAGCAAAAGAATCCCCTCGAGAGCGCCTCGAACAAACACTGCATCTACCCACACCCCCCTGTTTCTGCAAAAAATTCCACATAAATACGTTTCTTTTACCTGATATCGCGGAAGCTTTTTGTGAATGGTTTTTTGAAAAAAAGCACCCAGAGATGATTGGTCACATAGACAGAGGCGGTGCGAAGTACTCCCTCTCGCTTCAATCGGCGGCCGGACGTGTACATCGGCAATTTGAACGTAAATCGCACAGAGCCTTCTCGTTGAATCCGACGCGCAATATCCGTGTCTTCTCCAAAGAAAGCGATATCAACATCGAATCCGCCAACCCGCTCCAGCGCCGATCGCTTCAACACAAAGTTCCCTCCTTGAAGCAGTGCGCCCGAGTGAAGCACGCGATGATTCCACAAGTGAAAGAGAAGTCCTACTGAGTAATACAGCCGAATAAAAAAATTCGTGCGTGCCGGAATATCGTAATAAATATACGGACCGCTCAAGGCAACCAGGTCGCCCCGCCTTGAAAACTCCGAGATCGCTTTGTCAATCCACCCGCGCGGCACCAGAGAGTCCGCATCGATATTGGCGATAAGCTCGCCTCGCGACGCGAGAAACCCCGCCTGACGCGCCCGAGAAAGACCCTTCCGGGGCTCATCCACCACCGTCACATCCGGAAACTCAAGTGCGATCTCTCGCGTCCGATCGGTGCTCGCATTATTCACCACGATCACTTCTATCGCACGACCGCTCTCGCGCACTCTCTTAAGAACTGCTTGCAGCGTCCTTTTGAGAAATTTTTCTTCATTGTAAGCAGGAATCACAATGCTCATCGAGGGCTTCCCTGTTTCCAGCGGCTCGCCAAGGACAGCTCGAAAGATTCGTTCCCATTCACCGGTAACGGCTGACACGGAAAACTCACGAACAAAACTTCTTCCGTTCTCTCCAAGTCGCCGAGCCTCTTCCGAATGAGAGAACAGAAAGAGAATTTTTTCCGCAAGACCTCGCACATCTCCCGGCGAAAGTACGAACCCGGCGTGTTTCGGAACATACTCCGGCAAGCCATACGCATCAGCGGCAATCACCGGAAGTCCGGATGCAAACGCGTGCATCATGCTAAGACACTGCGTCTCCGCCGTGCTCATCACCGTGAAAATATCCGCCGCCCGATACACATCGGCGAATACTTCCGGCTTCAAGTAGCCAAGAAAGATAACGTTGTCCTTCAAGCCAAGTTCGGAAGCAAGACGCCGAAGCGATGCCTCGGCAGCGCCATGCCCTGTGATTGCGCAAGAAATATCCGGAATCGTTTTCTTGACAATCGCCATCGCGCGAAGCATCACGTCAATATTCTTTTCTTGCGCAAGTCGCCCGGTATATATCAACGCATGCTCAGACAGTCCGAATTGCTTTTTCAAACGCTGCTTTTCTTCCGCAGAGCTGCTCGGAGAAAAATCAGAAAGTTCCAACGGATTGGAAAGCACGCGCGACTTCGCGCGAAAACCGAATGATTCCATTTCAGTAAGAAGCGCGCGACACGGAGCACTCACGAAGACGCAGTGCCGATAGTACCAGTTCACATATTTCATTCCGGCATTCTCGAGCCACTTCCATCGAACCGGCGAATACTTGAGAAATTCGAGAAGCGGCGTATGGTTCGTCCCCACGAGCGGCTTCTTCAAAAGCCGAGAAAGAAACAGCGCCTCAAGACCCGCGCCGAAAAAAAGTTGCGTGTACAGAATATCGGGATCGAATGTCTTGATGTGCCGATAGCTCGAAAGTATCGGGAGCACAAGCCGGCCTTGCTTGGTCGGCGCCGCCTTGTACGGAAGCGAAAACAGTCGAACAATTTCTATATTCTCACCGAGATCCGGCTCGTGAAACGGCAGCTTCGAAACGGCAAAATCGCGGCGCGAATATCGCGGAACATAGAAGACTATCTTGTGCCCACGCGCCGCAAGCCCCTTCGCTAAGGAGACAATCGAATCGGATATCCCACTCATCTCCGGATAAAAATTATCCGAGAATATCGCTATCTTCATAGAATCTGTTGAAACTTTCGTTCTCAAATACTGCCAGCCATACCTTGAGCACGGGAAAATCGGCGAGCTAAAACATACTGCAACACCGTGTATGCGGATATCGTGAGAAAAAACTGCAGGGCGACATCAAAAGAAATCGAGGGAATATCAATCTCAAAAAACCGCAAAACAAACGGAATCTGGAAAGCAACCGGGAGCAAAAGTGCTTCGAAGACAGCAAGAGTCGCAAGACTTCCCCGCTCCGAAGGAGCCAACTTCCCCCGAAACACCCCCGGCACAAAGAGAAAAAAAATAAAACCGAGAATAAGCGAAGCCAGCACGATGAAGAAATTCGACGGCGAATTTTTCAGCGGTTCACCACCCAAGGCAAAAACAAACCCCAAAGCAACAGCTTGCAACAATGACGATGAAATCACAAATGGGAGCACTTTCCGAAGAAAATTCCCCGCATGTGCAGCAACCGCTTTCCCTGCCGGACGAATCGTCCAATAAGAAATAAGAATGCTTGGAAAGCCAATGGTGAAATAATTGATAAGCGTCATATTGAGCGGCGTAAGCGGAAAGGCGTATCCCAAAGCGCTCACCCACACAAAAAGAAAAAATCCGGTGAACGAAAAACTGAAAAATATACTCGCGAAAATCTCCGCATTTTTTATAATGCTGTCCGCCAATTCTACTCCGCCCGGAAGCGCCGTGAAGCTGTTGTTAGTCAGCACGATCGAGGCGACCTGCCGCGTCGCCGGCGCTCCTTCAAACATCGCAATGCCGAGGTCCGACTTTTTGAGTGCCAAGGCATCGTTTGCGCCGTCGCCCACCATCGCGGTAAATCCGTCCGACTTCAGCGCTTCGACAATACGTTCTTTTTGCTCGGGAAAAATTCGCGCGAAGATCGTCGTCTCTCGCACACGATCCCCGAATTCTTCTTCCGTCCAGCGTTCGATATCCGACCCTGTCACGGCGCGATCAACGTGAGTCACACCGGCCGACCGAGCGATAGCGCGAACCGTCTCCACATGATCGCCAGAGAGTATACGAATATGTACCCCGCGCTTCTGAAAGAAGTCAACCGCATCTCGAATGCCCGGACGAAGTCGGCTCGAGAGGACAAAAACACCAAGCAGAGACAGTGTCGACTGCGCGATATGCTTTGGAATCGAATCGCCATCCGCAAGAGACACGCACAGCAGCCGATTACCCTCGCGCGCCTCGCGCAGCAACGCCTCTTGCAACCACGATTGTTCCGATTCGACCGTCAGTTGCGGAAGCATCACTTCAGCAGCACCAACAAGAAGCACATTCGTTTCTCCCGATACGCTTTGGAAAGACACCGCCCCAAATCGACGCCATGAAGAAAAAGGAAGTCCGTCAAATATCTTTCCACCGAAAGCTCCCGACGGAAGAAGCGTGCGCACGGCGAGAGCCGTTTGAGACAGATCATGCGTCCCGTCGAGATACGCCCTCATATATTCGAACACCGTCGATTCCGGCAGCGTGCCGCGCAACAAAAATCGCTCCGCCGTAAGACCGTTTTCACACAGCGTCCCCGTCTTATCCATGCAGAGATTTTTGATCCGACCGAGCTTTTCCGTCGCATTCACTTCCTGCAAAAGCACATGCCGCCGAAAGAGGTGCGCCGCACCATATGCAAAAAGAAGCGTCATGCCAAACGCGAGCCCCTGCGCCACGATAACGCTTGCGAGCGCCCCTACATGTTTCACGATACTCACGCTCGACTCATGCGCCATCACACCGCGCACGACCGCGAAAGCAATGACAACAACCAGCACATACCCGGAATATCGAATAACCGTATTGACCGACTTTTGTATCGGGCTCTCAGCAACCGACGACCGCTGTATTCCTTCGGTCATACGCGCGATGCGACTCTCGGCAAACACGGTTTCCACGCGCATCGAACCGGAACCGGCCGTGATAATACTCCCCGCAAGCACGCGATCCCCTGTGCCGCGCGGCAACGATGCCGATTCCCCCGTAATCAAGCCCTCGTTCAACTCGAGGGATTCCGAAGACAAAAGCACGCCGTCACATGGCACCTGATCGCCCAGCCCAAGCAAAAGTACGTCTCCTTTCCGAATATCTTCCGTTACCACCGATTCCTCCTGTCCGTCACGCACGCGCCGCACGTGCGGCGCCGTCAAGAGCTGGAGTTTTTCGAGCGCGCTCCAGGCGCGAATATCCTGCGCAAGACCGAGCGTCATATTCACCACCGTCACCAATCCCAAAAACACTCCTGCTTGCCGATCACCAAAGACAAACAGAAGCGCCACAACCGTCAAAATAACGCCGTTCGTCAAGAGAAATACGTTTCTCGAAATGATATACCACAAATCCCGAAATTGTTTCGCGCGCGATGTCAGCATAAGCACTGCTGTTATAAGCTTGTCACAAAGATTTTCGCAGTTGGCTAAGAGAAAGAAATACACGAAGGGGCGAGCGCGTCTACTCATACCTGAAACGAAAGTTTCTCTGCGTGGTTATTTCACATCCACAGCACAAGAACTCACCTACCAAGCCCCGAAGCTATTTCTTGAACGTGCCAACTGCGAAAATCTTAACACGCAACGATCGTATGCTCTACTCTCCACAGAGCCCCTCAAAAAGCCTGCGATCTTCATCGGTCAGTACCGGTTTCTGCTCGCCAACGGACGGATACATAATCGAAGCACTCTCGGTCGCATGCCCAATACCAAGCGCATGTCCCATCTCATGAGCGAGAATAAGCACCAAATCGGCGTGATCATAGAACTGAAACACATCGATACGCGCGCCGGATGCGTCTTTGGTGTAAAGCCCCGTCGTAAATTCCTCGCGCGCACCGGATATCTGATTATAGGTATCGACCGTCAAGTTGAGCGCGCTTGCCATACGATTGAGACTCCCCGCTGCCGTATTCACTTGTCCGGAAAGCGCATTCAGCTCGCGAAATTCCTTCGAAAGCGCCGCCTTTTCATCATTCAATTCATCTCGTTCGTCTTCAATATCGGACGCCTCTTTCTTGAGATCTTTCCGTTCGTCTTCAAGCTCTTCATACTCGTCGGGCGGAGCGCCGCCTTCGGCGTTCCACTGCGCCACCAGCCGTTCATACGACGCCAATCGGTCTTGGTACTTCTTGACGCGACGTTCATACCGGGCAAGATTCTGCTCATACGAAGAGACGTGTCCGTCATATACAGACTTCTTCCGATCAAAAGCCGTGCGCAACGAGTCATACTCAGCGCGTAACGAATCATAGATGGACTTCCGACTCTCGATATCCGACGATGTTTCTTTGAGAGAATCCGTCTCCGCTTGGCGATCATCAAAAACAAGATTGATGGGAAGAGCACTTTCCTCCGCACCCTCCGCAAAAAGATCTCGGCCGACACCCGTTTCCCAAAGCGCTTCCGCTTCATGAATCGCGTTCGAGAACTCCGCCTCCGAGAGATGGAAATTCGGATCGATAGTCCCCACGCGATATGAGAGCGGAAAGCGACAGGAATCATCCAAAGCCGGAATCACCTTCGACAACACCGCCCGAGAAGAAGAAACGGTTGGCATTTTCCCGGTCTTCAACGCAAAAACAAGCGCAAACGAAGACGCCAGAACCACCAGAGAAAGAGAAATCGCTCGAATTGCTCGCAGGAAAAAATTCATACAATACGCACATTGTCTCGCCTCTCGAAATCATGCTACCATACCGGTACTATGAATAAAACACCCAAGAAACTCCGCATCGGTTGGTTCACTTTCACGTGTTGTGAAGACAGTACCGTCATCTTTACCGAGATCATGAACGATCACTTCGAGACCTGGCGCAAAGTGCTCGACATCCGTCATGCAAGAGTTCTGCAAACTAAGAACGTGCTCGATGAACTTGACGTTGCCTTTGTCGAAGGCGCCATCAATTCTGCTGAGCAAGAGGAAAAACTCAAAGAGATCCGCGCCAAGTCCAAAAAGCTCGTCGCGATCGGCGCCTGCGCCTGTACCGGCATGCCAAGCGCCCAACGAAATGCGTTCCCGCCCGAACTCAAAGACAAAATTCAATTTCTTCTCGACCGCTTCAACCAAGGCGAAAAAGTGAAGAAACTCGACGAAGTCGTCACCGTCGACGAACGCGTCCAAGGCTGCC
>ERZ724522.729-NODE-729-length-20011-cov-4.280116_pt1 | contig 20011 bp, 15 predicted proteins | sample MGYA00376055_ERZ724522 | MGnify/ENA primary metagenome ERZ724522 (study PRJEB28724, sample SAMN07190884) | wastewater metagenome | isolation source: effluent of sewage treatment plant in Hong Hong | place: Hong Kong | collected 2016-03-17 ... | reverse complement strand
ATAAACTATTTGTTTTTGTATGATATGGCCTCGATTCCGATCACAGTTTTGATTCAGAATAATAAATAAGTAATTTAAAATTAACTAAGGGTAAAAAAGTAAGGAGTATATATGTCAATTAAAGCATTACAAGAATACACACGTGTCTCGAAATATGCCTCATATTCGCCGAAAAACAAGCGAAGAGAAAAATGGGATGAACAAGTGGACAGAGTGTTTGATATGCATAAAGAAAAACTTGGGGAAAAATATGACGCAATAAAAGAAGACTTTGAGTTTGCTAAACAAGCAGTTATTTCGAAAAAAGTATTAGGTTCCCAAAGGGCTTTGCAATTTGGCGGCAAAGCTATTTTACAAAAACATGCAAGATTATATAATTGCACGGCAACTTACGCTGATAGAGTCAGATTCTTCCAAGAATGCATGTGGCTTTTATTATGCGGATGTGGGGTTGGATTTAGCGTTCAAAAACATCATGTTGAAAAATTGCCAAATATTGCGCCAAGAACAAAAGGCAAGAAAACTTTTGTCATTCCAGATTCAATTGAGGGTTGGGCCGACTCAATCGGAGTATTAATGTCAAGCTTTTTTGCTAAAAACGCAACATTTATGGAATACAATGGATTTGAAGTTGATTTTGATTTTTCACTAATTCGTCCATGTGGTGCGCCAATTTCTTCAGGCTCAAAAGCACCAGGCCCTGATGGATTGAAAGCTGCATTAATTAAAATTGAAAAGGTTCTCAACAAAGCAATTTCGCATAGTGAAAGATTGCGCCCAATTGATGTTTATGATATTGTAATGCATGCTTCTGATGCGGTACTTTCAGGTGGTATTCGTAGAAGTGCTTGTATTTGTTTGTTTTCGTATAACGATACGGAAATGATTAATGCTAAAACTGGTTCGTGGTTTATTGAAAATCCTCAAAGAGGAAGAAGTAATAACTCCGCTGTTCTAATAAGAAATGAAATTTCTAAAAAGGAATTTAGTGATATTATGGAGTCTGTTAAAGAGTTTGGAGAGCCTGGATTTATTTGGAGCGACAATGCGGAGGGACTTTTCAATCCATGCGTTGAAATTAATTTGTATGGACATCTCCATCTTACAGATGAACAAAAAATAAAATTTAAGAATGAAATAGAAATTCAAAATAATAATGAAATGCTGTCTGGATGGCAAGTTTGCAATCTTTGTGAAATAAATGTTAAAAAAGCCAAAACAGAAGAAGAATTTTATGAAATGTGTAGGGCCGCAGCTATTATAGGCACCATTCAAGCTTCATATACAGATATGGGGTATTTAGGTGAAGTTTCTGCTGAAATCATAAAAAAAGAAGCACTTCTTGGTTGCTCAATGACTGGAATGGCTGATAATCCTGAAATATCATTTGAGCCCAAAATACAGAAAAAAGGAGCAAAAATTATTCTTGACGAAAATGAACGTATTGCCGCTCTTATAGGGATAAATAAATGCGCAAGAGCAACGTGTATTAAGCCTGCTGGATCTACTAGCTGCGTATTGGGTACAGCAAGCGGTATTCATCCTCATCACGCTAAAAGATATTTTAGACGTGTTCAGGCAAATAAAACAGAGGCCACGCTTGCTTATTTTGAAAAATTCAATCCAGATGCTGTTGAAGAATCGGTTTGGTCTGCAAATAAAACAGACAAAGTAATTTCGTTTCTTTGTGAAGTACCTGATGGCGCAAAAACAAAAAATCAAGTTGATGCAATTACGTTGTTGGAACATGTTAAATCAACTCAACAGAATTGGGTTGAATTTGGTACAAGATATGAAAATTGTGTAATTCCAAGTCTTAGACATAATGTAAGTAATACAATTAATATCAAGCCAGAAGAATGGACTGAAGTTACTAATTATATCTATAATAATCGTGCTTGGTTTGCTGGAATTTCTTTGCTTCCAGTTTCTGGAGATAAAGATTACCCGCAAGCTCCATTCTGCGCAGTTTACACTCAAAACGAAATTGTTAAAGAATATGGTCCGGGAGCTTTATTCGCCTCTGGATTAATCGTAGATGGGTTAAGAGTATTTGACAATAATCTTTGGGCTGCAAGTGATTGTGTGCTTGGATATGGCGAAAATTTAGGACAAAAAATGATAATTGCCAATACATTGGAGGATTATATTTATAATGGCGAGATAAATCCATTTGATTTAGACAAAGGAAAAGAAATTAAAGTATTAATAAAGTTAAGTGATGAAAAAACTTTGCCATTACTTATAAAATCCGCTGATGAACTTGCAAGTCATATGAATTTCAATCTTATTAATGAAAAATTGGATTGGGTTAGACGTGCCAAGCAATTTGCGTTTCGTTATTTCGAAAATGATGAAGAGCGCAAAGAATTGAAAATGAACAAAGAAGATTATTCTGCATATGCCCTAAAACGCATGACATATTGTTTGAAAGATGTTGTTAATTTTAAGAAATGGTGCGATCTTTCTAGAACATATGTTGATGTAAATTGGGATGAGTTTCATGAAGAACGAGATGAGGTCATTAGAGATAACGGTGCCGGTTCTGCCTGCGCTGGTGGTCAATGTGAACTTGGAGATCTTGGAGTATCCATGCAAGAATCGCTAAATGACAAGAAAGCAGAAAAAATAGTTTAAAGCACTTCTATAAAGAAGGACAAGGCGTATATGACATTGAATAAATGTTGTATACGCCTTTATGTCTTTACAAATTTACAAAAAAAACAATCGTTATGCTTTCGCTGTTGATTCATTCTATAGTGAAATGCATTCCTATCTAATTCCAAGAATTAAGCCTGATTATAAGTTCGCATGGCAAGCCGAAAAAGATGGTCGAATTGTAAAGAAATATTTTTCACATTTAATAAAAAGCATTGAAAAATTTGCAGAAGAAGATTGGCGTCATGAAGATATCGGACGCCTTGTATGCAATCACTTTTGGACAACATATGATGGACTTGTAGAATCCGCACAAGGTGCAAAAAAAGAAGACGCCGAAACACAAGAAAAAACATACAAAGAAATACTTGTAGTAACCAAAAGCATACTTGATAGCAAAAAGAAATTATCAGAAGATACTATTGATAATTCTGAATATACAAAAGAATTAGATGATATTATAGGGCTTCTTGGCGAATTAACAAAAGAATATTTCCCTGAATTATTTGAAAAAGATAAAGAACAAAATAGTCCAGATTCAAATATATCTCCTCTTACTGACACAACAGCATCGAATAAATTTGGAAATTTAAAGTTGGCCAACAATATAAATAATATTTCTTTAAATGAAAATGAAATATTGGAATTTTATGCAGAAATGGCATGTAAGGCTCTTGAGAAATCAATACCTGATTTAGTGTACATAATTGATGTACAAAATGATTATGTAGACTTGGTTAAGAATTTTGAAAAAACAAAAATTGTAAGAATATCAATCGACAAAAAAACATTTCTTGTGAATAAAATTGCTCCTTATAGAAATATTCCAAATTATAATGAAGTTAATTTTTACCAATTTTTTTGGAAACCTATTGTAGCTTCAATAGGACATTTTTTATTAGAAAATGACAAAATTGTAATTGGACAACAATATCTGCCGGATATGCCAAACGAAGATGGCAAATATTCAATAGAAGTTTTCGATCTTAAAAGTGAAAATATTGGCAATCTTGAAATTTGTTTCAATAAGTCAGCCTCCACATGGAAAATACAATCATTATTTAAAGTCGCAATTGATACCGTAAATTTCTCCGAATCTGATCTTATTGGTATGGATGGTAAAGGGGCAATGGTTGTTTGCATAGATCCAGATATGGAAAGTTTGCATAAAAAAACTGGCATGGTGAAAAGTGTTGAAAGAGTTGGGGAGGCTTTATATGTTGATGTTGACTTTGGAAATCACATTGTAAGACTAAATACCACTAAAATACAAATATTAAATGTTTAATTGCAAATAAAAGGTGTTAAAATGGCGGCTAAAAATTCTATAAAGAAAGCGAATCAAGATCCTTTATTATCTGCATTGGGAGATTTAAAAGAACTATTTCCTGACTTGGCAGATGAAAAAATTACCAACGAAAGTTCGTCTGCAAATAAAGAAATCGTTGACATAATAACATTTTGTGAACATCCACGATTATTGGGATTGCCAGACGCTAATTTGCCGTTATTTCCAGCGCAAAAGATAATTTTAAAGACTTTCTATATGGGAGATATTGGAAACGAGAATTTAAGATTGAATCAAGAAGAATGGGAATGGCTATATGCAACAAAAGACAAGCAAAACTATGAAGATGATGTATATGAAAATAATTTAGATGTCGTTATTGAAAAGATCAAAAGAAAAGAATCAAAAGAAGATGCAGATCCGTTTTCATTGTTACAACTAGTGCTTGGTCGTCGCAGTGGGAAAACACTCCTAGCCTCTGTTATAACTGCTTATGAAGTGTATAAACTTCTTTCAATCAATAAAGGCGACCCGCACAGCTTCTATGGATTGCCAGTAGGTGACGTTATTTCAATTTTGAACGTGGCTCTTTCACAAGATCAGGCTGGATTACTATTTACTGCTATTGCTGCTCGTCTTAGAAATTCTCCATTTTTTAAAGATAGAATAGCTGGCGCTTCAGCGGATGCCATACGTCTTTTTACAAACAAAGATTTGGAGATGAAAGCCAAATCCTCTACTTTGAAGATAAATGGAAGTATTGAATTAATATGTGGACATAGCAATCCAGATACATTGCGTGGACGTAACGCAATTATGATTTTGTTTGACGAAATTGCATTCTTTGATGAAAAAGGAAAAGTATCAGGAACGAAATTTTATGATGACTTAAAGCCATCTGTAGCTCGTTTTTACAAACATAAAGCCGCTAAAATCGTTATGATTTCTTCGCCAAATGCAAAAAGCGGAATTTTCCATGATATATTTCAAGATTCCAAGGAAGACAAAAAAACGCTTTCTTTTCAATTGCCAACTTGGCTTGTTAACCTTGATTTGAGTTATGAAAATGCTGATATTCAAATTGATAAAAAAAGAAATCCAGACAACTTCGCAAAAGAATATGGAGCACAATTCAGCGCATCTAGCAATTATGGTAACTTCTTTGAAGAAATACTAATAGATAAATGTGTAAGTTATACTGCAAGCCCTCATGCGAATCCAGATAGAAAAATGAATTATTATTTACATGTAGACCCAGCAAACGGTACGAATAATTATGCTGCTGTTTTAGTTGGAAAAGAACGATATACAAATAGAATAGGGCATAAAAGAACAAAATGTCATCTGGCTGGAATATGGATTTGGAAACCTGGTGAGTATGGACTGTTATTTCATAACATTGATAAAGATGTATTGGCAATTTGCCAAAAATTTAGACCTGTGGCAGTCACATATGACTCATATCAATCTGTACAATCATTACAGTTTTTGAGAAACCATAACGTTCCTGCGACAGAACTTAGATTTGGTAGAGACAATAAAATGAAATTGTATCAAAATTTACTCGATTTAATGGCATATGAATATGGGCCAGAACTTGTTTTATATGACGATGGTAGTGCAAATGCACATTTATTAATTCAAGAATTGAAGAATTTAAGAAAAAAGAAGACGCAAAGGGGATGGACAATAACACCAGACAAAGACGCAGAAATAAAGACGGACGATTTGTGTGTGCATCCAGACACATTTGTTTTCACAGATACTCCAAAAAGAATAAAAGAGGTCGAAATAGGTGAATATATATTTACTCATAATGGAATATATAGTAAAATTTTGGCAAAGAAAGAGCATACAGATTTCAAAAAGATAGTCGAATTATGTCCAAGATTGTGCCTGCCACTTGTAGCAACCGACAATCATCCGGTTGAAGTTTACAATATTCATTCTAAACAAAGGACATGGAAACCAATTATGGATTTAGACATCGACAATGACATGATTGTGCGAAGTATTGATAAATCTGAAAAACCATTTACAATTGATTTAGTAAAGTATGCCTCATTAATAGTTCCGAAACATTGTGGAATAAATGACTATATTTCTGATAAAAAGATAAAAGATAGAAATGCTAACGCACAATGGCATAATAGGTTCTTAGAATCAAATTATGATTCTGGATATTTGTTTGGTTTGTATTTGGCAGAAGGATCTATTCATGATCATGGCATTTCTTTCGCCGCAAATTTCAATGAGAAGAAAATACATGAAAACTTATCTAAATATACAAATAGCGTTTTTGGACTTAATGATACTGGACATAAAAAACAAAAGTACAGCAACGGTAGTCAAAGCAATATAAATAGTCAAATAGTAAAAAGACTTTTCATGGATTTGTTTGGTGGCAAAACTGCTGGTGAAAAATTCATACCAAAAATAATGACAAATGCTAATTTTGACTTCCAAAAAGGATTACTCAATGGACTATGGGATGGAGATGGTTGCTATAGCAAAAGTAAAAATGCATTTGTCTACACTACAACATCAGAGTCAATGGCAATTCAAATAAGTGCGATGCTTTTGAGATTTGGCATTATTTCAAGTATAAATAGAATAAAAAGGAAGGGGAGAGTAACAACAATTAGAGAACAGAGTTTTAAATTAAATTATGATTTGTTTAATATATTCGTCTTTAATTCAGAATCGTTTAATAATTTAGCTAAATTATTAAATGGGTATACTGTTTTGTCAAAGAAGAAATCCAAGTTCCACAAACCAATGGCTGTAATTGAAGACGGATTTGCTGCTTATAAAATCAGAGAAATTAGGGATGGGTGTTCACAGACTGTAGTAAATTTGACGGTTGAGAATTGTCATTCTTATGTTTCTGGGTTTGTAAATTCTCATAATTGCGATTGTCTTGCTGGTGCTTGTTCTTCTGCAAATAATGTGCTAAAACCATCATTGCCAGAATTGGCTTTAGTTCGAATGAGATATTGACAGAATTATGTAGGATTTGACATTAAATGTATTGAAATAGATTTAAAATTAGGAGATAAAAGTTATGGCAAAGTTTAATTTTTCAAAAATTGCAAAAAAAGAAAAGGCACCAGAATCTTTGGCTGCTCAACTTCAAACCCATCATTCTGATACAGATTTTGTTGTAACTGAAAAGCTTTTGGAAAAGCATCGTGAAAAAGAACCAAATGAAATTTTAGAAGGTCAACTAGAAAAGTGTCGTGTCGAAGACAAGGGTGGAAGTATTGAATACAGACTTAACAAAAACAAAGGTAAATTCGGCATAAAACACAGAGATTCAACAACTTCCGCTGGACAAATTAACAAGCTTGAAGAACAACGTTTGAAATCCGCCAAGACAGAAGAGTATAAGGCGGCATCTGAAACTAGTAAAAGCTCAAGATGGTGGGAAAAAGAATTACCAAAGAAAGAGGCTTCTTCTTTTTCAAAATTCTTATCACGATTTGCTCAGGGATCTGAATTTGATCAAGAATCTGAATTTGATCAAGAAAGTAGTGTTGATGAAACGACTCCTGATTCAAAAAGAAGAAGTGCGCCTCCTAAAAGAAGAAGTGCGCCTCCTAAATTTTTCCCAAAAGATGATTCAGATGCATATGAAGATGAAGATGCAAATGCAATTCTAGCAACTGAAAATACAAATAATGGAACTGAATATTTGTCAAATCCTACAAATCAAGAAATTGACATATTCGATAATGAACCTGAATTAATATCAAAAACAACAATTCCGTCAAATTTTTTAAGTGAGTTTAATGTAATATTGACATTTGATGTAGAATCTGTCAATCCAGATGAAATAATATTATCAATTGTTAATCAAATCAAAAAAAAGAATTTGGCTAAAAACGTTGACATAATTGATGTTGAAAACAATATGTCGTTATCTGGCGATGGCAGTACGATAACTGTTAGATTAATTGGAGAAAAATATAAGCCTAGTGGTAAAGTTGACGAATCTGACGATTTTACTGCTCCAATTACCGAAGGTAGCTTTGAAATAAATACAGACACCGGCTCTCCGATTGCAATTGGTAGCGTAGTGTTAGATCATGAATTAATGGCCAATGATGAAGAATCAATTTTACAGGATATTGTTGATTTCGTAAATGAAAAGCACGCAAAAGAAAATGTAAATTTGACAAAAGATGCGATAGAATTAGACAAAGAGGAAGGACTAGCAACTTATTATATTGGCATTGAATCGCCAAAAGATTTAGCAGACAAGCTTTATTCATCGCAACAGAAAAGTCTAAGTGATTTATCAAACAAGGCTCCGGTTGGGTCTCCAGAATATAAGGGTAAAATTGAAGAACAAGAAGAAGAAGAAGAACAACAAGATTCATCTGAAAACTTCCCAATTCAAGAAGTTCCAAAAGGAAGAGCAAAGCTTTCAAGCAATTGGGTTGAAATCAAGACGGCTGACAAAAAAAAAATGAAAAACTAGAAAGAGCATTTCAAGCTTTCTTAGATTCATTTAATGAATATAAATTATCTGAAGCAAAACAATTGATTGAAAAAATCGAAAATGATTATTTTCTAGATATTGGCGAAAAAGCTAAATTTAAAGCTGCGATAACAATTGAATTATCAAAAAGGCATATATCTATTCACTAATTTCTCTGTATAATGCCAAAAAGGAGTAATATAAATGAAAAAGATAACAATAACAAACAATACAGAATCGACTATAACATTTTCCAATTTTGCATTAATACTTAGAGGAAAATCGACAGGACAAGGAACCGTTACTGTTGGTGTAAATACAATTGAACAAGAAAATGAACTTAATTTATTGAAAAACTTGAAATATATATCATATACTGACGCCAATTGTCCATCCATGGATAAAGAAAATTCTGACAAGCTATCTTCAATATCCAAAGAGTCCAAAGAATCGAAGGCAGCAACCAAAGCGGAAGTTAAGGAAGCTAAAAAATACGAAAGCAAGAAGCATGTGTTACAAGACAATGAAGACGTTACAGTTATGACTTCAGAAGGTCCACAAACAATTAAGAAAAGTTTAAATAAATTGATGGAAATTCCAGAAAGTGAAATTACAGAAGCGTCTCTTAAAGCTGCAAAAGAATTGGAAGATTTAGCTACAAATGATGACGACTTTATTGATGGGAAGGTCGCTCCTGAAACAGATTTTGCAACAGTTGCTCTAGGAAACGAAACATTTGAAAAACGTGAATTGAAAAATTCTCTTTTTGATCCAAGTGCAATAAAAAAACAAGAAAAATCTGTTGTAAAGCCAAGAAAATTTAGCAAAATGAAGGGCAAATATAAAGCTGCTAAAGTTGCTAAAGAAATTAGTGTAGAAAATAACAAAACTTCGGACAAAAATTTACCAAAGACAATTAAGTCGATCAAGCCTGTTGGTGTTGCACGACCAGAAACAAAAGAAGTAATAGGCAATCCATTTGTTGAAAATGTAGCCATGTCCCCTATTGATCCTTCTCATATCTTTGTTGATGGATTTAAGCCAGAATAATATCAAAAAGGTTAATTCAATAATAAAATTGAATATAATATCATAATGATATTAAGAAAAGCTAGAACATTTTTGCCTGAAATAGTCGCTCCTGGTACTGGATTAAGTCCTCTTACTGACAAAAGTAATAATGGATATGCCTCTGGTTATACTTTGCAAGATGCAATCAACGGTGTTCCATATAATTTGCCTGATGCTGGTGGTAATTGGGGAAAAGGCGAAGACATATCTTCTTCATATAAAGAAGAAGGAGATGATTATGCTAGAAATTCTAGAGATGAACATATTTTCAGAAATTTTTTAGATCCAGAGGCAATAAATCAAGAAGAATGGGCTGTTGTAACAGAAGGAGGATATAAAAAATTCCCTTCATTTCAGGCAGCTTTTTCATATCAAAGAAAACTAAATGAGGTTGGAACAAAAGTAAAAAGAATAACACGTTTAAAGACTGCCCAATCAGAGAATCCTGTTGATTCATTGCAAATTGCCGATGCTTATGCAAAAACCTATATGGTTTCGGTTGAAAATTTCTCAAAAAATTACCAAAGCACAGGTTCTGCATTTTGTATAGCACCCAATATTTTTGCAACATGTGGACATGTTATGCAAAAATATAATAAAATGAATAATGAAAAAATTGATATTGATTCTCTCAATGGAGAATCAAAAATATTATTAACGAATGGAAATCATAAATTGTCAGCAAAAGTTTTGTCTGTAAATGAAAAATTAGATATAGCAATTTTACAAACAGAATCAGATGCGAAAGAATTTACAATTCAAAACGAATTTCAAATTGGGGATGATGTAATGGTTATAGGATCTCCTCATGGTTATGAAAATAATGTAACTTTTGGCAAAATTTCCTCACGCAATAGACAAATTTATTCATATGAAGGTGCTCCAAAATACATGTTTATCGATGCTCATGTGTTTGCTGGAAATAGTGGTGGCCCTATAATTTCAACAAATAGTGGTGCTGTTATTGGAATAGTCACTGCAATAGCGGCAGCGAAAAGTGAATATGGTTTAAATGCAGGATTACCAATTTTTTATCTTGAACAATATTGCCAAGAGATTAATATACAGTTGAAGATAGAGTCGTAAAAATTAAGGAAAGGGATATTTATATGAGTCATACAGCAACATTACCATGTACGGTAACATGTTCTATAGATGTAATGAAAAGTGCAATTTTAAGGCTTTTCCCAAATTGGGTTAACCATATACAGACCGATCAGTCCGGGAAATTGGTTGCAACCAATCAGCATACGCAAACAGATTATCCAGGACAACACATTGTTGTTAAGGGGAGAAAAGCTGGCGGTGCAAGCGAGCTTCCATATGCGGATGCAGGCTTTCGTTTTGCGAATGGACAATGGATGATTGATGCTGATCCTATGAGTCAATCAGCATTAGTGAGGAATTTGCCTCATGCTATTGAGGCGGAAGTTAATTGCATGCGTCAACTAAATATTCTTGCTGACGCTGGACTAAGCCAAGCAGAAATTGATATTCAACGTTCCGCTGAAGGAAACATTGTTATGGATTTCAGTTTAACAACTGAACAATTGGAAGCACTAGTTGGAGGGATGCAATAATGAGCAAGCCAAATGAAGATGGTAAAGTAAATGTTCGTATCGAAATTGTTAATGGCCAAATGGTTGTTAAAATTCTCGGATATGAAGGGGGATTGTCATGTAGTTTGCACAGTGAGCAATTAGTTAAAATACTCGCTACAAAGCATCCCAGAGGATTCGGCAAAAACACTGCTCAACCTGAACTTGGGCTTACTAATGAAGGTCGTATGACGCAGGGATACGAAACACCAGAGCAAATTCGTGGAACTAATGAAGAGGAAAATGTATCAAGTAGTCAAAATCCAGTTCCTGACTGGATGAAACACGGAGATGAAAAACAACTTGATGGAGGATACGGAGTATAATTCACGTTACTGAATTTTAAATTCACAAAAAAGGCCGCATATGCGGCCTTTTTTCGTGTCATGGATGTAGGATTACAGAGGATATATCATGAATAATTGCAAATGAAGATAATAAAACTAGCTCACAAATATTTTCCAAGTAAAATTTCCAATGTAGCAGCTTGGTCTAAATTTAGTTTAAATAACACAAGAGGTAAGATTGCATGGAATCCAAGTAGTTTCTATCCAGTTAATATTCAAACATCTTTAAATGACCAAGGTTTTTTTCGCTATAATCTTGTTGGAACATTTAAAGATGATTCAACAAATAGATTAACGTCATACAAAATGACGATTAATATGCAAACTGAAGATTTTTTTTGGAATGATAAAAAAAACAAAGTCACTGATGCAAAAATTGAGGAAGTTGTTGGTGGGAAAATTACAAAAATAGCTGAATTGGAACTTAAAGATGCAAATCCTCCAGTGAGTGCAAATGATTTATTGAAAGTATATATTCCTTCATTTGCAAAAGGAAATGATGAAACTGAACAACAAACTCCAATGGAGTTTGTGGAAAATAACTTTAATGATATTTTATCAGATTGTACAATTGCTGGAGAATGTATAAGATTTAATTTCAATAGATTAACAAGACGCAGAAAACAACAAATGATGGCAAGTGTTATTGAATTTTGGATTGAATTTAATGAGAAAATTTATGCCGATGTTTTTTCAAAAGGATTGAAAAAAATGCCAATGCCAAACTTGTCAACAAAAATGTTTATAATTAATATTAAAAATCATGACATTGAAAATCAGGAGCAGGGGCGTACAAAAACAACCACAATGGGATCGAATGGTGACAAATCAGATCCAATCGCTGGACAGCCGATTTTCTTTGATGCAAAAGAAGCGAAAGAACAGATTACACAAATGTACGACAATTTGATTGAAAATGGATATGTGGATAGAAATTCTCCTGAATATATTCCAACTATTGCTACAAAAAATAATTGGGACTTCTTTAACAACATGAAAAAGTCTCAAGAAAATGTGAATACTGAAAACCCTGAAAACCCTGAAAACCCTGATGAATACAATCCTTATACGTTTAGACTTTCTAGTTTTACAAAACAGCTTATTAAAGCTGCCGAAAATCTACCTGCAAATAATTATTTTAATGGGGAAATACCTGATACAGCTTTATCAAATATTGGTACACCAAATGTTGATGCTACACAAATAAAATCATATTTTTCAAATGTTGATGATGCGATTCGCATGGTAAATCAATTTGATTCTTCTTTACTTAAAAATATAGCATCTATATTTGATTTTTCTCAGGGAGGGGCTTACGGTGTTTATATGCCAGCTATCACTGAACAAATAAATACGAAATTGCTTAAACAAAGACTTGAAAGAGAAGGATATATTGTTAATAATGAAAATGGCATGCTTACAGCGGAATCAAAAGACGGTTCTAAATCTGAAAACGAAATAAATTCAGATATTAAAAAACTTTATGATGAAATTAGAAAGACTGGTGGAAAAGTTGTTGGCATAAACATGAAGAAAATAATGGAATCCGCTCAAGCAGACGCAAATGATATAAAATCACCAGATCCAAAATATATATATGAAAAATTAGCGGTTTTGCATTTAGGAGAAACTATTGTGCATGAATGTGTTCATGCACAAGGAAATATGTCAGAAGGCCCATCTGAGTCCGCTGAAATGTCATTCTCAAATTGGGCATTGCCTTTTATTAATGAACAATATCATAATCATTTAAAAAGTTTGGGCAAGGAGACAGAATTCAATCCGATTGTCATGGGAACTCAAAAAAGACACGCAATAACAAAATCATTTAATACTTGGTATAAATATGCGCAGTATGAAAATTCACCAAAGGGCTCTGATTTACAAGGAAGATATGGATATTTGAATAAATCAGAAAGGGCTGATTATGGATTGATATACAATCCATTTGCAAATATTCCTACTGAAGTTTTATTAAGTCAACAACCAATGTGGTCCTTGAGTAGCGATATTGACTTAAAAAATGATTCAATGGAAACAAGATTGAGAAAATCATTATCACCGCATGTTGATGCAACTAAATCTTTAGACCAATTGCTATCAAAAGACCATGATGGATTTGGAGAAGAATATAAAACAACAGAAGAAAAACTAAGAGAAAAAAGACCTTATCCATTAATGCTACCTCTTAAAAAAGCAAGTATTATTAAAGAAGCAACATTATTTGGTTGGTTTAATAATTTTGACATAACAGATGGATCTAATTTAGAAATGATGTCGGATAGAGTTTGGACATGGGAATCAAATGAAGAAGATGTGCAAGCAGTTGAGAATCAGAAGCGAGCGCAACCAAGATATAATCCATATGGATTTGACGACAAGGGCTTTTGGTATCAATGGAGTGAACCGAAAGGAAATCCAAGAAAATGGGATGATGGAGAAGAAGATACCAATATCCATCCCGCAAGAAGATTCGCAGCATTAGAAAAAAATGAAGATATTGATTTTATACAATCTGTTCTGCAAAAAGCAAAACAGAAAATTACAAATTGTGAATGCAAGGCTATTCGATTTGTTGCTTCTGATGATATTACAGAATTTATATGCAATATTGTCAATCAGTTTAAAATAAATGTAATTAAACTAGACGATGTTGATCAGCCAATAAATGCTATTTGGATAAGTAGGGAAGACGTTACGCCAGAGCAAATTGAAAAGGCAGAAACATTCTTCTCAAAAAATAATAATGAAGCCAAGACAATAGCAGATGAATTAACAGGGATCATTAATTTCAGAATTAAATTAATTTCAAAAATTTTACAAGAACTTAAAGTTATAGGCGATAAATACGATTTAGAAGATTTATTTTTCGTAGGCGAAAATGCAAGGGAATATTTGGAAAGCAAAGAATGCCTTGGACCTGTCATGACATTGGCCTCTACAAGCAAAGAAGATTGCTTGATATATGCCCAGCATTTATCTGAAAAATTTGGTAAAGATTATAAGTATAATAATATATCTGACATAATATTGTGGATTGGAGGATATAAAATTGAATTTGAATGTGGCGATAAATCTGCTGAAATTGAAAAACTAAAACAATTAGACGCAACAATTAATCCAACAGACAATTTTGAATATTGTATGATGAACAGAGATTTTACCATTAATATGGTTGCATATAACATAAAAACGCAACAATTAATCAATATGCATGAAGATGTTGGAACCAAAACATTAGACATGTTATTTGATCCAATTAAATGTTTCAAAATGAACCCATTTTTGATAATAAAGGCTTTGAAACTTATAAAAAGTGATGGATATATTCCTTCCGAAGCTTTAACTTCAGCAATAGAGGAATGTTGGTCTTTAGTACAAGACATTTCAGAAGAAAGAAAAGTTGTAGCAAGGGCTTATTTCAATAATTATGGAATAATTCCAAAAGAATTTGAAGATTCAATAGGAGAAAATGATGCCGATCCCAATTAGCTTAATAAATGACAATTATTCATCCAGAAGTTTTGACTTGTCTTGCTTGATTAACAGCAATTCGTTGCTCGATGCTGTTTTTGATAAAAAAGACACAAAAGAAAACAAAAAAGTAGTTGTTGCTTCTGATACTGACGCAAGTATATTAATGGACATATGGAAAGTTGGAACTAAAACTGGTGAATATAGATATCGCAATTCTTCAAATATATCTGAAAATGATTTTACAATTCTCAAACAAAAGGGATTTATTGAGGGAAATAGAGATAATTTTTCAATTACATGGCGTGGTCAAAGAATAATAAAACATATGACTTTAGCAGAAAACAATGCATTTTTAAAAACAAAAAAACAAAAAAAATATACCGAAATTATGGCCTCATCCGTAGCGACAAAAAAAACAGGTTATAAATTAGCATCTGTTGATAAAGATGAAACCTTTGAATTTGAATCAAATGGTGAAAAATATAAAATAACATATGAACAGTGGAAACGCACAGGCGAAAAACTTGGATTTGATTTATGAATAAAAATGATGACAATTTTGATGACAATTTTGATGTTATGGCTGAATTGTCCCATTCTCAATATGAAAGATTAATTAATTCAGAAGCAGACATAATAATTCCAGAAGGAGTAATTATGAGTAATGCGAAGGGGCAGCGTATATTGTTTTTTAAATGTGCAAATAAAAAGTTATATGAAATGCTAACAGATGCATTAGATGCAGACAGAATCAATTGGCAATGAGTGAAACAAAAAAAATATCAATTGAGTTAGCGGATACTCCACACAAGCGTGAACAAGGAATGATGTGGAGAAGACATTTGGGCGTGAACAATGGAATGTTGTTTGTATTTCCATCAAATCAAATACAAAGCTTTTGGATGAAAAACACATATTTGTCTTTAGATTTGGCATTTATATCTGATGATGGAACTATATTCCAAATTGAAACATTGCCTCCATTAAGTACAAAAAGCACAAAATCAAAGCGCCCATGTCGTTATGTTCTTGAAATGAATGCTGGGTGGTTTGCAAGAAATTCAATCAGTGTCGGCAAGAAAATTACAAACATACAAGAAGCAAAAAGTTATTGTAAATTTGCTCAAGTTGTGAATAATGGACCAAACAAACAAGAGGAAGAAGCGACTAATGCCACTCCGATTGATCCAATGTTAAATACGAATCAAAATCCAGATCAAAATCAAAATACACAAAAATCACAAAACTCAACATTGCCAAATGCTTCAATTAATTTAACGAATAAGCAAAAGATCGAACAAGCAAATGCAAGGAATTTACCTATTATTTTGATATATAGGACAGAAAAAGGAAATACGTTACCTCCTAGAAAATTAATGCCAATACCTAATAAAGGATATGTATTTTTACGTGGTTTGGCAAAAGATATGTTTCAAGCTTACGATTCTTCGCCAACAATTAAGATTGGTGAAATGGTAATAGAAGGTGGACACATTAAGTCTTTTTTTTTGGATAATATCATTTCAATTGAAGTACAAGATCCATCAATGTCAAATCAAAACAATCAAAACAATCAAAACAATCAAAACAATCAAAGTAACCAAAATCCGTCAAACGAAAATAGTATTGACGAAAAAAAGGTAAATAATTAACAATATGGAATAAATAAAAATGAAAACATTTAATTTGTCTAAATTTGAAAAAAACGCAAGCGCAAATGGTGAAAGTGCAAAGGGAATGATTCAAAGCCAGACTCGAGCATTTATGAATTGTTATAAATCAAAGCTTGACAAAGGTGCCAAGTCCGCTTGGGAGGCATGGAAGTCTTGTAGTGAAGAATATAATGATGCAGCTAAATCAGATTGGGCTTCAAAATATTCTTAAAAAATAAAAGGTTTTTTCAAAATGGTTTTGGAAAAAGATGATTAAATAATAAAGGCGACTTTATAAAAAAGACATAAGGAGAGATAAATGAGTATAATTACACCTGTTGGTTACAATAATTTTGAGTGGGTTCCTTCTGGCAAGAAGGAAGGCTTGAGTAAACAAGCTTCTGTTGGCGAACCAACAGTGCATGAAACATTTAAGGATGCACTTTATCAAGCAGCCGCTAAATTTGTTAAAGCACAAGCAGAAAAAGAATCTAAAGCTGAAGCTGAAGTAACTCCAAAAGATGACGTGAAAGAAGTTAAAGGCGAAAATCCTTTTGCTAAAAAGGAAGAAAAAGATGATAAGTCAGATAAGGATGACGCCTCGAAAGACAAAAATGACAAAGCTGAATCTACTCCAGAAGTGAAAGAAGAAGTTAGTGTAGATGTTCAGAAAGCTGTTTCTGAATTAGTGGAAAAGGCTGAAAAAGCTGAAGACATTGCAGCGAAAGTTAATGATGCAGTTGCTGGACTTGAAGATGTTGCTAATGAAATTAGGGATGCTGTAGGCGCAACTGAAGCTGTTATTGATGTTGATAAAACAAATACAGAAGGTGAAAATGCCTCTGAAGGACTAGATAGCGGCACTCCTGATGAAATTGAAATTGAAATTTCAGACGACAATGCACTTGATGGAAGTGCTCCAACTGATATGCCAGGTACTTCGGCTACGCCAAGTGATGAATTGATTAAATCAACAACTGACGAAAATGCTGATTGTACAGTTTGTGCAACCGCCCCAAGTGATTTCATAAAAACTGCCGAACTTTCTTCGGAAACCAAGAAGAAACTTCGCTCTTATTGGATTACACAATTGGGCTATCCAAAAGAATATGTTGACCTTATGTTGGCATAACTTCTCGTTTTAATACGTTTTTAAAAAAGCAAGGCATTTTAAGCCTTGCTTTTTATTTCGATTTTTTTCTTGCATAGCAAAGCGTCTGCTACATAATGGATTCATAAATCTGAATGAATAACATTAGGAGAGCAAACATGTCGAAAGAAAATGCAAGTACGCTAGAAGTGAATGAAATAGAAGTTAAAACTCTTACTATGAGAGAACTTGCGGCCAATTCAGATTCGCTAAAAAACTTAGCTAAATTACTTAAAGTTTCGACTTCTATTGCGCCAACTGGAATAGTAAACTTTGTGGTTGGACATGAAGATCCAATTCTTGTTCGTGCTGTGTTGGAACAAGCATTTAACAATGACGAAATTATGGATCGCACTTTTGGTTATGATGCTTTTGAATTGCAACATGGAAATCCTGGTGGCAAAAAAGCTTCTTCTTTCATAGAAAGTAAAATATTTGGTTCAGTTAAAATGAAGAAAGGGCCAAATGATGTTCTTATTCCAGAAATTGAACCAACTACTGGCGCACGTATACGCAATAAAGATGGATTGGTAAATCGCCCTGAAGTTCAGGCTATAGAGAATCCAACAAAAGAAAGAACCTTAGTTATTTCTAATATTGATACGTCACTTGATTTTTGTCCAATGGATTCGCATGGTGCGATTGATTTACGAAATGGACAAATGTTTGTTACATTTACTAATAAAAATGTCAGACATACAACACGTTTATTATTGGTAACTAGCGAACCTCTTTCGTTTAAGAAAGTCAATTCGACAATTCCATTTCCTTGTACTCGTATTGATTTCCCTAAACTTTCTGAGTTTGAAGCCAAAAATGTATTGCATGACTATATATCTTTCTATGTGTATCGAAACACTACGAAATATATTTTCAATATGTCAAAAAGACAAGAAGAACAAGCAATTCGCAAGCTTGTAGGACTTACTTACATGCAGGCTCGTGAGGCGGTTGTTTTTTCGTTATGTTGCTCAAGAAAAGAAAACACGGAAATTGACCACAAAAATGGAACAATATTAGATGCGAATTTGTTTTTGAAAGAACTTCGCAAAAGAATTAATGGGCTTTACCTTAGAGAAGCAAAAGGTATCACTACATTGGAATCACGTCCATGGGAGGATTATGTTTTGCCTGATACAAGTAATTTCAGCTATCATGTAAAAAATATGTTGCGTGATTTTCAAGAAATTGCCTTGCTTAGAGGCGATCTGAAGAAGCTTCAAGAAGCAAATAATCCACAAGCCGAAGTATTGGAAAATCAAATTGAAGCATTGGAAAATAACATTCCTCATACCATGTTGCTATACGGAAAGGGCGGCGTTGGCAAAAGTGCATTCCCTGTTCATTATGCCGGATTACTTGGATATGATGTTATAGATTTTAATATTAACGCTATGCATTCTAAGTGGATTGGCGAAGGTGGCGAAAATATTCGTAAGGCTTTGGAGTCAATATCTAAAGCAACACATATGGTTATACGTATTGATGAATATGATAGAGCCATGGGAGCCACAAATTCAAGCGGCACAGGAATGCATGAAGCACACAAACAAGTTGAAATGGAAATTATGAACTGGCTTGCTAATGCAAGCGAAAATAATCTGTTTCGCAAAAACAAGATTATTTTGGTTATGACTACAAATCACAAGGAAAATTTAACTGGACCACTTATTCGTTCTGGACGTATGGATTTGGCAATTGACATTAGCAGTTTTGATCCAAAAGCCATGAATATCACGTTAAAAACTTCTGCAAGAAGAATGTACAATCGAGGAGCCGTAGCTCTTGGATTTAATACAAAAGAAGATTTTCAATCCGAAATTGAAAAACTTGACATCGATAAATTAAGTCACTTGCTTACAATGAAGAGATTTACGGTGCGAGATGTTGAATCTTTGTTGCAAGTTATGGCTAGACATAGATATTATAATCTAAAATATAAAGACGAGGGACTTCCTTGGAATAATGAAGTTTTTGAAAAGGTGATTGAATATTCTGAGGGATCTGTTAAGGATGACACGACAGGAGAATTAATTATTGGTGACGCTCGTTATATAGAAGAGTTGTCACAAAATCGCAAAACAGTTGAACAACCAGAATTAAGACTTGGCGATTTAGTATATGATGAAACAAAGTTTGCAAACCCAAATATATTCACTGGTCCAGATAAGAAAAAGAAAACATAATAATATTTAAAACAAAAAAAACAAAAAAGCCCATTTAGCGTTAAACGCTAAATGGGCTTTTTTGTTTTAATATGCTGATTAAAGTGTATAATAGGTAGGAT
>ERZ724522.726-NODE-726-length-20042-cov-5.653375_pt1 | contig 20042 bp, 18 predicted proteins | sample MGYA00376055_ERZ724522 | MGnify/ENA primary metagenome ERZ724522 (study PRJEB28724, sample SAMN07190884) | wastewater metagenome | isolation source: effluent of sewage treatment plant in Hong Hong | place: Hong Kong | collected 2016-03-17 ... | reverse complement strand
AAGGTAGAGACCGACGGTTTGCTCGAGCACACACCGATTACGGGCGCGTTCAGTCCGCTTCGGGTATTCGCGACGAAGCCAGCGGAGGTGGCGCCGTCGTCGGTCAAGTCGTCTCCTTTGGTGATTCATTGGTCTTTCCTTTCGGCGGGTCGGCGATCGTTCCGGCGCCGACTCCGGCCGCGAGAATGCGGCGGAGCGCGTCGAGTTCGATCGGTTTCGTGGCGATCTCGCACACCAGATCTCTGTGCCCGATGACCTCGACGTGCGGCTCTCCGTCTTTGAGAATCAAGCGAGCCGACATGTGGGGCGGCGCAACTTTGCTGACGTCGGCCAGCGTGATGAACTGCTTGTTCGCGGAGAAGGTGTCGTACGAACAAAAGTCGAAGGCGATCGCCGAGACGTTGGCGTCGCGCACCAGCATCGGCAGCACGTCCGACGCGCGTTCGAGGTCCGCGATGAACTCGGCGCCAAAGAAGAAAACGCAGAGTCTCTTCTGCATTCCGTTTTTGCCGTTGAGCGTCAGCAGGTACACGCCGCCGTCCCGGTTCGTCGTGACGTAGGCTGAGACGCCTTTGATCACCGCCGCGGTCTTCATCTTTCCGAACAGAATGGTGCTCAATTCCCGTTCAGTCATCGTTTTCTCCTTTCGGTGGGGATTGCTTGATGATCGTCGCGTTCAGCCGATCTCGCAGCTTGATCGCGAATCTCCGCGGTCGCTCTCAACTGCGCGCGGTCCCGGCGCCGCTGCAGCTCGTCGAGGACGCGTGGCGGCAACTTCATGTTTTCCTCTTTTTCGGCGTCCGCTGCTTCGACTTGTCGATGATCCGGTCGGCCACCTTATTGCGAAACCCGTGAATGAGCGCCGAGATGTTCAGCGGCGCGTCGGCCGGTCGGTGCTCCTCCGTGGTGATCTCGGCGTTCACGGCGAGGAGGTCGATGAGAGTGCAGTCTTCCGCCTTCTCGAAGAGCCGCGGCTCCAGCTCCTTTGTGCTCGTGATCGCGCCGATCCGAAGCGTCGGCTGCTCGGGAAACGCTCGGCCGAACACCAGGAACAGCACGAAGTGGCCCGTCTGCTTCACGGGAGTCATGACTTCACAGCTGTCGGCGATGAACACCATCTGCTCTGCGGAGGACCAGTCGGGGAGCAGCCGCAGGCCGTGGTACTGCGTCACGCGGAGGAGCGCGCTGAGCCACGACGGAAAGTCGATGTGGTAGAAGTCGATCGTGTTGAACAGCTCGTTCATTTCTTTGTCGGTGGCCATGGGTTCTCTCGGTTAGGGTTTCGCGGGGGAGGGGTTCATTTTCCGGCTGAGCGCGAGCGTCAGGTCGGCGGCCGCGGTGAGGTAGTCGTACTCGTCCAGGCGGGTGACCTGCGTCGTCCTGTAAACCTGCGGGCCGGCGTTGTTGACCGCCAGCGAGTGGGTCAGCGCCAGCGTGCCGTCTTCCGTCGTCTCGCCGTCGAGCGTGATGCTTTCGGTGACCGTCGTGTTGACGTCCCACGCCGACTGCCGCGCGCGGCGCATGCGGAACGGTTTCGCGGCGGAAAAGTGCGTCAGGCTGAATCCCATCGCCACGAGCCGGCGTTCGAACTCGATGACGCTGTTCGGGCACGTCGAGAGGCGAGCCCGCGCATTCCAAGCGGTACGGATGATGCTGGCCCACGCCTTGACGTCCGGCGTCTTCAGGTCTTCTGGGACCAGCACGTGCGTGACGCCGACGCCTCTCTTCTCTTCCGCCGTCGCGCTCAGCGCGAGGATCGCGCAGGAGAGGCGCTCGTGTTCGTCGAGTTTGACGGTCACGCTCTCGCGCATCTGGATGAAGCCGTCGTTGTACGGTAAGCTGCGCGGTTCCTTTTCGAAGACGCAGACGGCTTTCTCGGCCGAGGTCAGCGCGAAGCCGGCTTTCGTCAGGGCGTGCGTGATGAGGCCGAACAGGATGATGTCGGATGCCATGGAGGTTCCTTCCAAAAGATAAGAGGGTGAGGGAAGGAGGATCCCCGGCGGGAATCCTCCTTGAGCCGTTACTTCGGCTGATCGCCGGCGGCTTAGGCGCGCGCCCGCTGGAGGCGGGCACGCAGGTCTTCGAGGCTGGCGTCGAGCTCGCGCAGACTCGTCGGCGGCGGCGTGTGTTTCGTGATGATCGGCCAGCCGCGGCCCGGCCCCAGCGCATAGTTCTCGAGGCTGTGCGTCACGACGAACGGCGCTTGCGTGTCGAAGCAGAGCCGCTCGGAAGCCGTGTCCTCTGCGCACCAGCCCGGCTTTTCCGGATTCAGCACGTTGACTGTACGGCCCAGCGTGAGTTTCTCGGTCAGGTCGCCGGGCACGATCACGTAGCCTCGGGCCGTCAGTTCGTTGAGGAGCCGCAGCAGGCCGCTTCGTGCAGCGTAGTGCCAGTCGACGCGCAGCGGGTGCATCCGGTCGTCACCGTTCATTTCGTCTTCCAGGTCGCGTACGATTTCTTCGGCCGCCAACACGAAGGTAATGACGTCTTTCGTGCCCGGAGGGTGAACGCGATAGATCGTCGGGGCTCCGGCGTTGAAAGGCATCGCCTTGACTTCTTGCGTGACGAGAAAGCCGCCGTCGCGGTCATCGATCGTGAGCACGTCTAAGAAGGAGCCGCCTTTCCTGGGTCCGGCGCACGACCTGGTGTACTGCTTCGGGGTCGTCGCGTGCGCTCGGTAGCCGACGATGCGCAGGGCGTTTTTGAAACGGTCGTCGAGGGGCATGGTTTTCCTTTCGCGAAAAAGTGCGAGGACGTCCGAGCGGCGGATTCCCGGCGGGAATCCTTCGGCGTCCTCGCGTATGGTGGTCGGTCTGTCGGGTGGTTTAGGGTTCGGGTTTTCTGGTCGCCGCGCAGGCGAGCAGCAGCTCTTCCAAGTAGTGGCGGCTCCGTTCGACGTCTACCGCCAGCTTTGCGGCGTCCGGGTAGAAGAATGAGAGGCTGAATAATGGCGGAGCGTCGTTGCTGATTTCGAGGAGCGACTGGTTGCTGTCCGTAGGCGTTCAGCGGGTCAGCAAACTCGAAGCGCAGCAGCGCGCCGGGATTGGCGGTGCCGCTTTGTTCTGGTGCCTTCTTTTTCGGCATGAGGATTCTCTCGTAAGAGTTGAGAAACATTCCTACTCTTCTCTCGTGCCACATCCCCGGCGTTCCTTTGCAGGGCGTGGTAGACTGAGGGCGGCCACCAGGAGACTCTCATGCTGCTGTACTTCTCGAACGGCGGAGACGACACGACGGGGACCGGCACGCAAGCCAACCCGTACAAGACCGTCGCCAAGGCGAACACGCTTCTCGCGGCCTGGACTTCGGGGGCCTTCGACGGCATCTCGTTCCTGGGCGGCCAAATCTTCTCCGACGCCGCTCTCGCCGTCCCTGCGATCGCAGGCACCGTCACCGCTCCCTTCGTGATCACGTCGCACGGAACGGGCCGGGCCAAGCTCAAGCGGATCACGGGAACCGCGGCCGCCGTCGTTCTGACGGGAGCTTCCTACGTCTCCCTCCAGAACATCTCCGTGGAGAGCATCACCGGGTCGGGGGTTGCATCCAATCAGAATTGCATTACTCTCAGCGCATGCACGGGCATCGTCCTCGACAGGGTCGATACGCTCGGAGGCGAGGCGGGGGTGGCCTCCACCGCGTCCACCTTTTCGGCCCGCCAAACGACGATCCGGTATCCCTGGCTCACCGGCATCGCCAACGATCAAAACGCTCAAATCCTCGAAGACGTCGAGGTTTACGGTGCAGGCTATGACACGGCCCTCAACCTGAACGCCGCGGCCGCCTACGGGCTCGAAACGAAAACGAACGCCTCGGCCGTCTTCTACGGGAACAAGGTGAGGCTGCTGCGCTGCAAGGGTGCGATTCACCTCGCCACCGCTGGCACGTCGCGCATCCGCCGGCTGTGGAACCGGACCGAGCTCGCCACGCAGGGCACACAGATCACGATCGAGAGCGCGGCCCTGCTCGAACTGTACGATTCGATCCAGCGGCTGGACGGCACGGACGGCGCGACCCCGTACTTCGGCTTCACGCTGAACGCGACCGGCTCGACCCTGCGCGCCTACAACTGCACGTTCCATTCGACCACGGCGTTCGGCCTTCCCGGACTGATCGTTCAGCCCAGCGGCGTCCCGCCGGTCACGATCACCGCGGTCAACTCGGTCTTCAGTAGCTCAGTGGCCGGCACGAACGTGCTGCTGTCGATTCAGGTCAGCACGACCCGCTCGTTCACGAAGTGCCGCTTCTACTCGGCGTTCGCCACGCCGATCGGCTACGAGGGCGGCTTCGAGAGCATCGCCACCTTCATCGCGCGAGGCATCTGCACGAGCTGCTCGTCCGGTGATCCGGGCTACGCCAACGGGACGCTGACCGGTCCCGACTTCGCGCGCATCGCATCGACCAGCACCTTGGTCAGCGCGGGCAACGACCTGTCGGCCGCCTACGCCGTTCTCGGCTATCAGACGGTCGACTACTTCGGTCTTGCCCGCCTGGCCGGGTATTGGAGCATCGGCGCGTCGGACTACCTGATCGCCACCCTCCAGAGCTTCTCGGAGGGGGCCGGGCAGGCCGCGCTGGACGGCTTGGTGGACTACGACTGCTTCGCCTCCCTGCGGGACGTGCCGGCGTTCGGCAACTTCCCCGCGGTGGACCACGAGCTGTCGGCGGTCGTTCGGTTCGAGCTGGGGGTCACGCGCATCGGCATCTGGATGCTGGGCGGCCGTGCCGGGCAGACGCAGACTCCGCCGAGCAACCCGATCACCACGGCGATCTATCAGCACACCTTCGACTCGGGCGGCGTCGTCGCGCTCGAGGACGGCGAGCGCTGGGACATCGGACTCACGCCCGGCACCAACGATCCGCGCCGCGTGATCTTCGAGATCAAGAGGGTCGGCATGACCTGGGAGGTCGGCATCAGCGGGTCGGTGACCGGTGCGCATGCGACGACGTTCTCGGCCGTGACGAACGGGGCGGCCGTCGTCAACGGGCTGGCGCCGAACAAGGAGCTGAAGCTGACCCTCAAGGCGGCCTATAAGGGCCGCGTGACGGGTCCCGCCGGCCGCAGCGACTACCGATTCGATCTCACGGGCCTCGTGGACGACGTTCCGGCGATCGTTCTGCCCGGCGTGACGCTGCCGCAGGGCTGGATCGAGGGGCACGACGTCAACGACGCCGTCGGGCCGTCATCCTGGGCCGGAATCTTCGGGCGGCGGACCGGGGCGACCAACGCACAGGCGGTCTGGAAGAGCTTCGGCGGCAAGGTGACCGGCGCGGTGACCGCCATCAGCATTCCCTCGGCGCCGCGGGGCGAGGTTCGCCCGAAGGACTACGCGGCCTTTCGCTGGCTCGGCGGCAACCGCATCTCGAACGGCGGCTTCACCTCGTTTCCGCGCACGGTCGAGGTGACCAAGTTCACCAACGCGATCGAGACGCTCGATCCGACTTACGTCGCCCCGGCGACGGAGCTGCCGGTCCACGTGATCTTCCTGATCGACGCCTCCGGCTCGATGCAGAACAGCGGCCGCAACGTCCGGGCGCGTCGGCTACTTCAAAAGGCGGTGGACAACCTGCCGACCGACGGCAGTGTGATCCTCACGATGATCCTCTGCAGCACCACGACGGCCACGTCGTACTGGGTGGCGACACAGGTGATCGATGCGGCCGCGCGGGCGGCGATCTCGGCCCAGATGCCGACCTTCGGCGGCACCAACATTCCGAACGGTTCGATCAGCTGGCCCACGGGCGTCCAGTTCGCGACGCAGGCGTTCCAGGCGGGCGTCTCCGTCAACGGCTCGACGCTGGTCGGCGCGAAGAAGGTGCTCTTCGTGGTGTCGGACCAGTCGGGCTACCCCTCGACCGCGCCCGCGCTGGCCGTCCGCGACGCGCTGCACGCGCTGACCGGGCTGTCGGAGGTGAGCATCCTGTCGGTGGACGTCGCCGCCGGGACGCTGTCCGGCTACTTCGCGCCGCTTGTATTCCCGGCGGGAATCCAAGTGAACGCTCCGCGCGATCCGGCTTTGTCGGCCGACACGGCGATTCCGTCGTCGGTCACCATTCCCGATACGCTCGGTGCGATCGCACTCTCGACGGTGTCCCTCAAGCGCCCGTCGCTGACCGCGACCCAGGGGCTGACCGGGAATCCGGCGGCCGATCAGATCGGCATCGACGCCGCGGCGGAGGTGCAGCGGTGGATCAACGAGTACCTGGCGACCTACACGGATCCGCCGGCGGCTCCCACCGTCTTCCGCAACGCCTACGAGGCGTGGCCGGCGTTGGATGCCGCGTACGCCTTCGACGTGCGGCCGGGCGTCTCCGAGTCGAGCCTGGGAGCCTGGACTGTGACCGGTGCGGCCTCCATCGAGGTGCGGCCGCAGAACTCGTCCGGCGACGTCATCCACTCGCGGGACGGCGGCAACGTCGCGCGCATCACTCTGAGCGCCAAGGGGACGCTCGAGCTGAAGCAGATCATCACGGACGCCCGCCCGTTCCGCGGGGACTGGTTGACGGTCGCCTACTCGGGCATGAAGGGGACCGGCAGTCCGCGGGTGGCGGTCGTCGTCATCCGTGACGGGGTGGAGACGGAGACCGACGTGTCCTACGGCGGGTTCTTCGGGAACCACTCGCGCCGCGTGGCCCGCTCGCTGCAGATCGAAGGCGCGGTCAAAGAGCTCGCGGTCGCGATCCGCATCAAAGGGAACATCGGCGAGTCGGTGCTGCTCTCCGGCGTGGCCGTCGCGCAGGGCCGGTACGACTTCGACCTGCCCTACAGCGAGTCGGTGGCCGACGTGGCGCTGCCGCGGGGCTGCGTCTTCATGGTCGCCGGCGAGTCCTGCCCGCCCGGCTTCCGCCCGGTGCCCGGGATGGACGGCCGGAACGCCTATGCCTTCACCGGCGATCCGAATTTTTACCGTCGCGAGTTCGCCTCGTCGTCGGCCGGCGGCGCCGCGCGCACCGGGCCGATCGTCGAGGTCGTGCTGCTCGTGGACGGCTCGGCGACGCAGAGCGCCACCGCGGCGCGCAGCTCGGTGCTCTCGTGGCTCACGGAGATGGTCAACACCACCCTGCCGAAGTCCGGCCAGGTGCGGGTGTCGATCGTCTTCTCCAACGCCGGCTATCCCGGCTACGTGTTGCTCACGCCGACCGTGCTGACCGTCGAGTCGGCCGCATCCGAGTTCGCGACGGCGCTCAACGCGCTCAACGACCCCGCGATCGCGCCGAACTTCGCCCCGCCGAGCGGCGACCGCATGAGCCAGGGCTTCGACGCCGCGCTGCCGTTCCTCCTGAACAGCGACGCGCCGGTGAAGATGCTCTTCTACAACACGGACGCCAGCTTCGACCACGCGGGAGCCGCGTTGGCGGCTTCGTTCAGCGCGATCGTCGCGGTACCGGATCTGGTCGAGGTGTCGGCCGCCGTCATCGGCTCGACCCGCGCGGCGGTGATCGGGGCGGGCGGCGAGAGCCTGATCTACCCGGCCCCTTCCTCGGAGCCGCCCGGCATCATCTTCGAGGCGATCGGCGGCGCGCCCGGCTTCGCGCTTCCCGGTACGTTCGCCGGGCAGCCCTACCAGGCGGGCGCCTACGTCGCGGAGGTGTTCGGTCGTCGTGTGCGGCAGCAGATCGCGTTCATCACGAGCGGCGACGAGCAAACGTTCGAGGACGGGACCGCCACCAATCTCGGCGGGCAGGAGTTCCACGACCACGCGAACGGTACGCAGTTCGGTTCGAGCACGGACGAGCCGGACGGCTTTGAGGATCCGACGGAGGACCCGGTCACGACCGCGGTTCCGCTGCCGACGCGGGACACCGCCGTCATCAAACCGTACCCCTACCATGTTATTCCCTCGCAAACGCGACCGGAGGATCCGCCCGTGTACGCCGTCGGACCGCTGCACACGCACAGTCTCGACACCAAGATGCGGGCGATGCCTCCGTCGTTTCCCGTCCTCTTTTGCGAGAAACTCTAATGGCTACTGAAGACGCTTCTTCTTCGACGCGCGGTCGTCTTGCCGGCGGTCGGCGGAAAGCGAATAACGACGACGTTTCGCTCGGCGGTCGAGCGCACTTGCTGCTGAACGGCAGACAGGCGATCAACACGCTCACGAGCACTCCGGCCACGTTGCTGTTCGCCGATCTGACCGATGACGCGGTGCTGCATCGGTTACGCGGCGCGGTGACGATTCTTTTGACCGAGGAGGCGCATCGGATAAAGAAGAGAGGAGACACGGATTGCTCGAAGGCGCGCGTGTTCTCTTTTTCGATCTGCCTTACGGAATGGGAGTCGAACGCAGAGAAGACGCGGCGACTCGCGCGTGCGTCGCGTCGAGCGACGTCGTCGAAGGCAGTCAAGCACGGCGGCGCAGAGACAAGCGTCGCGTCGGTCGTATGACTGGAGGTTCTCCAATGAGCATGGGGGTTCGTCCTTTGCCGCAGCGCAGCCTATTCGCCGAAGCGGTCGACAAGGCGTCCGAAGAAGCGTTCGACGACGCGTTCCTGGCGTATGCGCGGCGCGCTATAGCCGTCGGGGTGGGATTGCCTGCGGACGCCCTCGAGCCGGCGGCGAACGGCGCCCGATCAGTGCCGAATGGTGCCCAATCAGTGTCGAATGGTTCCCAATCGGTGCCGAACGGCGCCGTCGGTGGTCTCGGAGCGGCTCTCGAGCGCGGATACGCCGCGCCGACGCGCTCCCTTTGGGAGAAAGACGTGAGCGAAGTCCGGTCGGTTTCAAGCATGCAGCTCAGAGAAGAGGAGATGCGGCGAGACGTCGTCGGGCAGCGAGTGACCATCCGCGGCGCCATCAACGCCACGTCGAGCACACGGGCGACGGTGACCGGCGTGGTCTCCAACCCGCCGCAATTCGTCGTTCAGGTCGAAGGCGAAGCGATGGCGCGGCTGCTGCCGGCGGACACGACGATCGACAGGCAGCCTTCCTTGCTTCGCGCGGCGTCGATGGAGTACGTGCTGACCGTTCCGCAGCGCACGGGCTACGTCAAGGTGCTCGGCAAGCCCCCGGAGACTCCCTCGTACTACTCGATCGTCGAGTGGAAGCCGGACAGCGTGACGCTGACCAAAACGGACGAGCCGGTCAAAGCGGCGACCGCCGCGAACGACCTCAGCGGGCTGTCGTCTTTCGGGCTCAACTCGTCGATCAAGTGGGTGGTGCCGCCGGCCGACGGCCTGACCGGCGGACCGGTCGGCTATTGGCCGTATCAGCCGCTGACCGGCGGGTTCCCCGACGGCACGCTGATCTATCCGGGGCCGAACATCGGACCGGGGCTGCCGTACCCGATGCCGGGCGGCACGCCGTTCGACGGAAACATGACGCAAGAGGAGGTCGCCGCCGCCATGGAGCTGTTCCTGAAGCAGCGCGCCGAGCGGTCCGCGAAGCCGGCGGCGCCGAAAGAGCCGGAAAAAGAGGAGAAGTTCGCTCCCCTCCCGGGTAAAAAGGCGGTTCGCCGTCTGATCGACGAGCCGTAACCGGAGGAGACCATAGTGATCGATCGACCAGGACACGCCGCGGTGCTTCTCTATTCGGAGAATTGCCCCCGGTGTGTCCCCGCAATTCTCGCCGTCACGGAGATTTTCGCGGAAGCGGGCTTGCCGCTGCACCTGCGAAAACCGACGATCAGCGAGCTGGCGATGCCGGGCTTCGCCTTTCCGGCCCTTTGGCTTCCGAAGGATCTCACCGGAAAGAGGGATGATCTCGTGCTCGTCGGCGATAAACTGGCGGAGACGGCGAGGCTCCTCGTGAGGGATTCCCGCCGGGAATCCGTCGCGAGGGAGCCATGACCCATCGAAACCTGTTGATCTGGGATCCCGACCTCAACCAGCGCACCGCGGGGTACTCCGTCAGCGACGGGGTGCTCACCACGACGGTCAAGTCGAACGCCTTCTTTGATCCTACCGCTTTCGCCGACGAGACGGCGGCGCGCGACGCCGTGTACACCGTCTCCGCGACCTACGACGCCACCGAAGGTCCGGCCGAGGACGACGTGCTCGGTTCTCCCGACGCCGCGCCGCAGCTTTTGGTCAGCCGCTTTTCCTTCGATACCGCCGACGTCGACTTCTGCCTGCTCACCGGACGCATCATCACCGGAGGCGGCCTGTCCGGCATGTCCGAAGTCAGGGTGTCGGTCTATTGGCAGGACACCCCGCACCTCGTCTCCGGCTGGGGCTTCCTGTCGGCGGACGAGACGGTCTTCTGGACCAACTGCCGCGGCGAGTTCTCGATCCCGCTGGTTCGGCAGGCGCGACTGCTGCTGCACATTCCCGCCGTGCATCTTCACGGGCTCATCATCGTGCCCGACACGACCACCATCAACTTCAAAGACGTCTCGTTCGAGCCGATCGATTTGCGGAGGAACCGATGAGCCACAACCTGCCCGTCTTCAACCTGAATCTGCCCGACAACGGCGGCGATCCGGGAACCTGGGACACCGCGCTGAACGCATTTCTCGATGAGATCGACGCCGCGTTCTCCGGCACGAGCGGCCACACGCACGACGGCACCGACACGCAGGGCCCGCAGCTGGATCACGAGGACCTGCTGAACATCGGCACGAACACCCACGCCGACATCGACACGCACATCGCCGACACGACGAAGCATTTCACGGCGGCGTCGGTGGCGGTCGAGGTCAGCGACAAGGACGCGGCCGGCCTGAATGACACGGTGGACGTTGCGGCGGTCGCCGATCTGCGCATCCGCGGCGCGCGCTCGATCACCGACCTCGGAAGCGGCATCGTGCTCGTCGACGTCAGCCCGATCACCGGCTCGACCGGAACGCCGCAGGGTGTCCCGTCGCATCTGCCCTCGACCTCGGCTCCGGTGGCGGTCACGGACTACTTCAACGGCGTCGCCGGATCGCCGCTCTCGAGCTCCAACTGGTTCGTGACGGCTCCCCAGTTGGTCGAGCTGGTGATGAGCCCGACCGGCGCCCACTTCTCGCAGGATCTGGCGCACCAAGGCGTCGCCACGGGCGTGATCGTGAACCGCGTGAAGACGCAGGTGCCGCACAGCGAGGTTCAACGGGTGACGTTGCACCTCTGCCGCATCGGCACCGACGCGTTCGTCGACACGACCACGCGCTTCTCGATCCAGCTGGCGCTCATGAGCTCCGTCTATTCGGGGGCCAACCTGCCGTCGCGGCTCGGTTTCTTCTTCCGCATCGAGGTCTACAAGACCGGTGTGACGCTCTACATGGACCGCACGCTGTTCGCGGTGCCGACGGTGCTGTCGAACGGCTTGTCGCAGGTCGTGACGCTGTGGAGCGACTCCAACCCGGTCAGCGCGGCCACCGGCAAGCACTACCAGGGCGCGCACGAGTTCAGCCTCGACCGCAACCACGCTTTCCACTACTCGTACAACAACGGTCCGGTCAATCTCGGCACGGCGGGCAACGCCGGCGCCGCCACTGCGTACGTCACCGCGCTGCGCCAGTCGCTGATGCTCGAGCCCGGCCTCCTGGCCCTCGGGCAGCTCACGCCGGCCACCCAAGGCGGCGTCGCGCCGCATTTCGGGCGCTTCGGCTTCGACTTGAGCTGGCACATCGCCGCCAACCCGGACACCTCCGACATCAACAAGATCGACGCCACGGTCGAATACTTCACCGCGACGTCGACCGACGACGAGACCGCGGTCTACACGGCGGTGCTCGCCGAGGGCGATTGCGCCGCCGCGGAGCCCACGCCGCCGGCCGAGCCGTGCTGCCCCGATCTCAACCCGACGAACACCGTCGGCGAGACGCTCGTGCTCACGCTTCCGGCGCCGTACGGCGGCGGAGGCTGGGGCAGCGGCATGCCGCCGGCTCTCGGCGGCCCGCCGGAGCCCGACGTCATCACCGCGTTTCGCGTCACGGCGCGCATCGCAGACGGCGATCCGACGTACGGGTACGCCGGCTTCCTGCTGCGTCGGCTCGGCGAGGAGAACAACCCCGATGAACCGACGCACGTCGTCTATTGCGCCGCGCCGTCCGACGTCGAGATCGAGATCATCGAGCCGCCGCGGCCCGGCACCCGGGAGGCGGTCATCGCCATCTCGGGCGCTCGTATCCCCAGTCTCGTCGGCCGTCCGGTCTTCTACCCGGCCGATCCGAGCACGGCGCTGGCGAGTACGGGTTCCGTGCCGCCCGGCGCGGGCGCGTATCCGCAGCCGATTCCCTATCCGGTGCCCGGACAGCCCGGCGCGCTTCTCGGCTCCTCTTCGGCCGTCGTGGCCGCCGGAGCCTGGGACGCCGCGGTTCCCGTCGACGACTCGGTCGTCTCGAACATCCGCTGGTACCGCGACGTCGCCGACGGCTCGTTGGTGATCAAGTTCGACGTGGGCGACGGCTTGCCGTACGGTTCCGCGCTCGACGTCGAGATCCCGTTCCTGATCCACCCGGCGGACGGGATCACCACGGTCGGCGGCTCGCTCGCCTCCCGCATCATCCTGCACCCGCCGAAGCCCGAGTGGGTCGCCTCGAAGTTCTTCCGCCGCGACTCCACCGGCGCATGGGACCGGGTCACCGACGTGCCCGATCTGAGTCACGTCTACCTGGTCGCCTACGGCCGCCGGTTGCCGTTGCCGATCGTGCAGGAGAACGACACGACGCCGACGCTCTGGGGCGGCTTCCCGGTCGACGTGGACGCCTCCGCCGTGGTGGCCTCCAAGTTCGTCGTCATCGACGCCGACACCGGCCTGGCGGCGACCGACGTGACGGTCGAGTCGATCGACATGTGGAAGGGCTGGTACGATCTCGAAGACACGGATTTCCCGGCCAGCGCCGAATTCCCGCCGACCGGCAACTCGCCGGTCAGCTTGCTCGGCGAGACGGTGTTCGTTCACCTCTCGTTGGCGGGCGACATCGTCGGCAAGCAGTTCATCCTGCGCGCCGTCGAGACCGAAGATCCCGCGTTGCCGCCGGCCGATCTCTATCTGCCGCCGGTGACGGGCGCGACGCCCGTGATCTACGGCATCACCGCCTCGACCACGGACGCCGATGCGGCCGCCGATTTCACGGTGAGCGGCGCCGGTTTCGTGGACGTCGCGGTCACGGTGACGGCGGGAGCCTCGTCGTCCCCGACGAGTGTCCTCACCTCCGTGGACGGAACCGAGGTGACCTTCAGCGTCGCCGATCTCGGCGCCGCAGGCACCGTCACGTTCCGGGTGCGGAACTACGCGGGTGCCGGCGCCTACGACGAGTTTTCGATCGTCGTCGACAGCGCGCTGCCGCCCGCCATCTCCGGCGTGTCGCCGGGCAGCTTCGTCGAAGGCACGGTGTCGCAGCACGTCGTCGTATCGGGTGACGCGAGCACGTTCGATCCCGGCGCGCTCCTGACCATCCAGCCGGACGTTCCGGTGACGGTCACGGTGCACAGCGTCGCGCTCACCACGGGCGCCGGCAACAAGTTCGACGTCTACATGGACATCCCGGTTGGCGCGCCCTACAACATCGACTTCACCGTGACCAACCCGAACGGAGACACGAGCTCGACGAGTTCGATCGCCGTCGCCGCTCCGTCGGCCCCCACCGTGTCGGCGCTGACCTTCTATCCGATCGACGACTACGGCGGCGCGACCAACGCGCAAGGCAAGGAGCGCGGCGCGAAGGGCTGGATCAAGATCACCGGCACGAACTTCCGCAACGGGGCGACGGTCACGACCGATTTCCCCGAGCTGGTCATCATCGGAGAGGTCACCCGCATCGGGGCCACCGAGATGAAGGTCGGCTACGAGATCGGCGGTCTCGCGACCGTCGGCGAGACCGTGACGGTGACGTACACCGATCCGAACGGCACGAGTTCGGCGTCGGACACCTTCGACATCGAGTCGCGCACGCCGGTCATCACGCTGGTCAACATCATGAATCCGCACGAAGGCGCGGGCGTGGCGGGGACGGCCGACGGCAGCGCTCACGTCTACATCTCGGGCAAGCACTTCTTCGAAGACGGAGCGGCCGCGGTCACCGACGTCGATTCAGGCGGTGCGGCGTCGCCGATCACCTTCGCGACCGACGTGAGCGTGGTGGACGACAACCTGATCATCGTCCACGTCCTCACGTTGCCGGCGAACACCGCCGGGCAGACGGCCTCGCTGATCGTGTCGGTCGGATCGAAGACGGCCACCTACTCGTTCGAGATCCAGAACCAGCCGAAGCCGCAGATCACCGGCTGGCAGGTGTTCCCCGGCGGTCCGACGGCGCTCGATCCGATCGTCGTGGAATACTCGGCGACCGGCTACGACGTCGTGCTCTACGGCGCCGCTCTTTCGACCGAGATCACGTCCGCCGATCTCACGGTGGACGGCGTGTCGTTGACCACGACGCCGACGATTTCGAGTCCGAACATCACGTTCGCGAGCACGACGTTCCCCGGCAGCGCGACGGATCCGACCGTCTACGCCGAATTGACGCTCGCAGGCGGCGACGTCGTCAGCCTTCCGCTGTTCGAGCTGGTCTCGGCGGTCGGCGGCACGCCCACCATCTCGGAGGTCAACATCTTCGACGTGGTGGAATCGACGCGCGGCGGCTCGATCGAGATCATCGGCACGGATCTCGGTCCGAGCAACGTCTCGACCGTGACGCTCGAAGCCACGACGCCCGACGTGCTGCCTTTGTCGGTGGCGCCCGGCATCGGAACGAACGAGCCGATCTCCGTGCAGATCATTTCGCAGACGAGCGAGAAGATCGTCATCGGCGTCGTCGCTTCCGATCTGCTCGGGTTCACCGACGGCGCGTGCACGTTCGACCTCAAGTTCTACGGGCCGGACGGATCCGACGTGTCCGACGTCGTGAACGGGACGGCGGTGCTCATCGTCGAGGCGTTCGTCGATCGACCGAAGTTCGCTGTCGTCGTTCCGGCGATCGACACCACGGCCGGGAACACCAACACGCTCGAGTATGACCTGGTGACGGTGGACGAGGCCGGAAACGTAGCGGCGGGCGCCGACGGCGGCGAGTACATCGAGGTCGTGCGGCACGCGACCGTCATCTCGACGCAGGCGCTCACCGGCGGCTTGGTGTTCAGCTCGGGCGCCGACACGATCGTGCGCGCGACGACCGGGTGGGATACCGAAGGCTATCGCGCGGGCGACTACATCGTCATCACCGACGCCGAAGACACGCGCAACAACGGCACGTTCAAGATCGCGACCATCGGCGGCGCCGGCAACAAGACGATCACCGTCGAGACCGGCGCTCCGGCGGCGGGCTACCCCGACTACACCGCCGGGATTCCGGTGGCGAACGCCGCCGACACGTCCGCGGTCGTCTCGCTGAGCCCGATCGTGGCGCACAAGGTGCTCGCGCCGACCGGAGCCACCAAGGCGAAGGTCACGTTCGACAATCCCGCGATCGTCGGAGCCGAGTGCGAGGTGCGTCTGGTGTCCCGAGACGGCCGTATACTCGACGTGCGTCGATTCACCACCACCTAAAGGAGAGAGTCATGGCGAAACAGGCTTCCGTTTCCACGACGTCCGGCCGAGACTGCTGGACCGATCCGCGGCCCGACGATCTGGTCTACATCCGCTACAACATGCGCGTCGTCTTCGTCACCAAGACGACCGTCGTCTACGCGCTCGACAGCGGCGAGGTGCATGCGATCGCCCGCGACGAGTGGGCGAACAAGGCGTCTTTGTCCGGACAGCGCATCGTCTCGAGAGGCGAGTAGCGGCTTCCCGCCGGGAATCCATCGAGTCGGACTAAAAGAAAACACCCCGCACGAGCCGGGGTGTTTTCGTTTCAACGTCGCGTCGATCAGTTCGTGAACGTGATCGCGATCGGATCGGACGCGTAAAGGACGACGCCGTGCGTGTCCTTGACGGCGTGGACGACGTACAGCGTTTGGCCGACCAGCGAGGTGCTGATGGCCGTGTACGCCTTGATCTTCACGACGCCGTCTTCGCCGATCACGCCGAGTCGTTCCGGCATGTCGATGCCCCAGGCGACGGGCGGCGCTTGCGTCAGGTCGAGCCCCGTCGCGTCGCGTTCGTTCAGCGCGGTCGCGAGGAACTCCTCGTAGTCGTAGCCGGCGAAGGCCGGGTCGATTACGCCCTCGTATTCGATCGCGGCGCCGACGGAGACTTCCATGTCGGCCCCGGAGTTGGCCGAGCACTTCGTCTGCGGCACGTTCGGGGCGACCTGGTCGGTCGAGTCGTCGATGACGCCGGTCGTGCCGCAGGTCTGCGTGCCGGTCGAAGTCGCGCTCCACGTCACCGGGTTACCCTTCTGGCCCTTCCCTTTTGTGCCGTCGTCGGTCCACGGGATCGTGATCGTGTAGGTGCCGTTGCCCCATCCCGCGGGCGCCGTCGAGTCGGTGCCGGTGTAGAAGCTGATGTCGCTGCCGCCGGTGCTGCGGTGCGCGTGCCAGGCTTGCGTCGAGCCGTTGGCGTTGGACACGGAGACGTTGTTGATGCCCGTCAGCTGCGGGAAGCGGAGATTCTTTCCGCCCGAGGACACGTGAAAGTCCTTCCACATGTCGCCGTTGGCGAGCCCGGTAACGGTGACCGTGAGCGTGGTCACGCCGGAGGTCGTCGAGGACGTCACCGAGACGGTCGGGTTCGATTTCGCCGCGCCGAACGCGGACGAGAACACGAACAGCCCGGCGAACACGAACGTGAGCATGCAAGCGAGGATCGTCTTCTTCATCGGGAGCTCCTTTTGAGTAGGACGTCAGCTTGGACGTCGGTTGCGGAAAAGTCAAGCGGATAGATCGTCAAAGGGGAAGATGGAGGCAGGATGCGCACAGCGGGCGCGGAGCGGTGCGGTAGCTTCTGAATACCTCAGCCCATCGGCGGCATTCGGCGCAGTGTTCGAACGCGCTGGCACGCTGGCGGCGTCGGTTTCTCTTGTAGACCGTCTCCCAGGTCACTTTCATAGTCGTGATCGAGAAGCGACGCCCGTAGCGAAGGCACGTCTTCCAGCGACGCGCGTAGGACTGTTTGCTCAGCCACGAGACTCTGGTGATGCCGAGTCCGCGTCGTCGGGCAATTTTGATTTTGAGTTTGAGGGTGGACACAGTGATCTCTCCCTGGCGAGTCGAATTATCGCCGTGTTGAATGCCTCCGCGAATCCGGGTCTTCCGGCGGTTTCTGCGATCATCTTTGCTGCGGACAGGAGACGCAGGAGGTGGTTCATCTCGTCGAGTGAGAGGATGACGACGTCGGTCTCGTCTTTGTACTCGAACTTGACCCTGGCTCCGACAGCGGCTCGGGCGTAGAGATGAGCGCGCTCAGCCACGGTTTTTCTTTCGTGGTTTCCCGGTGGGAATCCCGGGAATCAGACCAGCGACGACAAGGAGGTCGCAGACGGCCTCGCCGACCCGCGTCAGGCGACACTCGAGTCGACAGTTGGATTCGGACGCCGTGATCCAGTGAACGAGTCCGCGAGCTTCCAACGACGAGAATGAGGTCATTTGAACTTGACCGACGCTCTCGGTTTTCTTCCCGGTGTACAGCCAGCGCAATGCGGCGACCATGTTTCGGCTGAGTGTCAGGTGGAAGGCAGTCGAGGTGACCGCGTCCGCGAACCGCCGGTTTGCGACTGTTTCCGCTGCGGTATTGTGTTCTGAGCTCACTGCAATCTCCTCAAGATGAGTTGTGCGATCGCGTACCCAACTGCCGCTGCCCACAACAGCCGTAGTGGCCAGGACCAGTTGTTCATGTCGAGTCCGCGGACGAAGCCACGGTCGAACGCGGCGACGCATTCGGCGCACACGGGTTCAAACGGGCGCCACGCCGTCGCTTCTTTTCCGCATCCGCAACGTTTCACGGCGGATCTCCCAGTGCGGCCTTGAGGTCGGTTACCTCGTCTCCGGGGGCATAGTCGGAGGAGTCCACCCATTCGATGGACCTCGCTGCCTTTGCCACCCGGCGGAGAAGTTCGACGTAGCGAAGCCGCAGGGTTCGGACAGTCGGGTCAAGATCGTTGTCGTCGATTTTCAGTTCGATCTCGTCGGCGAGCATTGAGATCTTGCTGTATGCGTAGTCGTAGCTTCCGCCACTCATTGTGCGTCTCCTCTAAGAACGGCTCCATCGAGCGTTGGATGCACGCGAGGCGCCTCATCGCCGCGCCGGCTTCGATGCCGGGTTTTGCGGTCGGACTCTTTTCGAGCCCCTTGAAGAACCACCGCTCTTGCCACTCCGTCCACTCTTTTCGTTTCGGGTAGTCCTTCGGGATTTCTTTGGGGATGAGCCGATCGACACGGGTCGGCATGTAGAGGTCGATGCCGTCCACAGATTGCGGTTTGATGTCCATGGGATCCTCCGGGTCGACAGACCCTTATCGTAGACGGTAAATCGAAAGGAGGGGGTGTCGATCGAGCGCGTAGGCGCTCGAATCGTCCCCCATCCTTCGCTGACAAGTTCACGGAGATTTCTCCGCTCACGAGGATCTGTCTTCCCCGACGGGGCCGGTGGTCAGCCGGAGTGCGGCGCTACATGTACCGCGACATCTTTCCGCACTGACGAGGTGCGGGCATCCCGGCATTACTCCTGCCGGAAAGGGCTTAGGCGGGGATCACTCTGTAGGTCCAGGGTTCCCCCGCGAATTGACGCATCTGGTCGAGCGTCAGCTCGACCCCTCGCAGTTCCGGCGGAATCGCGAGCGGAATCTCCGTCGCCTTCGCGGCATGGATGGCGAGGCTCGGGGGCAGTACCCCGAACACGTGTTTCCCCGCCAGGTCGGCGGGGGTGGCGTGCGCGACGACTTTCACGTCGTCCCGCACGAGCCCGCGTTCCCGAAGGAACGCGACGAGCGCCGGATGGCGCGTAACGACCAGTTGTTCCATGTTCCCTCCTTGGATTCCCGTCGGGAATCCGGTTTGAAATCGGTCTCATTATTCTTATGCCCCGCGGCGGGTGTTTTTTTGACGGCTTCCGGTATGCTGTGGGCGGTAACGAGGAGTCGTCGTGATCGAATCGTTCTCGGCTAAGCTGGCGAAGTGGGGTGTGGACTTGAAACCGCACCAAACCAGGGCGCACGCGCGTCTCCGCTCCGCTCCGGGCGTTTTGGTCTATCACGGGCTCGGAAGCGGCAAAACCATCACTTCGATTACAGGGGCGGACAGCGAGGGGCGGGATGCCGTGGCCGTGGTCCCCGCGGCGCTGCGAAACAACTGTTGGTCGTCACTTCCAGAACTCCCACCACCTCTTTGCCGCTTTGGGGGCGGGTTTCCAGTGCTTACCGGTGTGGCCGCACAGGTCGTCGAACTTGTGCATGATTGAGCAGTAGAAGCTGTCGTTCGACTCCCCCGTTACGGTCTCGTAGTCTCGAAAATGAGCCGACGGATGCCAGCACTTTCCGAACCGGTACTTGAAGTTTCGGTCGACCAACCAGCGCCACAGCGGTCCCGGCTCGTCAGGTTCCATGAACCTGCAGTCTCTGCACAGCTTCATAGCTCTACTCCGTCAGAGTCTCGTCGACTTGTTCGACTTGTTGCTTTTTCTCGTTCCACCTGATCGGAACGCCGAATTCCCGGCGCACGTCGTCGACGGCATCAGACATCGACTCACCGAGTGTCGACCGCCACTCTGCGAGTTCTGCGCACGCTTTCACGAGCTTCGCCCGGAGGGCGGCGTAGTCCTTTGCCGCGCCTGCATCCGTGTAACGACATCCGCACTTGTCGCACGGCGGAATGTCAACTTCGTCGTCCTCCATCTCACCCCTCCTCCGCGATGCGGGCGATCTCGGCGAAAACGTAGCGCGCGACGTGTTGAAGCGGCAACGCTTGTCGTTCGGCCCCGACAAGCGCAACAGCAAGCCGTGTCGGTGCGGTTGCGTGGCACGGGTTCGCGGCCCACGCGGTGTACTCCAGTTGCATCTTCGCGATCCGCGCGAGCAGCGGGGCGGCGGTGCGGTAGACGGTAATAGCCTCGGCGTCTCGCGAGTGCGGGCCGTTCTCGGGGCCGTCGCAAGCAAGTACGCCGTAGCCGCCATCGGCGATGATCGACGGTGACTGTCGCCCGTCGCTGGTCTTCGGCCACGTCGCGTAGGACCACGGCCCCTTCGTCGCCTCGCCGTCCAGCCGCAGCGTCTCCGCGATCAGTTCGTCGGGGGTCATCGCTTCTTTCCTTT